>Ga0308163_10003928_pt1 | contig 12164 bp, 8 predicted proteins | sample PhyTR1_FD_201037 | JGI IMG/M metagenome (GOLD analysis project Ga0308163, IMG submission 201037) | Phyllosphere microbial communities from UC Gill Tract Community Farm, Albany, California, United States - DLSLT.R1 | ecosystem: Host-associated > Plants > Phyllosphere > Unclassified | place: USA... | reverse complement strand
TGCAAACGAGGCGGCGAAACGATCTCTCACTTCCTTCAACGCAATCGGCCAGAACGCCGCTTCACACTGTTTCTGCGATTGCTGTCGGTCATCATGCAGTCAAATGGGTGGGCCGGATCCGACGGATCGTTCCGGCCCAAAAGTGTCAGGCAGCCTTGTTCTTGTTGTAAACGTCGAAGAACACAGCAGCGAGCAGGACGAGGCCCTTGACCATCTGCTGATAGTCGATGCCGAGGCCGATGATGGACATGCCGTTGTTCATCACGCCCATGATGAAGGCGCCGATGACGGCACCGGTGATCTTGCCAACGCCGCCAGAGGCCGAGGCACCGCCGATGAAGCAGGCCGCGATGACGTCGAGTTCGAAGCCGACGCCGGCCTTCGGGGTAGCCGAATTGAGGCGGGCCGCAACGATCATGCCGGCCAGACCGGCGAGAACGCCCATGTTGACGAAGGTCAGGAAGGTCAGGCGTTCGGTATTGATACCCGAAAGCTTGGTTGCCTTCTCATTACCGCCCATGGCGTAGATGCGACGGCCGACGGTGGTGCGGCGGGTAACGAAGGAATAGAAGATGATCAGCGCGAGCATGACGATCAGCACGTTCGGCATGCCGCGATAGGTCGACAGCAGGTAGCCGAGCAGCAGGATCGCGCCCGAGACGATCAGGTTCTGCACGAGGAAGAAGCTGAAGGGCTCGACATCGATGCCGTGGGCGACATTGACCTGGCGGCGGCGCCAGGCGAGCACGAACAGCGTCACAGCGCCGATCACCGTCAGGATGATCGAGGTGGAATGCAGGCCGCCCATGTCGAACAGGTCAGGGATGAAGCCCGTGCTGATCAGCTGGAAGTCCGAGGGGAACGGGCCGATATTCTTGTTGCCGAGGATGATATAGGTCAGGCCGCGGAACACCAACATGCCGGCCAGCGTCACGATGAAGGCCGGGATGCGGTGATAGGCGATCCAATAGCCCTGGGCCGCGCCGATCACGCCACCAACGATCAGACTGATGATCAGCGCCGGCAGGAACCCCATGCCGAGCTGCACGGTCAGCACGGCAGAGACGCCACCGATGAAACCGACGATCGAGCCGACCGACAAGTCGATATGTCCGGCGACGATGACCAGCAACATTCCCAGCGCCATCACGACGATGAAGGAGTTCTGCAGCACCAGGTTGGTGATGTTGACAGGCTTGAAGAGAATGCCGCCGGTATAGATCTGGAAGAAGACCATGATGGCGACCAGCGCGATCAACATGCCGTATTCACGGATGTTGGAGCGAATGTAGGACGCGATGGAGACCACGTGCTTCTCTTCGGTGGGATGATTGACCGAATTCATTATTTCTTCTCCCCTGAGCGCATGATAGCGCGCATGATGCTTTCCTGGCTTGCTTCTTCCTTCGACAACTCGGCAACGATGTGCCCTTCGTTCATGACGTAGATCCGGTCGCAGGTGCCGAGCAGTTCCGGCATTTCGGACGAGATCATCAGAACGCCTTTGCCGTCGGCGGCAAGCTGGTTGATGATGCTGTAGATTTCATATTTGGCGCCGACATCGATGCCGCGGGTCGGCTCGTCGAGGATCAGCACTTCCGGATCGGAGAACAGCCACTTCGACAGGACGACCTTCTGCTGGTTGCCGCCCGAAAGGTTGACGGCTTCCTGGTAGATGCCATGCGAGCGGATGCGCAGGCGCGAACGATAATCTGTCGCTACCTTGGCTTCCTTGATGTCGTCGATCACGCCGCCCGTCGACACGCCCATCAGGTTGGCGAGCGAAGTATTGTGCAGGATGTTGTCGCCGAGGATCAGGCCGAGATGCTTGCGGTCCTCAGTCACGTAGGCAAGACCCGCATCAATCGCCTTGCGCACCGTGCTGACATCGACCTTCTTGCCATCGATGAACACGTCGCCGCTAATCTTGTGGCCATAGGACTTGCCGAAGACGCTCATGGCAAATTCGGTGCGGCCTGCGCCCATCAGACCTGCAATGCCAACGACTTCGCCGCGGCGCACGGTAACGCCAATGTCGTGCAGGACCTGGCGCTCGCGGTGCTGGTGATGGAAGGCGTTCCAGTTCTTGACCTCGAGCACGACATCGCTGATCGGCACGGAACGCGGCGGATAGCGGTCTTCCAGGTCACGGCCGACCATGTTGCGGATGATGACATCCTCACTCACTTCTTCCTCATGACAGTTCAGCGTCTTGACCGTCTGACCGTCGCGCAGGACGGTGATCTGGTCAGAGACCTTGCGAACTTCGTTGAGCTTGTGGGTGATGATGATCGAGGTAATACCCTGGTTCCTGAATTCGATCAGCAGGTTGAGCAGGGCATCAGAATCATTTTCGTTGAGTGAGGCTGTCGGCTCATCGAGAATGAGCAGCTTCACGCTCTTGGAAAGGGCCTTGGCGATTTCGGTGAGCTGCTGCTTGCCGACGCCGATATCGGTCACCAACGTGCTTGGAGATTCCTTCAAGCCAACTTTGGCGAGGAGTTCCTTCGTACGCTTATAGGTCTGTTCCCAGCTGATCACGCCCTTGGAGGCGATTTCGTTGCCGAGGAAAATGTTTTCGGCAATCGACAACTGGGGCACGAGCGCCAATTCCTGGTGGATAATGACGATGCCGATTTCTTCGCTGTCCTTCAGGACCTTGAAGTTGCGCACGTCGCCATCGAAGACGATGTCGCCTTCATAGGTGCCGGACGGGTAAACGCCGGACAAGACCTTCATCAGGGTCGATTTGCCGGCCCCGTTTTCGCCGACCAATGCATGGATTTCACCACGGCGAACCTTCAGGTTCACGTTCGATAGCGCTTTCACGCCGGGGAACGTCTTGGTGATGTTCCGCATTTCAAGGATCGTATCTGTCATCATGAAATCCCACGCCACGGCCACTTGAGCTGGCGGGCGAAACTCGATCGCTGCTGGGTCTGACGCTGGCGTCCGACGCGCGCAATCTAAGCTACCGTTTCAAGCGCGTCTCCGTCAAACCGGTCTTTACCCGTCTGCGGCGCGCCTTCGTCAAGAAAAAACCGGGACCGGCGTAAAGACCGGTCCCGGGATAGTGCTTACTTCAGCTGGTCGGCCTTGTAGTAGCCGCTCTTGACCAGAACGTCTTCGACGTTGGCCTTGGTGACGGCAACAGGCTTCAGCAGGTAGGACGGAACAACCTTGACACCGTTGTCGTAGGTCTTGGTGTCGTTGACTTCAGGCTGCTTGCCTTCCATCAGGGCGTTGACCATGCTGACGGTGACCTTGGCCAGTTCGCGGGTGTCCTTGAAGACGGTCGAATACTGTTCGCCAGCCAGGATGGACTTGACGGACGGTACTTCGGCATCCTGACCCGAGATGATCGGCAGCGGCATGTCCTTGGAACCATAGCCTACGCCCTTGAGCGAGGAGATGATGCCGATCGAGATGCCGTCATAGGGAGACAGAACGGCATTGACCTTGGCGTCGGTGTAGTAAGCCGACAGCAGGTTGTCCATGCGGGCCTGGGCAGTTGCGGCGTCCCAACGCAGGGTGCCGACCTTGTCCATGCCTTCCTGGCCCGACTTGATCACCAGCTTCTTGCTGTCGATGTAAGGCTTCAGGACGGACATTGCGCCGTTGTAGAAGAAGAAGGCGTTGTTGTCGTCAGGCGAACCGCCGAACAACTCGATGTTGAACGGACCCTTGCCATCCTTCAGGCCGAGGCCGTCAACGATGGTGCCAGCCTGGAGAACGCCAACCTGGAAGTTGTCGAAGGTGGCGTAGTAGTCGACGTTGCCGCTGTCGCGGATCAGACGGTCATAAGCGATGACCTTGATGCCGGCGTCATGAGCCTTCTTGAGAACGTCGGAAAGCGTCGTGCCGTCGATGGCGGCGATGACGAGAACCTTGGCGCCCTTGGTGACCATGTTCTCGATCTGGGAGAGCTGGTTCGGGATATCATCGTCGGCATACTGCAGGTCGGTCGTGTAACCGGCTTCCTTCAGCTGCTTGACGATGTTGTTGCCGTCGTCGATCCAGCGGGCCGAAGACTTGGTCGGCATTGCGATACCAACCGTACCCTTGTCGGCTGCGAACACAGACGACGTCATGACGGCAGCGCCCAAAGCGATGGACGCAAAAAGTTTTACGAGTGTCTTCACGAGGAACCTCCCTTGGTTTCCATATCAATCCGCTGCATGATCCGGCCCCCAAACCGTGTCCGGACAAGCGCGTCATGCAGAAGCGGCCCCAGCTCCTTCTGTTCGCCGCAAAGAATCTGGCAATCGCTAATTTAAGCGATGCACGATCCGTCGCGGACTCTTAATCGTCCCCGTATGTCATTCAAATGATTTATTTGACATTACCCATACCAATATTGATATGTAGGGCATGAACAATACCCCCGCAAACCGGTTGCAGCCGAAACATTTCACTCTCATCAAGGCAGTTGGCGAGCTTGGCCAGCTCAGCTTGGCAGCCGGTCAGGTGTCGATGACGCAGCCTGCGGCCTCACGGATGCTCGCCGAAATCGAGCGTATCGTTGGTGCGCCTGTCTTCCTGCGCACACCAAAAGGCATGGAGGCGACGGAAGTCGGGGCGGCGCTGGTGCGGCGCTCGGAAATCCTTCTGCAGGAAATGCGCGAGGCAATGCGCGAGGTGGATGCGATCAAGCGCGGGGCGTCAGGCACCGTCAGCGTCGGAGCGGTCACGGGCGGCGCGCTCGGTTATATCGTGCCGGCAATCAGCGCCCTGAAGATGGAAGCCCGCACGGCCGATATTCATGTCGATGTGGCGCCAAGCGGTAACCTGATCTCCAATCTCGTTTCGGGGCAGTTCGATTTCGTTCTGGGACGCATCCCCGTCGGGGTCGATGCCCGCCAATTCGAGATCACCCATGCCCGCACGGAAGAGGTTGACCTGATCGTGCATCAGAGCCATCCGCTGGCCAATTCCACCGGGCTTGGCATGGCCGATCTCTTGCATTTCCCCTGGGTTATGCAGGGGCCCGGTGCGCCGGTGCGCCAGGCGGTGGAAAATGCCTTCATCGATGCAGGCACCGCGTTGCCGGCTGACGTGGTCAATACGACGTCGCTGCTTGTCATGATCGCCATGATCGCCGCCTCCAATGCGATCACGCCGCTGTCGCGCGAAGTCTCCGACCTGCTCTGTCGGCAGACCACGGGGGCTGGGCTTTGCCGGCTTAACATCCGCAGGTCGATCGTTGTTCTGCCTTATCACATGATCAGCATGAAGAACCGACGCATGTCGACACTGGCTGCCCGGCTCCGTGATCTCGTTCTGCAAGAATTCGTAACGCGCTGATACCCTTTATTCTGAGGGAGTTATGGCGATGCCAGACGTGTGGCACTGGTGAATCCTCGGGTTTGATGCTGAACCTGCCGATATCGGATAGTGAAACGTACCGAAAGCGTTAACAAAGGCTTGTCTTGCAATCATGACGCACCTTAAATGCCGCGAGCATGAGGTCATCATGTCACGGGGACGAGGGGTAGACGGCGCATTAGGTTGGTGCCGTCCCATCGTTGATGAGGGCCATGCTTCGATGAGGGTCAGGAGGTCGTTATGAGTTTGATTATAGGCTCACCAAAAGAATTATATGCTGGCGAGGCGCGCGTCGCGATGACGCCCGACAGCGCCGTTCAACTGCAAAAACTGGGTTATGCCTGCCTGATCGAAACAGGCGCGGGCAAGGCGGCGGGCTTTTCCGACGATGCCTATCGCGCCGCTGGCGTGACTGTGGCCGAGACGGCTGCGGCGCTCTATGCCGGGGCCGATGTGATTGCCAAGGTACGGCCGCCGGAGCCCTCGGAAATCGCCTTGCTTCAACCGGGCAAGACGCTGATCTCCTTCTTCTACCCCGCCCAGAACACCGAGCTTCTGGAAAGCGCCAAGGATAAGGGCGCCAATGTGATTGCCATGGATATGGTGCCGCGCATTTCGCGTGCCCAGAAGATGGACGCATTGTCTTCCATGGCCAATATCGCCGGCTACCGTGCGGTGATCGAGGCCGGCAACAATTTCGGACGTTTCTTTACGGGACAGGTAACGGCCGCGGGCAAGATCCCTCCGGCCAAGGTTCTGGTGGTCGGCGCCGGTGTTGCCGGGCTTGCCGCAGTTGGTACCAGCGTGTCGCTCGGCGCCATCACCTATGCCTTCGACGTTCGCCCTGAAGTGGCCGAGCAGATCGAGAGCATGGGCGCGCAATTCGTCTTCCTCGACTTCAAGGAACAGCTGCAGGATGGCGCCGCCACCGGCGGCTATGCTGCGCCGTCTTCGCCGGAATTCCGCGAAGCGCAGCTGAAGAAGTTCCGTGAACTGGCGCCCGAGATCGATATCGTCATTACCACGGCGCTGATCCCCGGTCGCGATGCGCCGAAGCTGTGGTTGGCCGACATGGTCGCCGCGATGAAGCCCGGTTCCGTCATCATCGACCTGGCCGCCGAGCGTGGCGGCAATTGCGATCTGACGGTGGCCGACCAGCGCGTCGTCTCCGACAATGGCGTGATCGTCGTCGGTTATACGGATTTCCCCAGCCGGATGGCGGCGCAGGCCTCGACGCTGTATTCCACCAATATCCGCCATATGATGACGGACCTCACACCGGCCAAGGACGGCGTTCTCAACCATAATATGGAAGACGACGTTATCAGGGGTGCGACGGTTGCCTTCGAAGGCGCGATCACCTATCCGCCACCGCCGCCGAAGATCCAGGCGATTGCCGCCGCCAAACCCAAGGAAAAGGTCAAGGAACCGACGCCTGAGGAAAAGCGCGCCAAGGAAACGGCCGACTTCAAGGCGCAGACCGCAAACCAGGTCAAGCTGCTGGCGGCCCTGACGGTGGTGTTGCTGGTGGTTGGCGCTTTCGCGCCGACGAGCTTCATGAGCCATCTGATCGTCTTCGTGCTAGCCTGCTTCATCGGATTTCAGGTCATCTGGAGCGTCAGCCATTCGCTGCACACGCCGCTGATGGCCGTGACGAATGCGATATCAGGCATCGTCATTCTCGGCGCGCTTCTGCAGATCGGTTCCAGCAAATGGCTGGTGGTGCTGCTGGCGGCTCTGTCAGTACTGATTGCGACGATCAATATCGTCGGTGGCTTCCTCGTGACGCGGCGCATGCTCGCCATGTTCCAGAAGTCCTGAGGGGGAGGGGTTTATTATGACAATTGGTGTGGTTTCCGCAGCCTATATTGCTGCGGCTGTGTTGTTCATTCTCTCGCTCGGCGGGCTCTCGGGCCAGGAAAGTGCCAAGCGCGCTGTCTGGTACGGCATAACGGGCATGGCGCTGGCCGTCATTGCCACGGTGTTCGGCCCCGGCGTCGGTAACTGGTTCATCATCGTGCTGATGATCGCCGGCGGCTCGGTCATGGGCTATTACGTCGCTGCCCGCGTGCAGATGACGGAAATGCCGCAGCTTGTCGCCGCGCTGCACAGCTTCGTCGGTCTCGCTGCCGTGTTCATCGGCTATAACGCCCATATCGAAGCGGCCCATGTTGCGAGCCTCGATGAGACGGCCCGCGCTGCCCTGACCGGCTTTGCCCAGATCCTTGCTCATAAGGACTCGGTGGAACTGTCGATCATGAAGGTCGAAGTATTCCTCGGCGTGTTCATCGGTGCCGTGACCTTCACCGGCTCGGTCATCGCCTTCGGCAAACTGGCCGGCAAGGTGGATGGCAAGGCCAAGAAGCTCCCGGGCGGCCACATGCTCAATGCCGGTGCGGCGGCTCTGTCGCTGATCCTGCTGATCGCCTATTTCAACGGTGCCGGCGCCTGGGCGCTGATCCTGATGACGCTCTTGGCCTTCTTCATCGGCTATCACCTGATCATGGGCATTGGCGGCGCCGACATGCCTGTGGTCGTCTCGATGCTCAACAGCTATTCCGGCTGGGCGGCAGCGGCCATCGGCTTCACGCTCGGCAACGATTTGCTGATCGTGACGGGCGCGCTGGTCGGCTCTTCGGGCGCCATCCTCTCTTATATCATGTGCAAGGCGATGAACCGGTCCTTCGTCTCCGTCATCCTGGGCGGCTTCGGCACGACCACTGGTCCCGCCATGGAAATCACCGGCGAACAGGTGGCGATCGACGCCGAAGGCGTGGCCAATGCCCTGAACGAAGCAGATAGCGTCATCATCGTGCCCGGCTACGGCATGGCGGTGGCCCAGGCCCAGCAGGCTGTATCTGAACTGACCCGTAAGCTGCGCGCTGCCGGCAAGAATGTCCGCTTCGCCATCCATCCGGTGGCCGGCCGCCTGCCGGGGCACATGAACGTGCTGCTGGCCGAAGCCAAGGTGCCCTACGACATCGTCATGGAAATGGACGAGATCAACGACGATTTCCCGGAAACCGACGTCGTCATCGTCATCGGCTCCAACGACATCGTCAACCCGGCCGCTGAAGAAGACCCCAACAGCCCAATCGCCGGCATGCCGGTGCTGCAGGTCTGGAAGGCCAAGCAGGTCTTCGTCTCCAAGCGCGGCCAGGGCACCGGCTATTCCGGCATCGAGAACCCGTTGTTCTACAAGGAGAACACGCGGATGTTCTATGGCGATGCGAAGAAGTCGGTGAGCGAACTTCTGCCGATGATCAAGTAGGATTTGGCAGTTTGAAATTTAAAAAGCCGGGTGGTGACGCCCGGCTTTTTTGTCTCGTATCTGCTACATCACCGCCCCAACCTGCCAAGGCACAAACTCGTTATCCCCAAGGCCCAGAATCTCCGATTTGGTCTTCTGCCCTGACGCAGATGCCAGCACGAGATCGAGGATTTCCCGGCCCTTGTCTTCCACCGAGATCCCGCCGCTGATGATGTCGCCGCAGTTGAGGTCCATGTCATCGGGCATGTCGGCGAAGAGGCGGCTGTTGGTGGCGAGTTTGATGGTGGGGGTCGGTTTTGAGCCGAAGGCGGAGCCTCGGCCGGTGGTGAAGACCAGCATTTGCGCGCCGCCGGCGATCTGGCCTGTGGCGGAAACCGGGTCGTAGCCGGGTGTGTCCATGAAGACGAAGCCGGGGGTTTCGATTCTTTCTCCGTAATTCAGCACGTCTGTCAGAGGCGTACTGCCGGCCTTGGCGGCTGCGCCGAGCGATTTTTCGAGGATGGTGGTGAGGCCGCCGAGCTTGTTGCCCGGGCTTGGATTGTTGTCCATCGAGCCCTTGTTCATTTTTGTGTACTCTTCCCACCAGCGGATGCGGGCAATCAGCTTGTCGCCGATCTCGCGGGAAGCAGCCCGGCGCAGCAGCAATTGCTCGGCGCCGTAGATTTCAGGTGTTTCCGAGAGGATGACTGTACCGCCCATGCCGACCAGCAGATCGGAGGCGATGCCCAGCGCCGGATTGGCGGTGATGCCGGAAAACCCGTCCGAGCCACCGCATTGCAGGGCAAGCTTCAGCTCCGAGGCCGGGATCGGCTGCCGTTCGACGGCGTTGACTTCTGGCAGAATGGCTTTGATATGCTCGACGAGCTGGCGGATGGTGGCGGCGGTGCCGCCGCTGTCCTGGATGGTCAGGCCGAAGAAGCGGCTGTCGTCATTGCCGCCATAGAGCATTTTCATGCGGGCAAGCTGCATGACCTCGCAGCCGAGGCCGACGAAGACGGCGGCGCCGACATTGGGATGGGTGGCATAGCCCCAGAGCACCCGCTGCAGCAGGTCCGCCCCTTCGCCGCCAGCATCCATGCCGCAGCCGGTGCCATGGGCAAAGGCGGCGACGCCATCGATATTGGGATAATCCGCAAGGATGCCGGAGCGGTTGATCTCATCGGCTGCGCGACGGATGACCGTGGCGGAACAGTTGACCGTGGCGCAGATGGCGATGAAATTGCGGGTGCCCGCCTGGCCATTGGCACGGCGGTAGCCCATGAAACTTGCCGGTTCGAGTTTGGGAATGGCCGCCAGCGCCTTCGCATAATCGGCGCCAACATAGTAATTCTGGTCATGAGCGCCGAAGGAACAGTTGTCGACATGCACATGCTCGCCGGCGGCAATGGCGCGGCTGGCATAGCCGATCACCTGGCCGAATTTGACGATTTCGCCGCCTTCGGGACAGTCGGCCAGTGCGATCTTGTGGCCGCGTGCCACGGGATGATCGAGCGGCACACCAAAACCGAGCGGCTGGCTGCCCGCCTGAACCGGCTCGGTCAGGATGGCGACAGTATCGTCCGGGTGCAGGCGCACGGTCTTGGCGATGTCGGACATTGCTTAGGCTCCTCTGTGGGAGGTCTGGGGATGCGACAGCGCGCGGATAACGCCGCGCAGCTCCGCAAGGCCCCGCAGCCGGCCGACCAGGGGATAGCCGGGATGGGTGCCGCGCTTGTCGTCATCGAGCAGTTCGTGGCCGTGGTCTGGTCGGAACGGGATGTCGGTGTCCGTGCGGCCCGTCTCGCGGCGGCGCTTTTCTTCGCCGATCAGCACGGCGATCAGCGCCACCATATCGGTATCGCCATCGAGATGAGCGGCCTCCTCGAAGGAGCCATCCTGTTCTTTGGCAACATTGCGCAGGTGCGCGAAGTGAATGCGCTCGGCGAAGCGCTTGGCAATGGCCGGCACGTTATTGGCAGGATTGGCGCCGAGCGAGCCGGAGCAGAGCGTCAGCCCATTGGCCAGTTCCGGCTGCTGGTCCATGATCCAGGCGATATCCTCTTCGCTGGAGACGATGCGTGGCAGGCCGAGAATATCGCGCGGCGGATCGTCCGGGTGAACGCAGAGGCGCATGCCAAGCTCCTGCGCCGTCGGGATCACTTCGGCCAGGAACCGGGCGTAGTTGGCACGGATCTCGTTGCGGCCGATGCCTTGGTAGCGCTTCAGCGCCTCGCGCAACCCGTTGATGTCATAGCGGTCAAAGGCGCCGGGCAGGCCGGACATGATGCTGTTCAACAGGTTTTGGCGCAGGCCTTCGCTTGACGCGTCGAACCAGGCCTTGGCGGCTTCGCGCATTTCAGGTGAATAGTCGTTTTCAGCACCTTCGCGCTCCAGCATGTGGATCTCGAAAGCTGCCATATGCGGCTGCGAAAAGCGCAAACACGTGCCACCGCGCTTGACCGGAGCGTCGAGCTGGGTGCGGGTCCAGTCCAGAAGCGGCATGAAATTATAGCAGATCGTGAAGATGCCGGCATCGGCGAGGTTCTTCATCGACTGGCGATAGTTGCCAAACAGCCGCTCGAGATCGCCTTCGCCGCGCTTGATATTCTCGTGGATCGGCAGGCTTTCCACCACGTCCCAGGAGAGGCCGAGGCCGGCGCCTGCGATCTCGTCGCGCCTGTTGACGATCGCCTCCGATGTCCAGACCTCGCCATAGGGCACTTCATGCAGCGCATTGACGATGCCGGAAGCGCCCGTCTGGGCGACTTCCGCAAGGGTGATGCGGTCGAAGGGGCCGTACCAGCGCCAGCTCTCTTTCATGCGGTCATGTCCTCTATCGTCTGTCTTGCGCCCGTGGCACTGAGGCTTTCATAGGCCGATACGAGGGCCGTGCGGAAGCTTTGGTTTTCGGCAAGCGCTTCGGGGAAAATCTCGCGCACCGAAAGCAGGGCGGACACCTTGTCTGCTGGCAGGGATGCACCGTCGCTGAGGGCCTTAAGCCGGGCGCTGAGGGGGTCGCGGACGTCAATGGCTTCGCCCTTCTCGTCCACGCCGCCGACATAGCGCATCCACGCGGCAACGGCGAGCGACAGGCCTGTTATGGGTCGGCCACCGGCCAGGTTTTCCGCGATCGTGCCCAAAATGCGCTGCGGCAGCTTCTGCGATCCGTCCATGGCGATTTGCCAGGTGCGGTGGCGAATGGCCGGGTTGGCATAGCGGGTAAAGAGCGCCGCCGTATAATCGCCAAGGCTGACACCGGGCGGAGCTTTGAGGCCGGGCATGATTTCGGCATTCCAGAGATGTTTGCAGAACCTTGCAAAGACTGGATCGGCCACCGTGGCGGCAATGGTCTCGTGGCCGGCGAGATAGCCGAGATAGGCGAGCGAGGAATGGGTGCCGTTCAGGCAGCGCAGCTTCATATGCTCGTAAGGCGTGACGTTTTCGACCAGCTCGACACCGACAGCGCCGAAATCGGGCCTTAGTCCGTCAACGAAATGATCCTCGACCACCCATTGCCGGAAGGGCTCGTGCATCACGGGCGACAGGTCGAGCTTGCCGGTCAGTTCGACGACGCGCTCGATATCCTCGG
>Ga0308163_10003923_pt1 | contig 12171 bp, 12 predicted proteins | sample PhyTR1_FD_201037 | JGI IMG/M metagenome (GOLD analysis project Ga0308163, IMG submission 201037) | Phyllosphere microbial communities from UC Gill Tract Community Farm, Albany, California, United States - DLSLT.R1 | ecosystem: Host-associated > Plants > Phyllosphere > Unclassified | place: USA... | reverse complement strand
TCTACCTCGTCATCCCGCCATCCGACATCAGTCGGACCAAGCCGCTCGTGCGGCTCGTACTGAACCAGATCGGACGCCGCCTTACCGAGCGGCTCGACCAGCCTGGCACCAACGCTCGCCGGCATCAACTGCTCATGATGCTCGACGAGTTTCCGGCATTGGGTCGCCTTGATTTCTTTGAGACGAGTCTTGCCTTCATGGCCGGCTACGGCATCCGCGCTTTCCTAATTGCGCAGAGCCTCAATCAGATCGAGAAGGCATATGGCGACCACAACGCCATTCTCGATAATTGCCACGTCCGCGTCGCGTTCGCGACCAACGACGAGCGCACCGCGAAGCGCATCTCCGACGCGCTAGGGACGGCGACCGAACAGCGCGCGATGCGCAACTATGCCGGCCATAGGCTTTCTCCGTGGCTCGCGCACGTCATGGTCAGCCGCCAGGAAACCGCGCGGGCGCTCCTGACGCCCGGCGAGGTCATGCAGTTGCCTGCAACCGACGAGCTGGTGCTGATCTCCGGCCTCGCGCCGATCCGAGCCAGCAAGCTGCGTTACTTCGAAGACAGCAATTTCACTATGCGCGTCGCGCCGGCTCCGGTCTTGAGCGATGGCGTTTATGCCGATCGCCCTACTCCCCGGTCAAACGATTGGGGGAGTTTTGCGCGACGGCCTGATGCCCGTCTCGAACCTGCCGCAGATGCTCTCGACGGTGCCGACGACGGGGGCATGCAGCACCAACGCCATCCCGGTCTCACCGAAGACGCCACCGTCAAAACTGACGAGATCGAACCAGCAGTCGACGTTGGCGCCGTGGACGATGATGACGCGGTTGCCGATCAGCGTGCGATGGAGCGTGTTCGCGGACTGACGGTCGCCGCGCAAGCATACGGCATCGACGAAGGCGCGAGCCATGATCTCATTCCGGGGATCGTACGATGAAGGTGCGGCAGAACCTCTACATCGATCGCAAGATCAGCGATGCGTTGGAAGCGCTCGCATCGAAGCCCGGTGGCAATAAGTCGCGATTGGTGAACGATGCGCTTGCCGATTGGCTCGGCCGCCAAGGCAAGAGGGAAGTCGACGATCTTTTGAAGCTGCGGCTGGATCGCATGTCGCGCGAGATCGGCCTGGCGCGTCGAGACATCGAAATCCTGCTCGAGAGCCTCGCGCTCTTCGTCCGCTACCAACTGCTTGTGACCGCGCCGCTGCCGGAAGCTGACAAAGCGGCGCTCGCAGTCGGCATGGATCGTTTCGAGAAATTCGTCGGGCAGGTCGGACGCCAGCTGGCAACGGGCAGAAAGACGTTCACCGCACCGGATCCTTGGGAGACGGCGTCGTGACTGCGGCTGCATCAGACACGATCTCGGCAGGCCGTCGGCGCGCTATGCTGCGCACGGCGATGGGACCAACTATTGCCGCGGCGTTGGCCGATCCATTGGTCCTTGAGGTCATGGTCAATCCCGATGGCGCGTTGCGCCTCGATCGCCTCGGTGAGGGGCGCACCGATACTGGTGTGCGCTATGACGCCGCGCAGGTCGAACGGATCATCCGCCTCGTCGCCAGCCACGCCCGCACCGAGGTGCATGAACTGGCGCCGATCGTGTCGGCGGAACTTCCGCCGCATGGGGAGGGGGCCGGGGAGCGCTTCGAAGGGGTGCTGCCTCCCGTCAGCCTCGCGCCCTGTTTCTCGATCCGCAAGCCGGCCACGCGGATTTACACCCTGATGGACTATGTCGCCGACGGGATCATGTCAGCCGACATCGCCCGGGTGCTGTCACTCGCCGTGGTCAAGCGTCGCAATATCCTGGTCGCTGGCGGCACCAGCTCCGGCAAGACGACGCTCGCCAACGCGCTGCTCGGCGAGATGGCGCATCTCGACGAGCGCGTGATTCTGATTGAGGACACGCGCGAGCTGCAATCGCCTGCGCGTGACACGGTCGCGCTTCGGACGCGCGCGGGCAGCGTCAGCATGGCAGATCTCGTCCGCTCGACGCTCCGGCTCCGGCCCGACCGCATCATCGTCGGCGAGGTTCGTGGCGCCGAAGCGCTCGACATGCTCAAGGCGTGGAACACCGGCCATCCGGGCGGCATCGCGACCGTTCACGCAAACAGCGCGGCATCCGCGCTGCTTCGGATCGAGCAGTTGATCCAGGAAGCCGTCGTGAGGGTCCCCCGCCGTCTCGTCGCTGACGCGATCGACATGATCGTATTCATCGCCGGGCGCGGCTGCGACCGCCGCGTCGAGACGATCGCCCGCGTCACCGGCGTCGATCCCGACGGCGGTTACGCCGTCATCGACCTTTCCCCTTCGACCACCCGCGCAACCCAAGGAGACTGACCATGCGCAGCTTGCTGTTTTTCCGCCGTGACCACCGTCTGTCCGCCGGCCTCGGGATCGGGCTATTCCTCACCATGGCCAGCTCCGCCTCGGCGAGCGGATCGGGCATGCCGTGGGAGCAGCCGCTCCAGCAGGTGCTCGAATCAGTCCAGGGACCGGTCGCCAAGATCGTTGCGGTGATGGTCATCATCACCACCGGCCTCACGTTAGCCTTCGGTGAAACCGCCGGCGGCTTCCGGCGACTCATCCAGATCGTGTTCGGTCTGTCGATTGCCTTCGCGGCATCGTCCTTCTTCCTGAGCTTCTTCAGCTTCGGTGGCGGGGCGCTGGTCTAATGATCGCGTCGTCGGGCCAGCATCACATAGATGGGTTCGAGGCAACGATCCACGGCAGCCTCGGCCAACCGATCCTGCTCGGCGGCGCGCCGCGGGTGCTCGCGATCGTCAATGGGACGATCGCCGCCGCGGTCGGGCTCGGCCTCCAGCAGTGGCTGGTCGGGCTCATTCTTTGGGCGGTCGGGCACAGCCTCGCCGTGTTCGCCGCCCGCCGTGATCCGGACTTCGCCCCCGTCCTCCTTCGCCACCTCCGTCAGAAAAGCTATTTCACATGCTAGCCTTGCGCGAATACCAGCACAGTGCCGACCGTCTCGCCGATCACTTGCCATGGGCGGCGTTGGTCGCGCCGGGGGTGGTCCTCAACAAGGATGGCAGTTTCCAGCGAACATTCGCGTTCCGTGGGCCCGATCTCGAAAGCGCGACCGAGGCTGAGTTGGTCGGCGTCTGCGCTCGCGCCAACAACGTGCTCAAGCGGTTCGGGTCGGGCTGGGCGCTATTCTTCGAAGCTGATCGTCTCGAAGCGCTGGGATACCCCGTCAGCGAATTTCCCGACCCCGCCTCTTGGCTCGTCGATCAAGAACGCCGCGCCGCCTTCGAAGCCGAAGGCGCGCATTACGAGAGCCGCTACTATTTCACGCTTACGTTCCTTCCGACAGTCGACGCGAGTGATGCCGCGGGCCGGTCGATTGTCGATCGCGACGACGGGGCGAAAGGGCGGGATTGGCGCACTGCTCTGGCTGGCTTCATCGCCGAAACCGACCGCGTGCTCGATCTGTTTGCCGCCTTCATGCCCGACGTGCACGGACTGTCGTCGGCCGAAACCCTGACGTTCCTCCACGCCTGCATTTCGACCAGTAATCATCCGGTCGCAGTTCCCGATACACCGATGTATCTCGACGCGTTGCTCGCCGACACGCCACTGATCGGCGGACTCGAGCCCAAGCTCGGCAACCGGCACGTCCGTACGCTGACCATGCTTGGCTTCCCGAACCTTAGTCGACCCGGCATCCTCGACGCCCTGAATACTTCGGATTTTAGTTACCGCTGGGTCACGCGTTTCATTGCGCTCGATAAGACCGAGGCAACCAAGACGCTGACCAAGATCCGTCGCCAGTGGTTCAACAAGCGCAAGTCGATCACGGCGATGCTCCGCGAGGTGATGTACAACCAGCCGGCGCAGCTGCTCGACAGCGACGCCGACAACAAGGTGATTGACGCCGATCAGGCGCTACAGGCTCTCGGCGCCGATTATGTCGCATTCGGCTACATGACGACGACGATCACGGTGACCGACGAGGATCGGACACGCGCCGACCAAAAGGTCCGGGCGGTCGAGCGGATCGTCAACGGGTTAGGCTTCACCTGCATCCGCGAGGGCGTGAACGCGGTGGAGGCTTGGCTGTCTTCGCTGCCGGGCCATGTCTATGCAAACGTTCGGCAGCCGATCGTCCACACACTCAATCTCGCGCACCTGATGCCGCTGTCGGCGATCTGGGCAGGGCCGGTCGTCAATCAGCATCTCGCCGGGCCGCCACTGCTTCATGCACGGACCGCCGGCGCGACTCCGTTCCGGCTGTCGACGCATATTGGCGATGTCGGGCATATGCTCGTGGTCGGACCGACCGGCGCGGGCAAGTCCGTCCTTCTCGCGCTGATCGCCATGCAATTTCGGCGTTATGCGGGCGCGCAGCTTTATATCTTCGATAAAGGCAATTCTGCGCGTGCCGCGGTGCTGGCGATGGGCGGCGCGCATCATGCGCTTGGCATTGGGGGCAGCGCCGGCGACGCAATCGCCTTCCAACCTTTGCGCCATATCGACAAGGCCGACGAGCGGAGCTGGGCGGCCGACTGGATTGCGGCGTTGCTTGCGCAGGAGAACGTCGCCGTCACGCCTGAGGTCAAGGATAAGATTTGGTCCGCGCTGGCGTCACTGGCGTCGGCTCCCATCGAGGAACGGACGCTGACCGGCCTCGCGTTGCTGCTCCAATCGAACGCGCTCCGTACCGCGCTCAACGCTTACACGCTCGATGGGCCATATGGTCGCCTGCTCGATGCCGCCGAACATGCGCTGGTTTTCTCAGACATCCAGTGCTTCGAGACCGAGGCGTTGATGGGGCAATCGGGCGTCGTCGCCCCGGTGCTCACCTATCTGTTCCATCGCCTGGAAGAGCGGTTCGACGGGCGACCGACGCTGTTGATTCTCGACGAGGCCTGGATCTTCCTTGATCATCCGCTGTTCGCCGCGCGCATTCGCGAGTGGCTCAAGACGCTGCGTAAGAAAAACGTGGCGGTACTGTTCGCGACGCAGAGCCTCGCCGACATCGCCGAAAGCAGCATCGCACCGGCAATCATCGAAAGCTGCCCGCAGCGCATCCTGCTGCCCAACGATCGCGCGATCGAGCCGCAGTCCCGAGCGGCATACGAACGTTTCGGGCTGAATGACCGGCAGATCGAATTGATCGCCCGGGCCACCCCGAAGCGTCAATATTACCTGCAATCGGCACGCGGGAACCGCCTCTTCGAACTCGGCCTCGGACCGATCGCGGTGGCGCTGTGCGGTTCGTCCGATCCCGCCACTCAGCAGCTGATCGACGCGCTGCTCGCCGAACACGGCCCGCTCGACTTCGCCGCCAGATTCCTCCGTTTCCGGGATCTCGGGTGGGCGGCGGAGCTGCTGGGCGAACCTGCGTCCGACGACCGTTAACCCTCAAATACGAAGGAAGGGACCATGTTTTCGCTTACCTTACGTCGTTCACTCTCAAGGCGCCTGAACGCTCCCGCGCTAATGCTGAGCTGCGTTGGGTCGGTCGGTGTGATGGTCGCGTCAACGCCGGCTGCCGCCCAGTTCACCGTTTTCGACCCAAGCAATTATTCGCAAAATCTGCTGACCGCGGCGCGGACGCTCCAGCAGGTCAATAATCAGATTCAGTCGCTCCAGCACGAGGCGACGATGATCATGAACCAGGCGAAGAACCTGTCACGGATCGATTTCCCCGAACTGCAGCAGCTCAACCAGACCATCCAGCAGATCGATCAGCTGATGAGCCAGGCGCGGGGGATTGGCTACCGCGTCGGCAACGTCGATACCGAGTTCCAGCGGCTCTTTCCTCAGAGCTTAAACGAAGCGCTGACCACGAACGCGCGTGTCGTCGATGCGAAGGCGCGGCTGGACGCTTCGATGGCGGCGTTCAACCAGACGATGCAGGTGCAGGCGCAGGTCGTCGGCAGTGTGAATGCGGACAGTGCGCTGCTCGCGTCAATCGTCGACAAAAGCCAAGGGGCTGAGGGCAGCCTGCAGGCACAGCAGGCGAGCAATCAGCTTTTGGCGCTCGCCGCCAAGCAGCAATTCCAAATCCAGAATATGATGGCCGCTCAGTATCGCGCCGAGGCGCTGGAGGCGGCACGCCGCGTCCAGGCTGAAGCCGACGCACGCGCCGCCACCACCAAGTTCCTCGGCAACGGCACGGCCTACCATCCTCAGTAGAGGCACGCCCGACCCGAGGGTGGTGGCGGGCGTCGCCCTTGGCCCGCCACCACGCCGCGGGGCGCATCGCCGCTCCTCTAATGTGCCCCGCGGCAATTTTTTATCGACAGGACCCATCAATCATGGACGATCTCAGCGTCATCGACCGGTTCATGCAAACGTTCATCCGCTACATTGACAGCGGTTTCGGACTGCTCGGCGGCGACGTTCATTTTCTGGCGGTGACCTTGATCGGCATCGACGTCACGCTGGCCGGCCTGTTCTGGACGATGGGTGGCGACCACGACGTCATGGGGCGCTTCATAAAGAAGATCCTCTACGTCGGTGCGTTCGCGTTCATCTTGAACAGCTTTCCCATGCTCGCCGACATCGTCTTCAGATCGTTCGCGGCTGCCGGACTTACCGCTGGCGGTGGGACATTGACAGCTGACCAGCTGCTCAAGCCCGGCACGCTAGCGAGTATCGGTTTTTCCGCCGCTTGGCCGCTCCTTCAGCAGGTCTCGCAGATGACCGGATTCACGACGTTCTTCGACAATTTCCTGACGATCATGGTGCTGCTGTTCGCCTGGGTGCTGGTCATCCTCGCCTTCTTCATCCTCGCGATCCAGCTGTTCGTGACGATCATCGAGTTCAAGCTGACAACGCTCGCCGGGTTCGTTCTGGTGCCATTCGCGCTGTGGGGTCGGACCAGCTTCCTTGCCGAGCGGGTGCTCGGCAACGTCGTCAGCTCGGGGGTCAAGGTCATGGTACTCGCAGTCATCGTCGGCATTGGCTCGAACTTCTTCACCGAATTCGTCAGGACGTTGCAGGGCCAGGAACCCGACATCGTCAAGGCGCTCAGCCTCGTGCTTGCCGCGCTGACCCTGTTCGGTCTCGGCATCTTTGGTCCCGGCATCGCGTCCGGGTTGGTGTCCGGCGCACCGCAACTCGGCGCCGGTGCCGCGGTCGGTACGACGCTTGGTGCCGCTGGCGTCGCCGCCCAGGGCGGCGGCGCGGCTTTCGGTGCGGCGGGTGCGGCCGGTAGCGGTGCACTCACCGCAATGCGCGCTGGCACGTCGATGGGGTCGGCCGCCTCCACCGCCTACAAGTTGGGCCAGGAAGGTGCGGGATCGAACAGCATTGGCGCTGGCCTCGGCGGCGTCGCACGCGCGGCGGGCAACGCTTTGCGTCAGCGGGCCAGCAACGGGCTCGGAATCTCCGATGCCGCCGCATCCGGTCGGCAGGCCGCATTCAGCGCGCTCGCAAAGCCAACCCCTGAGTCGGGCGGAGCGACTGCGGGTGGCGAAGCCCAACAACCCGCCTGGGCGCGATCCCTCAAGCAGCAGCAAGATGCCCGCCATCATCGTCAGATTGTCGCACACACACTGCGCGACGGCGACCGCGGCGGCGCGTCCGTCACGCCGGACATCAAGGAAAAGGAGGATTAATCCGATGGTATTCAAACGAAGCGTCCAGCGCTATGGACGCACTCCCGAGCCGGAAACGCCCTATCAGCGCGCAGGACAATTGTGGGATGATCGGATCGGCTCCGCGCGTGTCCAAGCGCGAAACTGGCGGCTGATGGCGGTCGGCGGGCTCGCCCTGACCACAGCGATGTCGGGGGCCGTGATCTGGCAATCACTTCAGAGCCGGGTAACCCCCTATATCGTCGAGGTTGATCGGCTGGGTGAGGCCCGCGCCGTGACCGAGGCGCAGGCCGGCTACAGACCGACCGACCCGCAGATCGCTTGGCATCTCGCGCGATTCATCGAGAACGTCCGCTCGATCACGCTCGATCCGGTGCTGATGCGACGGGCTTGGCTGTCCGCCTACGACTTCGCCACCCAACGCGGCGGAGTCTTCCTGGGAGAGTATGCGCGTGCGGCCGACCCGTTCGCACACATCGGTGAGAAGACGGTGTCCGTGCAGGTGACGAGTGTCGTGCGCGCGTCCGACCAGTCGTTCCAGCTCAAATGGACCGAGACATCATTCGATCGTGGCGCACAATCTGGCACCACACGTTGGACCGGCATCCTCACGGTCAAGCTCAAGCCCCCGGCAACGGCCGACGCGCTGCGCAAGAACCCGCTTGGCGTTTATGTCGATGCGATCGACTGGAGCCGCGAGCTCGATGGGCCGCAACCGGCGCCGAATCCGCCTGCGTCCGCTACGACCCCACCGCCCGCGGTGTCGTCTACTCTCCCGCTCGGATCGCCACTCGATCCGACTCTCGGGAGGACCCCGACAAAGCTCGCTTCGGAGAATCAGCAATGACTCGCTCGCCAATTTCGCTCATCCTCGCAGTGCCCGCCTCGCTTCTGTTGATCAGCGTAGCTGTGGATGGAAAGTCGTCGGTGCGGCCAGCGCAACCCCCTGTCCCGGCACCTAGCAGCACGGTCGCAGCCGCTAATCGCGCGGGTACGATCGAGCCTGCGCCGCCGGCGTTCATCAATGCCTCGGCCGTGATGCCATTCGTCGAGAGCACGATCTACCATGTCTACACTGCACCCGAGCGGGTCACCGATATCGCACTTCAGCCCGGCGAGGTCCTAGGTGCGGTTGCCAGTGGCGATACCGCGCGCTGGGTGATTGGAGACGCGTCGAGCGGCACCGGGGCCGGCAAGCGTTCGCACGTGCTCATCAAGCCCTTTTCGGTCGGCTTGACGACAAATCTCGTTATCACGACCGACCGGCGCACCTATCATCTGACGGTGTCGAGCAGGGCAGGGGCGCCAATGTCCTCGCTGTCCTGGACTTACCCCCAGGATGCACTGATCGCGCTGCAGAAATCGCAGGCCGCCGCCGTCGCCGCCCCGATCGCTGCCGTACTCGATGTCGATGCCCTTCATTTCAACTATTCGATCTCGGGAGATCAACCCCAGTGGCGTCCGCTGCGGGCGTTCGATGATGGCCGACAGACGTTCATCGAATTCCCGCCCACCTTGAGGGTGGGGGAGGCACCGCCTCTGTTCCTCGTCGGCGCAAAGGGTGACGCTCAGCTCGTCAATTATCGGCTGCGCGGGCGCTATTATGTGGTCGATCGCTTGTTCGACGTTGCCGAGCTCAGGCTGGGCGCCAAGCATCAGGATATAGTCCGCATTGCCCGTGTCGGCGAGAGCAACTTTCCGCGCGCCAAGCGGAGGGCATCATGAGCGCTGATCTACCGCCCGCGCACAACAACGCGCCACCCGCCAGGGCGCCAAAGGTCGATCCCGAGTCTCTCGCGTTGCGTGCCAATCCGGCACGGGCAATCCGATTCAAGCGAGGCGTCATAATCTCCGCGGCCGGCGTGGCAGCCGTTGCGATTGCCGCAACGACTTGGTTCGCCCTGGAGCCTCACGCGCTGCACCTCGTCGCCGAAGGTGATGATCAGTCGGTCGTCGCGAAGCCTCCAGCCGATACGCTCAAAGCGTTGCCGACCAGCTACGCAGCGGCTCCTAAACTCGGTCCAGCGTTGCCCGGCGATCTTGGGCGACCGATTCTCGACCGGCAGCGACAGCTCGCAAGCGAGACCACCCCGCCCGTTGCGCCCGGGAGCCAAGCCGTCGATCACGAGCGCCAGCGCCGCGCCGATGAATTGAAGGCTGCCCGTCAGTCTGGCTTGCTGGTGCTGCCCTCGGACCGCGGCTCTGATGCCGCCTTGGTCACGTCGTCGGCTGCCGTGCCCGCGACTGCGGGCGCCAACCCTGAGGACGCGAATGTCGCGCTCGATTCGGACCGCGATCCCAATGGGCAGCAACGAAAGGCGAATTTCGTTCGTACCGTTGAGCGAAACGGCACCACCAGTCCCTATGCCTTGGCAGCAAGCCCTTCGCCGTTCACCCTCTCCGCGGGCAGCGTCATCGCCGCGAGTCTGATAACGGGCCTGCGCTCCGACTTGCCAGGGCTGGTGACCGCACAGGTCACCGAGCAGGTATTTGACTCGGCAACCGGACGAATTCTTCTAATTCCTCAGGGCGCCCGGCTCATCGGTTCTTACGACAGCGTGGTCGCGTTCGGTCAGAAGCGCGCGCTCGTAGTCTGGCAACGCATTCTGATGCCCGATGGGACCTCGGTCAGGATCGAGAACGCGCCGGCGACGGATCCGTCGGGATATACAGGCTTGGAGGACAAGGTCGATTTCCACACCTGGGCGCTCTTGAAAGGGGTGGTGTTGTCGACCGCGTTGGGTGTCGGCACCGAGATTCAATTCAGCCGGCAAAGCGACCTCGTGCAGGCGCTGCGGCAATCGACCCAGCAGAGCGTTTCGCGAGCTGGCGACCAACTCACCGCACGCAATCTTCAAGTCCAGCCGACAATTACTATTCGGCCGGGCGCTTCGGTTCGCCTCGTCGTTCATCAAGACCTCGTCCTCAGGCCCTGGCAGGAGCAACGCTGATGGCCGACCTCAAACTTCCACGCCTTCCCGACCGGACGCCCGTCAAATTAACCGTCACGATGCTGCCGGAATTGCATCAGCGCCTCGGCGACTATGCGGCGGCTTACGCCAACGCCTACGGCGTCCAGGAGCCAATCGCTGAGCTGATCCCGGCGATGCTGAACGCATTCCTCGATAGCGACCGTGAGTTTGCGAAGGCCAAGCGTGGCGGAGCCACACCGGCCTGATATGGTTGATCGTCTGCTTACCGTCCGCGAGGCCGCAACCTTTCTCAAGGTACACCCGAACACGGTCAGAGCATGGGTACGCTCGGGCAGAATCCCCGGTGCCCGAATCGGTCGCGGGTGGCGCTTCATCGAGGCCGATCTTGTGGCGGCAACTCGAGAGGGGTATTCTGCGGCCACACGAATGCAGCCGAGTGCCTTTCAAGAGGAGGCAATATGGCACTCTGGAACCGTGCAGGAACATACTATGTCAAACTCACAGCACCTGACGGAACGCTCATTAGACGCTCTACTGGGACATCCGACAGGCTCAAGGCCGAAGAATATCACGACAAGCTAAAGGCCGAGCTGTGGGATCTTGCCAGACTCAAGATCAAGCCCAAACGGACTTGGGATGAGGCAGCGCTTAGATGGCTGCAGGAGAAGAAGCACAAGAAGTCCTACAGGGACGACGTGTCGCGGATCCGGTGGTTCACCAAGCACCTGCGTGGCAAGACGATGGACCAGGTGAGCAGGGACATGATCGACGGGATCATATCTCGACATCATGCTCACTCGAGCAGTCGCACGAAGGATCTCTATGTGGCGCTAATCCGCGCCATATTCCGAATGGCGCAGCGCGAGTGGGAATGGATCGAGCACATTCCGGCATTCAGGACCTATACGATGAGCGGAAAGGTTCGCGTGCGCTGGCTAACCCACGCACAGGCCGACCGCCTCTTGCAGGAACTACCTCCTCACCAGCAGGACCTGATGCTGTTCGCGCTCGCAACCGGGCTGCGGCAGGGGAATATCAAAAGCCTGACCTGGGATCAGGTCGACTTTCCCCGCCGCATCGTCACGATCGAGCACGGAGACACCAAGAACAACGAGGCGTTGGGTGTTCCACTCAACGATCTCGCGATCTCGGTCCTCCAGCGGCAGATGGGCAAGCAGTGCGAGCACGTGTTCACCTATGCCGGACGACCGATCGGGCAAGTGAACACGAAACACTGGCGAGCTGCGCTCAAGCGGGCGGGGATCACCAATTTTCGCTGGCACGACCTGCGGCATACCTGGGCGAGCTGGCTCCGGCAGAATGACGTGCCCACATGGGTGCTGCAGGAGCTGGGTGGCTGGAAATCAGAGGCGATGGTGCGTCGTTACGCGCACATGTCGGTGAAGCATTTGCAGCCTTATGCAGACCAGCTGATTTTCGAGGGCAAATCGGGTCACACTGCGTCCGAGAGAGAAGGCCCCGGTCGAGGTCACAAAACTGGTCACAGTACGAGCCCGTTCCGACCCGGACTTGTAGGTGGGACCGCGCTAAATGCCTGATATGTAAAAGGAAAAATGGTGGACGCACTTGGGCTCGAACCAAGGACCCGCTGATTAAGAGTCAGCTGCTCTACCAACTGAGCTATGCGTCCATTCCGGGGCGGTTTTTAGTGGCGC
>Ga0308163_10003922_pt1 | contig 12174 bp, 12 predicted proteins | sample PhyTR1_FD_201037 | JGI IMG/M metagenome (GOLD analysis project Ga0308163, IMG submission 201037) | Phyllosphere microbial communities from UC Gill Tract Community Farm, Albany, California, United States - DLSLT.R1 | ecosystem: Host-associated > Plants > Phyllosphere > Unclassified | place: USA... | reverse complement strand
GACCGCTGGACGCATTCATGCATGCGATTGCAGTTAGCGCAATCGTAGCTGATCCCTTCGCACTTGCAACACGAACCGTCTCGACGCAAAAAGACCTCGCCTTTCAGGCATCCTCTCCTAAAAACTTTCATGGGCTGGCCTTCATTGGCCGGCCCTTTTTTTGTGTTTTCAACCCCTGACAAGGCTGGAACCGGCCCCCTATCTCGGACGCTACGAGATCGAATGGAGTCGACATGGCCGATAGCGAAATCCCCACGCGCAAAATCCAGGTCGCCAACGCGCGTCCCGAAGACAGCGGCCGCGGCCTGGCGCACCTGCCGCGCGCGCTGATGGCGACGCTCGGCATCGGCGAGGGTGATGTCATCGAGATTCTCGGCAAGCAGAACACGCCCGCGCGCGCCGTCGGTCCGTATCCGGAGGACGAGGGTCTCGACATCCTCCGCCTCGATGGCCTCCAGCGCGCGAACGCCGGTGTCGGTTCGGGTGATTACGTCGAGGTGCGCAAGGCCGAATCGAAGCCCGCAACCCGCGTCGTCTTTGCGCCAGCGCAGCAGAACCTCCGCCTCCAAGGCTCGACCAACGCGCTCAAGCGCACGTTCCTGGGCCGGCCGATCTGCCAGGGCGATATCGTCGCGACCGCGGGGCATCAGCGCGTCGGCAACATGCCGCCGGGCGTCCAGCAGTTCATGAACGCGCCGGCGTATGCGTTGCAGGAGATTCGCCTCGCGGTGATCGCCGCCAGCCCCAAGGGCGTGGTGCACATCGACGAGAATACCGAGATCGAACTCCGCTCCGAGTATGAGGAGCCGCAGGCAGCCCGCCGCGCTGACGTCACCTACGACGATATCGGCGGCATGGCGCAGACGATCGACCAGTTGCGCGAGATGGTCGAACTGCCGCTCCGCTACCCCGAGCTCTTTCAGCGGCTCGGCGTCGATCCACCCAAGGGAGTGTTGCTGCATGGCCCTCCCGGCACAGGCAAGACGCGTCTCGCGCGCGCCGTCGCCAACGAATCCGACGCGCAGTTCTTCCTGATCAACGGCCCCGAGATCATGGGCTCGGCGTATGGCGAGTCCGAGTCGCGCCTGCGTGAAGTGTTCGAGGAAGCGGCGAAGGCAGCGCCTTCGATCGTCTTCATCGACGAGATCGATTCGATCGCGCCGAAGCGTGGCCAGGTGTCGGGCGAGGCGGAAAAGCGTCTCGTCGCGCAGTTGCTGACGTTGATGGACGGCATCGAATCACGCGCCAACCTCGTCGTGATCGCCGCCACCAACCGTCCTGAAGCAATCGACGAAGCGCTTCGCCGTCCGGGCCGGTTCGACCGCGAGATCGTCGTCGGCGTGCCGGACGAGCGCGGCCGTCGCGAGATCCTCGGCATCCATACGCGCGGCATGCCGCTGGGGGACCGCGTCGATCTCGATGAGCTGTCGCGCACCACCTACGGCTTCGTCGGCGCCGATCTCGCCGCGCTGACCCGCGAGGCGGCGATCGAGGCGGTCCGGCGGATCATGCCCAAGCTCAACCTCGAGGAGCGGACGATCCCGCCCGAAGTGCTCGACGAATTGTCGGTCACGCGCGAGGATTTCCTCGGGGCGCTCAAGCGCGTCCAGCCCTCGGCCATGCGCGAAGTGATGGTGCAGGCGCCGACCGTGCGCTGGGCCGATGTAGGCGGTCTCGACGACGCGCAGATGCGGCTGCAGGAGGGTGTCGAACTCCCGCTCAAGAACCCCGACGCGTTTCGCCGCCTCGGCATCCGGCCGGCCAAGGGCTTCCTGCTCTACGGCCCGCCCGGCACCGGCAAGACGTTGCTGGCGAAGGCGGTCGCGCGCGAGGCGGAGGCGAACTTCATCGCCACCAAATCGTCCGACTTGCTCAGCAAATGGTACGGCGAAAGCGAACAGCAGATCGCCCGCCTGTTCCAGCGCGCGCGTCAGGTCGCGCCGTGCGTGATCTTCATCGATGAGCTCGATTCACTGGTGCCTGCGCGCGGCTCTGGTGCGGGCGAACCACAGGTGACCGAGCGCGTCGTCAACACGATCTTGGCCGAGATGGACGGGCTGGAAGAGTTGCAGTCGGTCGTCGTGATCGGCGCGACCAATCGGCCCAACCTGATCGATCCGGCGTTGCTGCGTCCCGGCCGGTTCGACGAACTCGTCTATGTCGGCGTCCCCGACAAGGCCGGGCGTCGTCGCATCCTCGGCATCCAGACGCAGAAGATGCCGCTGGCGTCGGACGTCGATCTCGACCGTCTTGCAGACCGCACCGACCGTTTCTCGGGTGCGGATTTGGAGGACGTCGTCCGCCGCGCCGGCCTGGTGGCGTTGCGCCGCTCGATCGACTCGACCGACGTGACGATGGCCGACTTCGACGGCGCGCTGAAGGAGTCTCGCGCCAGCGTCACGCCAGAGACGGAACGCGAGTACGAACAGATGGCCGCCCGCCTGAAGCAGGACGCGACGGCCATCCAGCCCCTGGGCTTCGCGTTCCCCAGCAAGGCGGACGACTGATCTAGCTTCCCACCCGGTTCCCGCCGGGTGGGAAGACGGGCGTAGTGAGCTTGTCACCGGGATCGCCGTTGCACACGGCATGGCCATGTTGTACCATTCGGTACAAGTTGATCGATAGGTGCCGCCATGTCCCGACCGCCACTGCCTCCGTTCACGCATGAGACCGCAGCGCAGAAGGCGCGCATGGCGGAGGACGCGTGGAACAGTTGCGATCCAGACAAGGTGTCGCTTGCTTACACGCCCGACAGCGTCTGGCGGAACCGCGCCGAGTTCCTGACCGGCCGCGACGCGATCGTCGTCTTCCTGACGCGCAAATGGGCAGCGGAACTCGACTATCGCCTTATAAAGGAAGTCTGGGCGCATGACGGCAACAGGATCGCGGTGCGGTTCGCCTATGAATGGCGCAACGACGCCGGCGACTGGTTCCGCTCCTATGGCAACGAGAATTGGGAGTTCGACGACGCCGGGCTGATGGCGCGCCGCATCGCCTCGATCAACGACTGCGCGATCGCGGACGGCGACCGCAAGTTCCATTGGCCGCTCGGCCGTCGCCCCGACGACCATCCCTCGCTGAGCGATCTCGGCCTCTGACCGCGAAGCGCGTCCTGACCGATCGTGCCGACGCCTTGCCGGCATTGGCCGAGGCGTTTCGTGAACACGGCTTCGAGGGGGCCAGCCTGGCGACGCTCTCGAAGGCAACCGGGCTCGGCAAGGGCAGCCTCTACAACTTCTTTCCTGGCGGGAAGGCGGAGATGATGGACGCCGTCCTCGCCGAGATAGACGATTGGTTCGTCACGACGATCTTCGTGCCGCTGGAGCGGGCGAGCGATCCGGCCTCGGCGATCACTGCCATGATCGAGGACGTGACGGCGTATTTCCAGTCCGGGGGCAGGGTCTGCCTCGTCGGCTGGCTCGGTCTGGGCGCCTCCGGTGACGTTTTCGCAGTCCGGATCAGCGGGTATTTCTCCCGCTGGATATCGGCCTTGGCGCACTGCCTCGAAGCGAGCGCTATCCCGTCATCGCTGGCCCTGCGCCTCGCCGAAGACACGGTTGCAGGGATTCAGGGCGCGATCGTCCTGGCGCGCGCTTCGGGTGAGGAGCCCATATTCGGGCGGATCGTCCGTCGGCTAGAAGGGATTTTGCTCGACGCAGTGGCATGTCATGGCAGGTCCGATGCGCAACCGGCCTGACCCAGCCTAAACGTCCTTCGCATCACGCAGCGAAACCCAGGCATAGGCGATCATCACGACGCAGGCCGCGCCCGCGACGAGATAGGGCAGCGAGTGCTGGGCTTCGTACAGGCCGACCCCGATCGAGGGGCCCAGTACGAAGCTCGCGCCGTTGATCGACGTCACCTTGCCCGCGACCGAGCCTTGCGCGTTGGCACCGACTGCGAGCGAGGACCCGGCGGTAAACCCCGGTCGCGTGAAGCCGAAGCCGAGGCTCGCCAGCGCGTAGGCCGTGGCGATCGTGTAGAGCGACGTGGCGATGCCGGTCAGCGCTGTGCCGACGGCCGCGAGTACGAGACCGGTCAGCACGAGTTGCCGCGGGGTCATGTTCAAGCGCGGGATGATGCCCCATTGCGCGAGCAGCGCAGCGCCTGCGCCCATCATCAGGACGATGCCGGTCGGCTCCAGCGCGAGGGCAGGGGCGAGGTGGAGGCGGTCGATCACGAGGAAGCCGATCGCCTGCCCCGTCATCGCCTGCGCGTGGCCCATCACCAGCCCGGCGATCATCCACGCGCGGATGCGGGGATCGGTATAGCCGACGTGTTCGACATGCGATCCGGTCGCGGCGGCGACCGACGCCCCGGTCGGCGCACCGCCGATCGAGGGATAGGCTGAACTTGCGCCGTGCGTCTCGTGCGGGGCGACGATCTTATCGTCCGGCAGCATCCGCCGCACCGTGATCCACACCGCCACCCCGAACACCGCGAACAGGAAGGCAGGGCCTGCGAGCCCGATCTCGACTCCGCCGATCGCGCCGAGGATCAGATACGGCGCGATGGCTGGCCCCAATATCGTGCCCAGCCCGAAGGCCGAGGCGAGTAAGGTCAGCGCCTTCGTCCGTTCCTCCCGTGTCGTCTCGCCGGCGACGAGCGCCTGTACCGCGGGCGGTGCGGCGGCGCCGAACGTGCCGTAGATCAGCCGGCCGCCGATGAAGCACAGGAACGCGGTCGTGCCGCCGATCCAGGCGTTGATCCCCGCGAGCAGGAACACACCGCACAAGCTCAGCGACACGCTGAACCCGCCGACGCCGAGCAGGATCATCGCGCGCCGGCCATGCTTGTCCGACCGGTTCGCCCAGAACGGCGCGGCGATCACCCACAGCAACGCCGAGACCGAGAACGCCGCCGCGACCGCGCTGTCGGCCACCCCGAGCGACCGCCCGAGTGCAGGCAGGACCGATTGCAGTGCTGTATTCCCCGCGGCGATCGTCAGCATCACAAGGAACATCAGCGCGAAGCGGCGGTCGATCTTCGGGCCGTCCGTCGATGCGCCAATCATCGGGCCGGTCATGGCCGTGTCCAATGATAGGCGCGCTCGATCCGCGCGACGTTGACCGAATAGCTGTCGTACCAGAGCGCTCGCCCGAACTCGCGAATCGCAGTGTGCTCGGGATGGTCGCGCCACGCGATCGCCGCGGCGTCGTCCGCCCAATAGCTGACAGTGATCCCCATGCCGCCCGCCTCGCGCGCGCTGTCGACGCCGCGATAGCCAGGCTGAGCCGCGGCTAGCGCATCCATGGCCATGGCGGCCTCGCCATAACCTGCGGCGTCCGCGTCGTTACGGATCGACACGAAAATAACCGCAATCTGTCCTGCCCGATCGTCGTTCATGATCCGTGCTTAAGCGATGCCGTACGCTTGGCAAAGCTGCCAGAACCACTTGGCGCAGCACGACTTCGGCTTCGGTTCGTCGCCCGATGCAACCTGCGGCCCTTGAAACGCGTTCGGAATTCGTGCGACGGGAGGGCCAAAGCCTCGCCAGCGTGCGGGACCCCTGACCGTAAGGAACGCGATGCCCAGTTCGACCACCGCCACCCGGCGTGCACGCAGCCGACCAGCCGGCGTGCCGTCCCCGTGGCAGATGTTCTTTTCAGGGTTCCTGAAACACCCGGTGATGGTCGGGTCGATCGTGCCGTCGTCGGACAAGCTGATCCGCAAGATGCTGGGGCCCGTCGACTGGGCGAACTGCAAGCTGTTCGTCGAATACGGCCCAGGCGTCGGCACGTTCTGTCGCCCGATCCTCGACCGGATGGCGTCCGACGCCAAGCTGGTGGTGATCGATACGAACCCCGAATTCATCCAGTATCTGCGCCACACGATCACCGACCCACGCTTCTTCGCGGTGCTGGGGTCGGCCGACGAGGTCGAGACGATCGTCGCCGACCACGGCTTCGAGAAGGCGGACTACGTGTTGTCGGGTCTTCCTTTTTCGACACTGCCGCCTGGTGTCGGCCCGGCGATCGCGACCGCGACGCACTCGGTTCTGCGGACCGGCGGCGCGTTCCTGGTCTATCAGTTTTCACCCAAGGTGAAGGACTTCCTGACCCCGCATTTTGAGTCGATCGATCACGACATGGAGTGGTGGAACGTGCCGCCGGCGCAATTGTATTGGGCGTGGAAGGACTGAAGCAGGCGCGGCAGCGTCCGCGCCGATGCGCAAAGCGCAGCGTCAGGCCCGGCCGGCGGGTCGGCTAGAACTAGCCGAACCCGTCCGACGGCGGCTTTGCCGTCGGGGATGGTAAGTTGAGATTGTCCGAATCCAAGGATCCTCCCCCGCCAGGGGGAGGTGGCAGGCGCCAGCCTGACGGAGGGGGAGGTAAGGGAAACCTCTGTTCCGTATCCTCCCGCTCCGACACCTTCGGCGCCACCTCCCCCTTGCGGGGGAGGATCGAAACCGCCCCCTATTCGTTGATCCCGAAGTTCACCCCTCGCGACAGGCTCGGGTCCACCACCGCCACGACGAAATACGCACCAAGCTGCTTGATCCGCTGCATCCAACTGGTGTTCGCCTGGTATAATTCCTTGGTCACCTCGACCGACTTCGCCACCTCGCCGTCGATATACCCCCGGACATGCGCTGCGAACGCCGCATCCTCGATCCGCAGCATCAGCTCGAGATTGATGAACAGGCTGCGCATGTCGAAGTTCGCCGAGCCGATATGGACGGCGTCGTCGATCACGTAGAGCTTCGTGTGCAGCTTGGTCGGCTGATACTCGAACAGTCGCACGCCCTTGCGCAAAAGGCCGGCATAGGTGAACCGCGCGGCGGCGATCGTCGCATTGTTGTCCGATTTGCTTGCCGTAACGACCCGGACCTCGGCCTGCCGCCGCCCGGCCCTATCGAGCCGCCGGAGCAGCGCAGGGCTAGGCGTGAAATACCCGGCGATGATGTCGATCCGCCGCCCGCGTCGCATGTCGTCGCGCACCGCACGTGCCCAGGGCGACAGCTTCCGCGTCGGTCCACCGATCAGCCAGCGGGTCGCGCCCCTGGTCTCGCTCCAGTGCGACAGCGCCGCGTTCAGCCGCCGCAGCTTGCCCTTGGGTTCATGGATCCAGTCCTTCAGCGCATCGAAATAGCCGGCCAGCCGTCCCGCCGCCGGACCCTCGACTAGTAATCCCAGGTCACGCCACGCCTGCTCGGCGGCGGTGCCGAAATAATCATCCTCGATGTTGAAGCCGCCGATGATGATCCGCTTTTCGTCGGCGAGCGCGAGCTTCTGGTGGTTGCGGAGCAGATAGCGGCGGCCGAAGCGTGCGGAGAACCGGCATACCGACACATTGGCGGCTTCGAGCGGCTCGAAGAAGGCGTGCGGGGCATCGTCGCTACCGAACCCGTCGACGATCAGCGCGACCTCGACCCCGCGTTTGGCGGCGGCAATGAGCGCGGCGTTGACGCGCTTTCCGGACTCGTCGTCGGCGTAGATGTAATAGAGGATGCGCAGGGTTCGCTCGGCGCCGTCGATCAGCGCGAGCACCGCGTCCAGCCGGCGGGGGCCGGTGTCGAGCAGCGTCATCTGGTTGCCGTCGACGCTGAAAGTCGGCTGTTCTGCTGGATCTTCCATGGGCAGCCTGATGGACATGGCGGGCACCGGAGGCAAGCCAAGGCGCATTTCTTGACTTTGCAGGCCACTCCCCGTAGGCGACGCATTCTCATTCTATCGTTGTTACGAAGGAAGCCGCATGGCGCGCGTTACCGTCGAGGATTGTGTCGACAAGATCCCCAACCGGTTCGACCTGGTGTTGTTCGCGGCCCAGCGTGCGCGCCAGATCTCGGGCGGCGCCGAACTGACGCTCGACCGCGACCGCGACAAGAACCCGGTCGTCGCGCTGCGCGAGATCGCCGACGAGAACGTCAAGCCGGCGCATCTCAAGGAACAGGTCATCCAGGGCCTGCAGAAGGTTCGCGTCGACGACGACGACGAGGTCGATGCCGTCGGCAGCTTGGCCGCCTCGGCCGAGGCACTGCGGCTTACCGCCGCTGCGCCGCCGCGGAACCAGAATCTCGGGGCGGATTACGAGGGTTGAGGCAGGGGATTAGCGAAAGCTAATTCGCGGCTTGGCCGAAACCCCGGCCGGCGGGCATAGCCCGGCCGACGACGCGGCTTTGCCGCGGCGCGCGAGATAGAGAGAGCCCGTGGACCCAAGTCCGCGGGCTTTTTCTTTATACCCTCTCCCTGAAGGGGAGAGGGAAGGGGCCCACGGCGCTTGCCGTGGGAAGGGTGAGGGCACGTGCTTCAGGCAGATCGCCGACCCCCGCCCTCTCCTTGTTCTCCCGCGAAGGCGGGAGCCCAGTCTGGATCCCCGCCTTCGCGGGGAAACATGCTGCCTGACTCAATCGTTACGCCCGGTACCATCCTAAGGCAGGGCGCCACGGCGAAGCCGCGTCGTCAGTCGTTGCTGCGCAACGCTGGCCGGGCTTTCGACTGGTCCGAAATAGCAGCGCTATTTCGGGTCTCGGCCTTTAAACCCCTGGGCAACCACGAACCACTCGACCGACCCCTTGCGGCTCGCCGGCGGTTTCGCATGCTTCACCGTCTTGAAGTTCCGTTTCATCTCCGCGACCAGCTCCGAATCGGCCCCGCCCGCGAACACCTTCGACACGAACGTGCCGCCCGGCTCCAGCACTTCGCAGGCAAAGTGCAGCGCCGTCTCGACCAGAGCCATCGTCCTGAGCGCATCGGTCTGCGGATGCCCGACCGTGTTCGCCGCCATGTCCGACAGCACGAGGTCCGGTGCGCCACCCAGCGCCTCGATCAACTTGCCCGGTGCGGCATCGTCGAGGAAATCCATCTCGAAGATCGTCACGCCCTCGATCGGATCGACCGGCAACAGATCGATGCCCACGACCGTCGCCTTGGGGATCCGCCGCCGGATTACCTGCGCCCAGCCACCCGGCGCGAGGCCTAGATCGACCACGCGCTTCGAACCGCGAATCAGCTCGAACCGCTCGTCGAGCTCGATTAGCTTGTACGCCGCCCGGCTGCGATAGCCGTCGGCCTTGGCGCGCTTCACATACGGATCGTTCAGCTGCCGCTCGAGCCAGCGCGTCGACTGCGCGGTCCGCTTGCGCGCAGTGAGCACGCGGACATGCCCGCCGGAACCACCCCGGCTCATGCCGCCGCTCCCGTGGCTTTGGCGGGCTTTGGCGAACCCATCAGGCCGCGCAAAATACCCTCGCGAATGCCGCGGTCGGCGATGCCGAGCCGTTCGGCGGGCCACAAATCCATGATCGTCTCCAGAATGGCACAGCCCGCGACCACCAGGTCGGCGCGCTCGTTGCCGATGCACGGCAGCTTGGCGCGCTCCGTGATCGACATATGGGAAAGGTCGGCGCTGATCCGCCGCATCGCCGACGCGGGCACGATCAGTCCGTCGACCACCGAGCGGTCGTAATGGCTGAGCCCGAGATGCACGCTGCCGAGCGTCGTCACCGTGCCGCTGGTGCCGAGCAACCGCGGCCGCTCGATATGCCGCGGCAGGCGTGCGGCGAACCCGGCGAAACTGTCCGCAACGACCTGACGCATCCGCGCATAGGCGGCACGACGCCCGTCCTCGCCTTCGCCACCGCCGGCATGCTCGGTCAGCGACACAACGCCCCAAGGCGCCGAATGCCAGTCGAGCACGGTCGGGATCGGCGTCGAAGTATCGACCAGCACGAGCTCGGTCGACCCGCCGCCAATATCGAACACGAGCGCAGGGTCTTCCCCCGGCTCGATCAACGCATGGCAGCCGAGCACGGCCAGCCGCGCCTCTTCCTCAGCGGAAATGATGTCGAGATGGATGCCCGTCTCAGCGAGCGCGCGCGCAATGAACGCAGGCCCGTTCGACGCCTGCCGACATGCCTCCGTCGCCACCGACCGCGCCAGCGTGACGTTGCGCCGCTGGAGCTTGTCCGAACACACGCGCAAGGCAGCGATCGTCCGCTCGATCGCCGCATCGCTCAGCTTGCCAGTCGAGGCCAATCCCTCCCCCAGCCGGACGATTCGCGAGAACGCATCGATCACCGCGAAGCCGCCAGCCTGCGGCCGTGCGATCAGCAATCTGCAATTGTTGGTGCCGAGATCCAGCGCGGCAAACGCCTGCGCATCGGCCCACCGCCCACGAGAGGGCCGGGTCGCCGCCGGACGGGCAGGACTGCCCTGCCGGAACGGCATTCGGGCGGAAACATCCCCCATCGCCGTAAAACTCGCTATCTATGTCTGCCGCCGCGGGAAAATACCCGCCCGGTGCTTGGATACGAATGTAGCGCCGCGCCGCGATTACGCAAGCGAAGTGGCGGAACGGCATCATCTTGGCGTTGACAGCCTTGGCGGTCGCCCGTAGAGCCCGCCCTCGCTGATGCCCCGTCGTCTAATGGTAAGACTGCGGTTTCTGATACCGCCTATTGAGGTTCGAATCCTCACGGGGCATCCAGCGCTTCCCGCCTCAGCGGTCGAGGCAATTCCAAAACAACTATGGGTCCAACGAGTACTTTGGGGCTTGATGATCTCTGCGAGCGTCGACCGGCCGCTCGGTCAGTTAAACGCCGTTTTGCACTCGGTCGAGTTAGGCGACACGGAAACTGCTTGCGTGCTCGAATTCGCCTCGGGACATGAATCCGCCGGTCACGATGCAAGACGCACTCGCGATGCTGCACGCCGCCTTAACGCTAAGAATTTGCCCACTGAGGCCAAAGCCAGGGGCTCAGATCGGCTAAAACGCTCTCAGCCAGCGTCACCGATAGGGCGGTATCAACTGTTCGACGTCGGTGCTTTTACAGGCTTGGGGCGCTGATATCCTGGCGTTCATTCCCTTGCGTCGCGCAGCGCTTCCAGCTGAACCAGTCTCACCGGATCGTCGGCTGCGAGCGCCTCTTCGAGATAAAAGTTGTGCGCTATATCTCGCACCACCCGCTGCGCCTCGCCGCTAAATTCCTCGCGATTGCGGCGAAAGCGTCGACCAGCTTGCGTAGAAAATCTTTATCTAAATTTTCGAGCTGGTCTGCTAGCGCCTCCATCATCGTGACGGCCGTATCAAGGTTTAGATCATCTTCCTCGGTCAGCTCAAGAAAAACGACGTAATCCGCAACGATGTGTGCGATCTGGGTAACTATCATGGTTTAACTACCCTTACCTTGATGTTGGTGACGTTCATCCTCTTTACGAACTTGAGGGCCATAATATCTGCACCGGAGTAGGAACTTCCCATACTCCAATAAGGCGATGTTGTGCCAAGACTTCTGATTGTCGCAAAATCTGTGACCGTGCACGTGGTGCGTTGACTATTTTCCATTTCCGGGTCGATCACGTAATCGCCCTGGTAACCGGATTTGCCGTCAGCGCAGCGCGGACGCCAGTCACCGTTCCCGTCCCAACATCGTAAAGCCCCTGGCGACTTTACCAACGAATTCGCCGACGGGGTTCGACTGAATACTTGGCGGCGTTACCGGAGCGCGCGCGGGCGGTATTCCGACCGACCCGTGCTCTAATGATCTCTGGCCAACTCCCGCTAGCGGTCTCGTCTCCGGCACTTTGGCTTTCGGGTGCGCCGCAGTCCGCGGCCCGACTCTTGGAGCGCGACCGACATGGGAGGACGTGCGACCGTTCCTGGCGTTAGGCGTATCGCCGTTGCTCGATCCATCATGGCGTCCCGCGCCTGCGAAGGTAAACTGGCCGTCCGCCAAATCATGCCATGGATTATATTTGAGTTCGAGACCGTCAGGACCCAGCGCCGATGGCACCTTGCCCGTCCGCAACCACCGCGAGAACGCGTTCCGCTCGCTACTGCGTGATGCCTGGACCATGCCATCCCCCGCTGTCTTTGCGGTGAGAACATCTGAGCAACGTTGTCCTACCAGCCAAGCGCGGCGCGAGCGGATCCTGGGATCCGCCTCGCTCGGTCGTGCTTCTGTGTAGTGTGGTGCCCGGAAGAGGACTCGAACCTCCACGACCTTGCGATCGCCAGCACCTGAAGCTGGTGCGTCTACCAATTCCGCCATCCGGGCACGGGGTAGGAGGGCGCCTCTAGGGGAGGGGCGCGATGCTTGTCAACATGCCTCTTGCTGGGGCAAGGGGTTATTCGTGATTGGCAGGCAAAACAAAGTGGACGGACGCGCGATGAACGACAAACTGGTGACGCTGATCGGGGGTGGCGGTTTCGTCGGCCGCTATGTCGCACAGG
>Ga0308163_10003919_pt1 | contig 12178 bp, 10 predicted proteins | sample PhyTR1_FD_201037 | JGI IMG/M metagenome (GOLD analysis project Ga0308163, IMG submission 201037) | Phyllosphere microbial communities from UC Gill Tract Community Farm, Albany, California, United States - DLSLT.R1 | ecosystem: Host-associated > Plants > Phyllosphere > Unclassified | place: USA... | reverse complement strand
TGGTGCAGGATGCGGCGCAGGCGGCCGTCTGGTACCGCCGTGCGGCCGAGCAGGGCTTGCCGGTGGCGCAGTACCACCTCGGGCAGCTCCTCGACACGGGCAACGGCGTCGAGCGCGATGCGGTGGAGGCCACGGCGTGGTACCGCAAGGCCGCCGAGCAGGGCCACCTGCGCGCGCAGTTCGACCTGGGCCTGCGCCACGAAAACGGCATCGGCGCGGCGCAGGACAGCGTACAGGCACTCGGCTGGTACCGGCGCGCCGCGGCCCAGGGTTACGCGGCGGCGCAGTACATGGTGGCCACGCTGCTCGACCGGCTTGACCTGGGTGACCCGGCCGAAGCCACCGACTGGCTGCACAAGGCGGCCGACCAGAAGCACGCGCTGGCGCAGTTCGAGCTGGGGTTGCGCTATGACTGCGCCAAGGGCGCGGACAAGGATTACGAAGCCGCCCATTTCTGGTACCTGTGCGCGGCGCGCCAGGGCCACGCGCGCGCCCAGTTCAACCTGGGCGTGATGTATGCGGTGGGGCAGGGCGCGCCGCGCGATCTGGTCGAAGCCTATGCGTGGCTGCATCGGGCGGGCGGCGCCGGGATTGGCCCGGCACGCGACTACCTGGCCCGCACCGCGCGCCGGATGGATGCGCAGCAGTTATCGCAGGCCGAAAGCTTGCTGCACGCTTAACTAACGTCCCGTCTTTGACCCGGCGCCACCCGCGCACGGGTGCGCTGCCGCACCCTCTGTCATGACACGCCACGCTATACTGTATGCCCATACAGCCACGGGCGTCCGATGGAACTCAACGACAAGCTCGAAATCCTGGCCGACGCGGCCAAGTACGACGCATCCTGCGCCAGCAGCGGTGCGCCTAAGCGCGGCTCCGAGGGCAAGGACGGCCTGGGCGCTACCACCGGCATGGGCATCTGTCACAGCTACACGCCCGATGGCCGCTGCGTCTCGCTGCTCAAGATCCTACTCACCAATTTCTGCATCTACGACTGCCAGTACTGCATCAACCGGCGCACGTCGAACGTGCCGCGCGCGCGCTTTGCGGTCGACGAAGTGGTCAAGCTGACGCAGGATTTTTACCTGCGTAACTACATCGACGGCCTGTTCCTCAGCTCCGGCATCATCCAGTCGGCCGACTACACGATGGAGCAATTGGTGGCCGTGGCGCGCACCCTGCGCGAGGTGCACAACTTCCGCGGCTACATCCACCTCAAGACGATTCCCGATGCCGACCCGCTGCTCATTACCGAAGCGGGGCGCTGGGCCGATCGCCTGTCGGTCAACATCGAGCTGCCGACGCACGACAGCGTGACCAGGCTCGCGCCCGAAAAGAGCGTCCACACGATCAAGCTGGCGATGGGTTCCATCCGGCGCAAGCTCGATGAAAAAGCCGAAGAGCCAAGGTCGCCCGCGTTTGCGCCGGCCGGCCAGAGCACGCAGATGATCGTCGGCGCTGACGCCAGCGACGACCACACGATCCTCAACACGGCCGAGACGCTGTACGGCAGCTATAAACTCAAGCGCGTGTACTACTCCGCGTTCAGTCCCATCCCGCAAAGCCCCAAGAGCGTGCCGCTCGCGCCACCGCCGCTGCTGCGCGAGCACCGCCTGTACCAAGCCGATTTCCTGCTGCGCAGTTACGGCTTCACGGCCGGCGAGATCATGCCGCAGACGGGCAACCTGGCGCTGGACATCGATCCCAAGCTGGCCTGGGCGCTGTCGAACCGCGACCAGTTTCCGATGGACCTGAACCGCGTCGATGCGACGCTCATCGCGCGCATCCCCGGCATTGGCCTGCGCAACGCCAAGCGCATCGCCGACCTGCGCCGCATTCGCCGCATCCGCTGGGAAGATTTATCGCGGCTGCGCTGCAGCCTGAAAAAGCTGGCGCCGTTCGTCGTCACCGCCGACTACAAGCCGGCGCAGGGCGCGACCAGCTCCGACCTGCTGCGCAAGCACATGGCCGACGCGCCGCAGCAGATGAACCTGTGGCCGGAGCTGCAGGCAGCATGACCCCCGCGGCCACCGCAGCCGTCGTCGCCAGCGAGGCCGTCGCCGCGGTCCGCGCTGGGCAGCCGCTGCTCGTGGCTTCGTTCGTCGAGTGGCGCGCCACGGCCCGCGCCCTGCTGCGTGCCGGCGTGCCGCCCGAGGCAGTGACCTGGGGCGAGCCGGGCGCCGACCTGTTCTCGAGTGCGCCGGCAGCGCCCGCATCGGCCCTGGAGACGGTGCAGCCAACAGGCGACCTGCTGGCCGTCCCGCCTGCCGAACGGGTGGCACAAGCCACGCCCAGGCCGCAAGTCCCGCGCTCGCTGATGGAGATGCTGCAAACGGCCGCCTGCTACCGCGACCACGATCGCTGGGCCTTCCTGTACCGCGTGGTCTGGCGCTGGCAGCAGGGCGAATACGATGTGCAGTCGCCCGCCGACCCCGATGGCGCGCGGCTGGCGTCGATGGTCAAGGCCGTGCGGCGCGAGGTGCACGACATGTTCGCCTATATCCGCTTTCGCGAACGGCCGGTCGAGGCCGGGCCACCGCAGTTCGTCGCCTGGTTCGAACCCGCGCACGACGTGCTGCCGCAGGTGGCCGAACATTTCGTCGCCCGCATGGGCAAGATGACCTGGATGATCGCCACGCCCGAGGCCAGCGTGCTGTGGGACGGCGCCACGCTGCACGATGCCGGGCCATTGATGTCCGGCCCCGCCGACCTGGAAGACGACGGCGAGGCGCTGTGGCTGACCTACTACCGCAGCATCTTCAATCCCGCGCGCCTGAACACGAAGGTCATGCAAAGCCATATCCCGTCGCGCTTCTGGAAGAACCTGCCCGAGGGCGCGCTGGTGCCGTCATTGGTCAGCCAGGCCGGCCTGGGCGCGCGCCGCATCGGCCAGGTCGCCGAGGTGGGCCAGCGCCGCGGTACGACGATCCCGATCGCGGCCGAGAAAGCGCAGCCCGACCGCGAGCAGCCGTCAAAGCTCGACGAATGCCGGCGCTGCGAACTGTGGCAGCACGCGACGCAGGCCGTCGGCGGGATCGGGCCGGACCATGCGCAGATCATGCTCGTCGGCGAGCAGCCGGGTGACCAGGAAGATTTGTCGGGCCAGCCGTTCATCGGTCCGGCCGGCCAGCTGCTCGATCGCGTGTTTGCGCAGGCGGAGGTGGATCGCAAGGGTGTCTACATCACGAACGCCGTCAAGCATTTCAAGTGGGAGCCGCGCGGCAAGCGCCGCCTGCACAAGACGCCGGCGCAGAAAGAGATCGAGGCCTGCCACTACTGGCTCGAGAAAGAAATCGCCACCCGCAAGCCGAAGGTGATCGTGGCGATGGGCGCCACCGCGCTCAAGTCGGTGCTGCAGACGGGGAGCGTGACGCTCAGGGACAGGCTCGGCCAGCCGGTGCGCCATGGCGACGCGTGGGTCGTGACGATCTATCACCCGTCGTACGTGCTGCGTGTGCCGGACGAGGCGACCAAGCACGAAGCGTTTGCCGTGATGGTCGAGGGCTTGCGGGTGGCGCAGTCGCTGCTCGAGCAGCCTGGCGAGAACTGATCCACCTCGCGACATCGTGACGCGTGCGGAGGCTGGCGGAGACCCGTCCCAGGCCATCCTTATCCGCACTCTGCGCCTTGCATATGCATTCGAAAGTCCTTGTGATCGCCGCGCTGGCCGCCTCATAATCGGCGCACGCTTCTGGCTACTTTCACAACAGGATATCTTCATGCGCCCACTCGTCGTTCCCGCACTGTGCTTGTCGTTGCTGGCTGCCCCTGGATGGGCACAGTCGCTTGACGGGGCGGATGCCCCGCCTGCCGCTGTTGTCACCATGGAAGCTGTCGAACCTGCGCCGGAACAGATTCACGTCGTCGCCCAGCGCCCTGGGCCGGGCATGTGGAAGGTGAAGAAGGGCGATCATGTGCTTTGGGTGTTCGGCACTTACGCGCCGCTGCCGAAGAACATGACCTGGCGTTCGCAGCAGGTGGAAAACGTCATCAGGCATTCGCAGGAGTACCTGTCACCGCCTGGTGCCACGGCCAAGCCGGGCTTTTTCAAAATGGTCACGCTGCTGCCAAGCCTGATCGGCGTGCGCAAGAATCCGGATGGCGCGCAGCTGCGTGATGTTCTGCCGCAGGAAGACTACGCGCAGTGGAGCACGCTCAAGGCAACCTACCTGCTTGATAACAGCGACGTCGAACGCGAGCGGCCGATCTTTGCCGCGCAGGCGTTGACAGAAGCAGCGCGCAAGGAGGCAGGCCTGGTGAACGGCTACGCGGTGCGCAAGCAACTGCTCGCCCTGATCAAGAAGAGCGAGCTGAAACAGACGTCGACGGAGGTTGAGCTGCCAACGGACAATGCGCGCGCGTTGATCAAGAACTTCAAGAAGTCGAACCTGGCTGACGCTGCCTGCCTGAGGACGACGATGGCCACACTGAAGCAGGATCTCGACGGCGCAACAGCGCGCGCCAATGCCTGGGCCAAGGGTGACGTGGATGAGATGCGCAAGCTGAACTACGCCGAACGCGAGGAGGCATGTTTCGGCGCACTGATGAACAGCGCCGCGCTCGATACAGAGCCTGAATGGAAGAACGTGAAGGCGCGCTCGCATGCGAAGTGGATCGCATCGGCCGAGAAGGCACTTGCTGCCAATGCATCGACCTTTGCGCTGTTGTCGATGGACGATATTTTCGATCCGAAAGGCGTGATCGCGGCGCTGGCGGCGAAGGGGTATGAGGTCGTGGCGCCCGAATGATGTGATGCCGCGCGCATGGCTGGCAAGCAGCATGCGCGCACTTCAGTTGGGAATTTGTCAAACCTTCGCAAACGCGCGTAGAATGCTGGCAACGCGGGTGTAGCTCAATGGTAGAGCAGAAGCTTCCCAAGCTTACGACGAGGGTTCGATTCCCTTCACCCGCTCCATAAACGGAATACGTTTTTCGTAAATGGCCCAGCGCTCCACAATTTTAGCGCCGCTCCACAAAATTGCAGATTGTGGCATGCTTAAGTAAGTGCTGCGGTTCCCGCACGACCCCATTGTTGACCTTCGCCTCAGGAGTTATAGATGTTGCCGCTTTGGACAATGGAAGGGGTATTGCCCGCAGTATGGCCGGGTCAACCTGGACACTCCACGCTTCGTTCTCCGTATATAACTGACTTGGCTCAGATCGTACAGAGGTTTGCAACCTCACCTAAGCGCATCGAGATACTTCAAGGGCTGTTTTCTTTTCGCGCCGAGCTTCATAGGCATGGAATTCGCAGTGGCTTTCAATGGCTCGACGGAAGTTTTATGGAGCATGTTGAAGCGCTAGAAACCAGAGATCCAAAGGATATTGATGCAGTAACCTACTTTGACCTTCCAGTAGGCGAGACTGAAGAATCGTTAGATCAAAAAGCATCGCATCTTTTTGATCATGATGGAGTAAAGGAAGCTTTCCATGTCGATCATTATCCGGTCGTACTAGGTGGGATGATTGATGCAGATAGCATCCGAGAAATAAGTTACTGGTATAGTATGTGGTCCCATCGTCGAAATGGCACATGGAAGGGATTTGTGCAGGTTGATTTAGATCCCAGCCAAGATGCCGCGGCACTTCCCTACTTACCCGTTAATAGCGGAGGTACGCCATGAGTAGCGAACATCTAACATTGCGCTCAGAAATCGATGAAATCGAAAAAATTTTAACTCGATTATCTCCTGCGAACGTAATTAAGCGTAAAGCCTTTGAAAGTAGGCTGAAATCTGCAAAAAAAGCGCTCGAAAGCAGGCGTCAAACTCCGTTTGCCAAGAAAGCGCAGCTTACGTTTCGCGGGAAGCCGGTTGTCGGTTCCCACGGCATTGCTGTGGAATTTGGCGGTAAGGCAGCCATGACGTTTGCTGATGCGTTTGCAGCCGTAGCAGCTGGGGTTCGTGACAGCTTGAAGTATATGGGCCCTATCCCAGACCGAGCAAAAAATCAGTTGCTTATTACCGGCACTGCAATTGGATCATTTGGTTTCGAGTTTGAGCTTCCTGCCGAAAAGGAGGATTTGCTCGCCGAAGAGTCGCAGGCTGAGATTGCTTTAAAAAAAATTCGCGATCTAATGCAAAAATCAGCAGAGGGGACTGACGACGAAATGTCGGAGATCGTCGATGAAATCCATCCTCGAGCCGTCTCAAAAATTCGTGATTTTCTCAATTATTTGGCTCAGCAGCAGGCTGTATGTGGAATTGAATTTGACGGTTCTTTCTTCCGTTACAATGATATTGATCAATTAAGGCTATCCGCCGACCGCCTTTTGGAAAGTAACATTAAAGAATTTGAGGAGGTGAAGTTTGGGTGGTTCACAGGCATTCTTCCTAAGGACCGAACTTTTGAATTTACAGAGGCAGATTCGAGCACAGTAATTAAAGGTAAAATCTCGCCAGACTTTGATGACCCCGATATATTATTGAGTGAATATTATAAAAAAAAGGTTCAGGTAAAGTTTTCGGTTGTTCAGGTCGGTCAAGGCCGACCCAGATATAGATTTAATTCAGCCAGCGCGATCATCCTGCTTCAAAATTAATATGTACTTCGTAGAGGGCGCTATCTTGCCTCTACGAAGATAATCGTCCAGATACTGTCACGCCTTTAACTCACTGGAATCGCAACTGGCCCGCGCCACGTTCTGGCCAGTCAACGTAACCTTGCATGTCATCCGTCCGAGCAAGGAGCGCTCTGCATGCCACCCACCTCCCCATCACGCCGCCATCTGCTGGCGTCCATGATTGCCGCCTCAGGCGGCCTGGCCCTGTCACCGCTGCTCGCCGCTGCACCACCCGCGCCTTTGCTCACCCGCCCGATCCCCTCGACCGGTGAACAACTCCCCGTCGTCGGCCTTGGCAGCTGGATCACCTTCAACCTCGGCCGCGACCCGCAAGGCCGCCGTGAAGCCACTGACGTGATGCGCCAGTTCTTCGCCGGTGGCGGCAGGCTGGTCGATTCGTCGCCCATGTACGGCTCGGCCCAGGACGTGATCGGCGAGGCCGTGCAAGCGCTCAAGCCCGCCCGGCTGTTCTCTGCCGATAAGGTCTGGGTCAGCGGCGGCGCGCGTGGCGTGGCGCAGGTCGAGGCGTCGCGCAAGTTGTGGCGCGTGCCGCGCTTCGATCTGCTGCAGGTGCATAACCTGCTGTCGTGGGAAGAGCATTTGCCAATCCTGCTGGCGATGAAGCGGGAAGGGCGGCTGCGCTACGTCGGCATCACCACGTCCGAAGGTCGCCGCCATGCCGAGATCGAGAAAATCATGGCGTCGCAGCCGATCGACTTCGTGCAGATCTCATACAACGCGCTCGATCGCGAGGTGGAACAGCGCATCCTGCCGCTGGCGCGCGAGCGCAAGATCGGCGTGATCGTCAACCGGCCATTCCGCCAGGGCGATCTGACGCAGGCGCTGGCCGGCAAGCCATTGCCGGGGTGGGCGGCCGATATCGGCTGCACGACGTGGGCGCAGGCGCTGCTCAAGTTCATCGTGTCGCATCCGGCCGTCACGTGTGCGATTCCGGCCACGTCCAGCGTTGCGCACGTGCGCGAGAATCTGCTGGCCGGCACCGGTCGCATGCCGGACGAGGCGCTGCGCAAGCGCATCGCGCAGGATGTCGAAAGGCTGGCATGAGCGAGTGGTGGACGTATTCGCTGTCCGATTTTTTGATGTTCTCAAGCCGCAGCTACTACCGGCTCATCGAGAGCTACAACGCCGCCGTCTGGCCGGCACATCTTGTGGCGCTGGTGGCAGGCGTCATTGTGCTCGGTGCCATCGCGCGGCCACGCCAAAACCTGCAACGATCAGCAGCGCTGGTGCTCGCTGCAGTTTGGGGCTGGGTCGCATGGGCATATCAGCTGGAGCGATATGCCGAGATCAACACGGCAGCGCCGTATTTTGCTGCGGCGTTCGCCGTGCAGGCGCTGCTATTGTGCTGGCTCGCGTACAGACCAGGTAACGCAGCGCCAGCACCGCAACCTCTAACACTCGGTCTGTCTGGCTTGGCCATTTTCGCCTATCCCTTGCTGGCGCTGGCGCTGGCGCTGGCGCGCGATGGTGGCGAATGGCGCCAGGCAGAAGTCTTTGGCATCGTCCCCGATCCCACCGTCGTTGCCACCCTCGGCGCGCTGCTCGCATGGCGTGCGCCTGCGATCTTCTGGCTGATCCCGGTGCTCTGGTGTCTGGTCAGCGGCGCGACACTGATGGAACTGAAGATCAACCATGCATGGCTGCTGCCAGTGCTCGCATTGACAGCCGTACTTGCCCGAGTCATGGGCAGCAAAACACCGCGCGACCTCAACTCGACAGCAAATCCCCGATCCTGAACGAGTCCGTCCCCGCCACTTTACACACGTGCATCCCGCGCAGCAGATGCCGGTGCGCGGTGCACGCAAACAGCAAACCAGGCCGGCTCGCCGCCACGGGCGTGACCTGCCCGCTGACCGGATTGACGATGTCCGCAATCGGCTCGCCCGCTTCGACCCGGTCCCCCAGCGTCTTGCGCAGCACCAGCACACCCGCATGCGGCGCGGTCAGTGGTTCGACCGCGTCGAGCGGTGTCGGCGCGCAAGCATAGGCGGGCATGTCGCCAACCGGGATATCCAGCACGCCCTGGTACGCCAGGTAGCGCAGCAGCGCATCGGCATCCTTGCGCGCGTAGTCGTAATTGACATCGTTCTCGCCCCGCAGCTCTACGGTGACGGCCACGCAGGCCGGCGGAATCGCGGCGTCGGGATAGTGGCGCGCGAGGTCCCACCACAGGCGCCCGCAGGCTTCATCGAACGGTTCGCCGCCCGACTCTGTCGCCACCAGCAGCACGCGCGCTTCCATCAGCGCGGCCAGCGGCAGCACTGCCTCGACCAGCGGCGTGCCGGCGTACATGTGCAGCACAGCCTCGGTGTCGCAATGCAGGTCAAGCATGATGTCGGCGTCGATCGCCATCGTGAGCAGCGTTTTCTTAAGCACCGAGGTCGCGTTACCAGGCTCCCAACTGGCCACCGAGCGCCGTGCATGCTCGCGGATCAGCGCGACGTTGGCGGCGGCGTCCTGTCCGAGCTGGCCGGCTACTCCCGCCATCACATCCTGCGCCACGTGGCGGTAGGCGCGATTGAAGTTGGTGCCGGTCGCCAAGTCGTAGCGGCCAAATGGCGCGCCGTGAATCACCTGCGCCAGCCCGACCGGATTGGCCACCGGTACCAAGATCACCTCGCCCTTGATGCGGCCTTCGGCATCAAGGCGCTCGAGTTCCTGGCGCAGCACGTGCGCGACCAGCATGGCCGGCACCTCGTCCGCGTGCAGCGAGGCCTGGATATAAACTTTCTTGCCGCTGCCCGGCGCGCCGTAGTGGAACGAGGTCAGGTTGACGGCGGCGATATGCTCGTCGATGGCGATCGGGTGTTTCGTGGAATGCATGAACAAACTCCGGCAAGCTGGGTGAAGACGCGATTATGGCCGATCCGGGCGGCGCGGCGCGTCGGCTATAATGACAGCCGCATTTTCCTCTTCACTTTCTTCGTCCCCACATCCCATGTCTCTTGATAAGCCCAACAATGGCCCGGCGCGGTCCATGCTGTACGATCCCACCGAACACCGCATCCGCAGTTTTGTCACGCGTGCGGGCCGGCTGTCGACCGCGCAGGCGCGGGCCTTCGATGAACTGGGCCCCAAGTTCTTGATCGGGTACAAGAAAGAACCGCTCGACGTGGCGCAGGCCTTCGGCCGCACCGCGCCTGTGATCCTGGAAATCGGCTTCGGCATGGGCGACACCACCGCGCACATCGCCAAGCTGATGCCCGAGAAAGACTTCATCGGCGTCGAAGTGCACACGCCCGGTGTCGGCAGCCTGCTCAAGCAGATTGGCGAACAGGACATCGCCAACCTGCGCCTGATCCAGCACGATGTGTTCGAGGTGCTGAATCACATGATCGTGGACGGCTCGCTCGATGGCGTGCATGTGTTCTTCCCGGACCCATGGCACAAGGCGCGCCACAACAAGCGCCGCCTGATCCAGCCGGCGTTCGTCAAGCTGCTGTGCCAAAAGCTGGCCCCTGGTGGCTACCTGCACCTGGCGACCGACTGGGAAGACTACGCAGTGCAGATGCTGGAAGTCTTGAGCGCCGAGCCCGAACTGACCAACACCGCCGACGGCTACGCGCCGCAGCCGGCGTACCGTCCGCTGACCAAGTTCGAGAACCGCGGCATCAAGCTCGGTCACGGTGTCTGGGATCTGGTCTTCACGCGCAAATAAGCCACATCGTCGCTCGTGCCTGTCTTCTCGTCGTTCGTCGTCCATCGCTGTACGCCGGCGCAGTAGTTTCCTAGACTGATCTCGTTGCTATACATTAACGAGAACGGAGGACGCCATGTGGGCAGGGATCGCGAAGTGGTACCGGCAGTGGGAGCAGGAACAACTGGCAGTGCTGCAGGACCCGGCGCTGGCGCGCCAGGCGCCCTTTGGTTACCGCCGCTATGTCGCCTGCAAGCTGGCAGCGCTGCCGCTCAGCGAGCGCCAGGAGTTGTACCGGTTTTCCGTCTATTGGCGTGGACCCCGGGTATGGCTGGCACTGGCCGCGCTGTGCCTCGTACTGTCCGTGCTCGGATTGCTGCTCCATCTGGCCTTCATCCCCGCCACGCCATGGTGGAAGTCGGTTGTTGCAACCAACACGTTCGGGCTGGCACTGTCGGTATCATTCGCCGGGGTCTGGTTCAACTACCGGAAGATCGCGCGCGCCAAGTTCAGGGCGCTGGCCTCAATGGTTGGCCTGGGAGGACTCGGTGGCCTGTTCGGGACCCTCATCGTGACGGTAAGCCGGGGCAAGCCATGGCAGGAACTGATCGATGATCTGCCACGCACGTTGATGCTGGTGACTGGTGCCGCAACGGTGCTGATCGCAGCGCCGTCGATCGTGCTCGCTGTACTGCGCAACCGGCATTACGAAACTGCGAATGCCCAGCTCCAGCGCGATGCCGAACAGGCGCGCCTGTCCCGCGAACTGAGCGAAACCCAGCTGCGCCTGCTGCGCGCCCAGATCGAACCCCACTTCCTGTTCAACACCCTCGGCGCCGTCCAGCAACTGGCGCAAGAGCAGGCGCCGCGCGCTGCCGAACTCACTGCCCACCTGATCGATTTCCTGCGCGCCAGCATGAGCGACATGCGCTGCGAGCAGGTGAGCCTTGCCACCGAATTCGGCCTGGTCGAATCGTACCTGGCCGTGATGCAGATCCGGATGGGCGAGCGCCTGCGGTTCCGGATTGACCTCCCCACCAGCCTGGCCGCTACCCAGGTTCCCAGCATGCTGGTACTGACCCTGGCCGAGAACGCGATCAAGCACGGCATCGAACCATCATTGCGCGGCGGTGAGATCACGGTCACCGCGCAGGAGGACGCCGGCCAGATCCGCATCGCGGTGCACGACAGCGGCGTGGGCATGAGCGACACGCCCGGCAACGGCACGGGCCTGGACAATGTGCGCAGCCGCCTGCGCCTGGCCTACGGCGAGAGCGCCAGCCTGGCCCTGAGCGAAGCCGAACCGGGCCTGCTGGCCGAACTCCTCATCCCCCGCAAGGACGCGCAATGACAGTCACGATCCTGGTCGCCGAAGACGAACCGCTGATGCGCGAGCGCCTGCTTGGCATGCTGGCGCTGGCCTGGCCCGACGCAAAGGTGATCGCGGCGGTCGACAACGGCCTCGATGCCTGGGACGCCTATCTGGAGCACGCGCCGCGCGTGGTGTTCCTGGACATCCGCATGCCCGGCCTGTCAGGGCTGGAAGTGGCCGAGCGAATCGGCCGCCAGGCGCATGTGGTGTTCGTCACCGCCTACGACCAGTACGCCGTCGATGCGTTCGACGCCGGCGCGATCGATTATCTGCTCAAGCCCATCCAGCCGGGCCGCCTGGATAAAGCGCTGGCGCGGCTACGCGAAAAACTCGACAGCCAGCCGATGGATGTGAGCGCAGTCGTCCGGCAGGTCAAGGCAGCGTCGCCCGCGCCAGTGCGCGAAAATTTGAAATGGCTGAAAGCCAGCGTGGGCAAGCAGATCCGCCTGATCGACGTCGAGGAGGTGCTGTTCTTCCAGGCCGATACCAAGTACACGCGCGTGGTGCTGGAAGGATCGGAAGCGCTGGTGCGCATCCCGCTGAAGGATTTATTGGGCGGGCTCGATGCCGACCGCTTCTGGCAGAT
>Ga0308163_10003916_pt1 | contig 12182 bp, 10 predicted proteins | sample PhyTR1_FD_201037 | JGI IMG/M metagenome (GOLD analysis project Ga0308163, IMG submission 201037) | Phyllosphere microbial communities from UC Gill Tract Community Farm, Albany, California, United States - DLSLT.R1 | ecosystem: Host-associated > Plants > Phyllosphere > Unclassified | place: USA... | reverse complement strand
CAGCGCTGCAGGATGGAATGACCGATACCATTTCTGGCTGCAACTCCATTGGTGCTGTTGCTGGCCAGGCATTTTTTAACCAGCTTGAGTTTGAAGGCTGGATCGTACTTCGTCATGGCTGTCCCCTTGGTTGGACTGGGTGTCCAACTTTCGGGGGTCAGTTCAGGTCCAGCTCCCGGTTGGGCCCGACTTCGTCGGGTTCCTTCTCTCCGGCGACGCTCCGCGGGCCCGCGCTGAACGGACATCCATGTCCTAGCAGCGCTCTCGCGGCATCCATGCCGCTCGGCCCACTCCGCGCCACCTGCGTTCAGCCTGCACCCAAGTCGCGTTTTGTGGTGTCTGGACTTTCTTGGTATCTAGATCAAAAGCCAAAGCCAAACCCGTTTTGATCGTTCCCGCGCTCCGCGTGGTAACGCAGCGACTGACGCTCTGCGTCAACGGGCCGTAGGGCGTCGCGAATGGCATTCCCGCGCAGGGCGTGTCAACGATCATGCATCGCGCGCGCTCCACTCATCGCAGTAGGAGCGCGCTCGCTCTGGGCCGCACTCGGACGATCTGCCGGGAACCGGCAGCAAGACCTGTGCATACCGGGTGTCAGGCATCATCGAGTCGTCTGATTTTGCTACCGCTGCGCGGTAGATCGCGGGCAAGGTGTAGCGCGACCCCGGCCGCTCGGGGAGCGATGCTGGCGAATCTGATCCTGTGATAAATAGGCCATCTGTACCGAAATTCTCTCGAATTGGCCTAAACTGCCGCCTTGAAAGGCTTGTACCCCGTTGGCATCCGCTGATCGGGGTCGCGATAAAGGCGGTTGAGGCATGCAAGACCCTAATGTTCATAAAACCGTGGTGATGGTGCTGTTTAACGACGTGCTGATGCTCGACGTGACCGGTCCGATGGACGTTTTTTCGATTTCAAATCGCCTGCTGCCGAAGGAGAAGCAGTATCGCCTGCTTACGGTGTCGGACAGGTCCGGCTTGGTTCGCAGTTCTTGCGGTCTCAAGGTCCACGCGGATCTGCGGCTGCAGGATTGTCCCGCCGATGTCGACCTTCTGCTGGTCCCGGGTGGCCCGGGCGCGTACGGTTTCACCCACCCGGAACTGACCGCCTGGCTGCCTGTTGCTGCAAGAAGCGCTCGACGCTTTGGCGCGATCTGTACAGGGATCTTCCTGCTGGGCGAAGCCGGTTTGATTGACGGCTATCGTTGTACTACCCATTGGAACTATGTCGAGCGTCTGGCTCAGCGTTTTCCCGAGGCGCGGGTGGAAACCGAGCAAATTTACGTCATGGACCGCAACCTGATCACTTCGGGCGGTATTACAGCGGGTATCGACATGGCCCTGGCCGTGGTCGCCGAAGATCACGGCAAGGACATCGCGCTGGAAGTCGCCAAGGTGCTGCTCGTGGTAATGAAACGCCAGGGCGGTCAAACCCCTTATGGTCCCCTGCTGGCTGCGATACCCCGTGACGGCAGTGCCATTGCCAGAGTCCAGGCGCACGTCGTGGATCATATCGAGGCGCCCTACACCATTGATCGAATGGCCGAAATCGCTGCCATGAGTCCGCGCAATTTCGCCCGTGCTTTCCAGCGCGACGTCGGTATGACGCCCATGCAGTATGTGCAGAACGCGCGCATCGATCACGCCCGCAAGCTGCTGGAATCCTGCGACGTCCCGCTTAAGGTGCTGGCCTCGCGCTGCGGGTTCGGCAGCGCGCGACACATGCGCAAAGTGTTCAGCGAACGTATTGGCCTGTCGCCGAATCAGTATCGGCAGCAGTTCGGCGGCGAATGATCCAGGAGTAGTTTTGTATCACTGCGTATCTGAATCGCGCCGGGATACGCAGGCATTCATCCGCCGGGTGATTCGACACACTGAGGATACGTTGTGGCTTTGAAATGCACGCACGGTTTGAAGGGGCCCGCCGGGCCCCCTGGCCATGAATGTGTATGGAGACATCCCCATGAAGCTGGCATTGCAGAACACCACCACCGCCCGTCTGTTCACCGCATCGCTGCTGGCGGCAAGCCTGTTTGGCGTGTTCGGCACGGCCCAGGCGCAGGACACTGCCACGACCTCCGCCACTGCCGTCAGCCATGCGGCGCCCTCGCCGTTCGGTCCACTCAAGCACGTAAAGGCTGGCCTGCTGGATGTGGCGTATGCCGAAACCGGCCCGGCAGACGGGCAGGTAGTGATTCTCCTGCACGGCTGGCCGTACGATATTCACAGCTATGACGACGCCGCGCCTCTGCTCGCTGCAAAAGGCTATCGCGTGCTGATGCCGTATGCCCGCGGCTACGGCGACACGCATTTCCTGTCCGACAAGACCCTGCGTAACGGCCAGCCGGCTGCGCTGGCCAGCGATGTCATCGACTTCATGGATGCGCTCAACATCAAGCAGGCCGTGCTCGGCGGTTATGACTGGGGCGCACGCTCCGCTGACATCGTCTCCGCGCTGTGGCCGGAACGCGTGAAAGCGCTGGTGTCGGTCAGCGGCTACCTGATCGGTAACCAGACGGCCGGCAAAAACCCACTACCGCCCAAGGCCGAACTTCAGTGGTGGTATCAATTCTATTTCGCCACCGACCGCGGCCGTGCCGGTTATGAAAAGAACACCCACGATTTCGCCAAACTGATCTGGCAGACCGCTTCGCCGAAATGGGCATTCGATGACGCCACCTATGATCGCAGTGCGAAGGCGCTGGAAAACCCCGATCATGTCGACATCACCGTGTTCAACTATCGCTGGCGGCTGGGCCTGGTTGCGGGTGAGTCACGCTACGAGGCGCTGGAACAGAAACTCGCGATGGCTCCGTCTATCGGCGTGCCGACCATCACCCTGGAAGGCGACGCAAATGGCGCCCCTCACCCGGCGCCCGAGGATTATGCCAAGCGCTTCACAGGCAAATACGAATTCCGGCTGATCAACGGCGGCATCGGCCACAACCTGCCCCAGGAAGCGCCACAGGCATTTGCTCAAGCCGTCATCGATGCTGATCATTTGTAATGGTGGACCGGTGAGGTCGGTGAGGAGTGGTGCGTTGGCAGCCAGGCCGGTAGGCTTGGCATCAGGCAGCCAGACCGATCCAGTGCTGGCGACCGGGCAGATGCCCAGGGTCGTCAGCGCCTGCAAGAGGTGTTCCCGGCAAGGCTGGCTGCCCAGAGACTCCAGGTGACGGTCATTTGCCTGGGCGATCAATAAACCTCAAAGGTGGCCAACCATGCATGAACTTGACTCCCTGACCCAGGGCCGGCCCATTGCAATCGTCGGCGCGGGTCTGGTCGGCGCGGGATGGGCACTGGTCTTTGCCCGGGCAGGACTCGCCGTAAGGATCTACGATGCCAATCAGGCGATCTCGAACGCCTCGGTCCCGTTGATCGCACGGCAGATCGCGGACCTCACCGAGTTCGGGCTTTTGTCGGAACCTGCCGAGACCATCCTCGCGCGCCTCACCGTGTGCGACACGCTGGAACAGGCTGTCAGTGGCGCAGCGTATGTTCAGGAATCGATCCTGGAACGCACCGATGTCAAACGGGCGCTCATGCTCGAACTGGACGCCATCGCCGGCCCCGATCTGATCATTGGCAGCTCCACGTCGGGCATCCCCGCCTCGGCGTTTGCATCGGCGTTGAGCATTTCTTCCCGCGTGATCATTGCTCATCCAGTGAACCCGCCGTACCTCGTCCCCGTGGTTGAAATCGTGCCCTCGCCGGACACCTCGTCCTCGGTCATCGCGTTTACGGCGGCATTGATGGAGGCCGTGGGTCAAAGCGTCGTACACGTGCGTAAAGAAGTGCCGGGCTTCGTGCTCAATCGCCTTCAGGCCGTGCTGTTGCGCGAAGCGTGGGCGTTGGTGGAAGAAGGCGTCGCGACCTGTGAGGATATCGACAAAACCGTGCGCGACGGGTTGGGTTGGCGGTGGTCGTTCATGGGACCGTTCGAGACGATCGACCTCAATGCGGTCGGCGGTGTGGCCGACTACGCGCAACGTCTCGGGCCGCTCTATCGCGGTATTGCCGACTCGCGCTCCCACGCAGAAGAATGGAGCCCGGCGCTGATCAAAACCGTGGAAGACCAGCGCCGCGAATGTCTGGATTTCGGTGACCTGGAGGCACGCCGTGCGTGGCGCGACCGGCAGCTCATGGCCTTCAGTGCGCAACGGCGCAAGAATGATCAGCGCTGATTCACTGACCCTCTAAAAGGCGGCCCTCATCTGAGGGCCGCTTGGGTTATTGCGCTGTCCAGCCACCGTCGACCTTCAACGCGGTGCCGGTGACCATCCTGGCAGCAGGCCCTGCTAGGTAAAGCGCTCCGCCGATGATGTCTTCCATCGTCGCCATGTGCCCCATCGGAATCTTCGACACCAGAAAGGCTTCTTTCTCGGGCGTATCGACGATCTTGCGCACCAGCGGCGTGTCGACGAACGTCGGGCACAACGTGTTGACCCGAATGCCTTGCCCGGCCAGTTCGACCGCCATGGCTTTGGTCAGCCCTTCGATGGCGTGCTTGGTCATGCAATAAACCGTGCGATTGGGTGAACCGACGTGCCCCATCTGGGAAGACACGTTGATGATGACGCCGACGTCAGGCCCGGTATTGGTCAGCATCTTCTGCACCGCCGCTTGCGCGGTGACGAAGCACGCCCGTACGTTGAGGTTGAGCATGGCGTCCAGGTGTTCATCGGTGACCTCGAGCATAGGCTCGGGGTAATTGATGCCTGCGTTATTCACCAGAATGTCCAGTCGTGAAAGATCATCAATGAGCCCACGGATGGCGGCGCTGTCGGTGACATCGCAAACCACCGTCCTGACGCGGCCGCCTCGCCCGCGAATAACGTCCGCAACTTGATCCAGATTGGATTGGGTGCGGGCGACTAGCACCACATCAGCTCCTGCGGCACTGAACGCCAGGGCGACGCCCGCGCCAATGCCGGAACCGGCGCCCGTGATCAGGGCGACCTTGCCATCAAGTCGGAAAGAAGGCATCCCCAAGGTGTCGTATTCGCCTGCCAAGTCACTCTCCTTTAGCGGTATCAGATTTCGTTCGATCATCCGGGCCTGCTTTTGACGGCGTCCCCGGCATCCGTCAGTGGTGGTGGCCTACGCCTCACTGCCCGCGTAAGGCACCGCGAGACTGCATACGAATGCAACGCCATCATAGAAGACCGCAAACGGTTTTCAAAGGCAAGGGCACGAACACGCCTGAAAGGATCTCAGGCGCGTCAGCCACCTTCAGCCAATCACTTCGGCGTAGACGTTTCGATCAAGGTTGGCGCCCGACAAAATGACGCCCACTTTCTTGCCTTTCATCGCCTCCTGCTCCTGCATCAGCGCCGCCAACGCTGCCGCACCTGCGCCTTCTGCCAGATTGTGAGTGTCGGTGTAGTAGACGCGCATGGCGGCGGCAATCTCTTCGTCGTTAACGGAGACGATCCGTTGCGCACCTTCTTTGTAAATAGCAAAGGCCTCCGGAATCGGGCCGCGAACCGCCAATCCGTCTGCAAACGTATTGGCTGAAGCCGTCTCGTGCAACATCCCCGCGTCGAACGATTGCTTTGCAGCGTCCGCCTCAGTGGACACCACGCCGACCACGCGGGTGCTCAGTTGCAATGCGTCGCGCACGGCGATTACCCCGCAAATGCCCGATCCGCAACCAATGGGCACGTAGACGGTGTGCAGATCGGGCGCGGCGGTGAACAATTCCAGCGCATACGTCGCCACACCTTTGACCAACGCCGGGTGGTAAGGCGGAACCAGAAAAAGGCCTTGGGTTCTCGCCAACCGCGCGGCCTCCACACGGGCTTCGTCGAAGTCCCGGCCGTACTCCACGACTTCACCACCAAAACCGCGCATGGCGTTGTTCTTCTCCACTGAATTGCCGACCGGCACCACGATCAACGCCCGCATGCCCGCTGCACGGGCCGCCATCGCGAGGCTCTGCCCGTGATTGCCACGGGTGGCCGTGACGATGCCCTTGACGTCCGGGTGCGCGTTTTTGAGCCACTGCATGAACGTGATACCGCCGCGCACCTTGAAGGCTCCGGTAGGCGTGTGGTTTTCATGTTTGACCCACACGCTGCAACCCAGTCGCTCAGCGAGCAAAGGCCATGCATATTGGGGCGTTCCAGGCATTACGCGGTACACCTGGCGGGCGGCGTCTTCGAGGTCTTCGCGAGTCAATCGGTGCATGGTTTCCTCCAGCGGTCTGTTTGGTCGCAGTCTAGGCAGCGACCGGCGTCTCTGGCTTTCAAAAAACCCACCTGACCTTTTGCCGGATTCTTGAGTACTATCGCGCTCATGAGCCGTCCACACCGCGTCCCCTCATCGCCAACTGCCGAACCGGCCCGCCGCGCCGATGCAGGGCCGTGGACGATCGAATTGCTTGCGGCCACCGCTTACGAAGCGCGCTATGTCGCCACGCAATCCAGCGTCGGCTTTGCGTTCGACAGCCAGCGAGGTACGCACGCCATTGGCAGCGACCGCCTCCGTCCTTTCGCTGCCGTGCCCAACGGGCTGGCGTTTGTGCCTGAGGGCTGCGACGTGTTTTCAGCGTCTCCCGACGGCGGTGAATACCTGTTGCTCAAACGCAACGATGGGGGATCGTTGATTGGGGAGCGAGCGTTCAACGACCTGATCGACGCTCAGGCCATTCGCCTCGCACACCGGATGCGCAACGCATTGCTGCGTGCATCGGTCAACGATGATTGGGAGGCATGGGCCATCGCTCTCGCCGAACGCACGGCTCAGTCGCGCCCGCGCACGGCTCCAACAAGCACCCCGATGACCAGCAAGCGATTACGTTTACTCGATGAGTACATCGACGCGGGCCTTGATCGCCCTTTAAGCGTTCAAGCGATGGCGAATCTGCTGGAACTGTCAGAAGGCTACTTCATGCGCGCCTTCACCCACGCGACCGGGAAAACCCCACACAGCTACCTCATCGACCGACGCGTGGCCCGCGCCCGCGTACTGCTGCGCGACGCCTGCGTCAGTGTCGCTGACGTCGCACAGGCGTGTGGTTTCTCCTCACAGGCCCACCTCTCGACGACGTTCAGGCAGCGGCTGGGTGTGAGTCCGTCGCAATTGCGGGGGTAAGCGCGCTGCACCAGCGCCATTTCAAACGAGGAGGCTTTATGACGATGACAGTAGAATCGCTGCTCAGCATCGCCCTGTCCAACCCGGTCAATGCTCAGATTGTTGCCCGTCTGCCGTCGCTGGGCCTTAACCAATGCATGCTCACGGCGGGTTGTCTTTTTCAGGCAGTCTGGAATCAACGCAGTGGCCAGCCTGCCGCTTGGGGCGTGAATGACTATGACGTGTTTTACTTCGATGAGGATCGCTCATGGGAGGCAGAAAACGACGTCATCAACGCTACCCGGATTCTGTTCCAGGACCTGGGCGTGAATGTCGAGGTTCGGAATCAGGCGCGGGTGCATCTATGGTTCAGTGAGCGCTTCGGTAGTCCTTATCCGGCGCTCAGCTCAGCCAAGCAGGGAGTTGATCGATTTCTGGTGGCATCGACCTGCATCGGCGTCGAGATCGAAACGAACGAGGTTTACGCGCCCTACGGGTTAGCTGAGCTTGAGGAAGGCATTCTGCGCATCAACCCCCACTTTCAACAGCCGGACCTGTTTCGGAAAAAATCCAGGGACTATCAGGCCCGTTGGCCGTGGCTGACCATTCACGAACCCGGAGAGCCCTTGGAACCTGGTCAGCACGTGTAGCTGTATAGCCAGGTTCCGCGCGCTCAGGTGCCCTGTAACCATTGTTCCCGGCTCAGCTCCCAGACTTCCTTGCCCAGAGCGCCGCTTACGAAATGCCCTTCGGTGACCTCAATCAACCGCATGCCTTCGCGTTCGGACACCCGTCGGGAGGCCGCGTTTCCAATCGCCTTCGGGACCTGCATCAGAGGACGGTCCAACGTTTCGAACCAGTGTCGATTGATGACCTTGCAGGCCTCCTGCATGTAACCCCTTCCCTGCCAGGCCGGTGACAACCAGAAGCCTCGATGATTGCCCGGCTGGTCATACAGGCTGATGCTGCCGATGCATTGCTCGGGTATCTGATTGAGACGAATCATCCAGTGCCACTCGTTTCCGGCGGCTATCGAGGGCAAGGCATGACCGCGCACGTATTGCTCCGCGCCGTTTTCCGGGTAAGGCCAAGGCACGCGACTGTCGAGGTAGCGAACCACTTCCCAATGAGGAAACAGGTGCTGAATGGCCGGAATGTCCGTCTCGGCAAGCGGGGTGAGAAGAAGTCGATCAGTTCGAAAACGGGGACGCTGTCCATGGCAGGCACTCGCTGTCAGTCGACAGCCATCGTATCAAACAGGTGACGGAGCCGGCACAGCTCCGTCACTGCAGGAGTAAGCTTGCTCTGGGCTGAATCCGGAGGAAGACTGAGTGTCAGGCACTGCAAATGCGCCTGCCTCTCCCGGCCTCTTCGTCCGGATGCGGCCCAGAGCACGCTCACTCCCACGGTCCGAATCTCGCCGGGCGCCTGTCGCAAACAACGCGACGGGCGCTGATTCGGCTTTCTCTTTCCTACCGCGCCAGTTGTCGTTCCAGCACCACTTCCAGCGGATGGCGCAGCTGTCGATCGGCAAGACGTTTGACTTGGCTGCGACATGAATACCCGGTCGCCAAGGCTTCGTCCTGTTTGTCCAGTTTGGTCGCCCAGGATTGCTCGAAGATGGTCCGCGAGGTGTCCTGATTGCGCGCTTCGTGGCCATAGGTGCCGGACATGCCGCAGCAGCCAGTGGCTTCAGTGACCAGCTTGAGGCCCAGGCGCGCGAAGACTTTTTCCCATTGCGACGTACTGGCCGGGACGTTGGTTTTCTCGGTGCAGTGCGCCATCAAACGATAGGCCTGTGTTGCAGGCTGCGGATTTTCCGGCAGCACATCGATCAGCCATTCCTGAGGCAGCAACACCTTCGGGCAATCGCTCAGTCCCGGCACCTTCTGGTATTCCTGGCGATAGACCAGGGTCATCGCGGGGTCCAGGCCCACCAACGGTACGCCGCAATCGGCCAGTGCCTTGAGCTGAGTGCCGTTGCGCACCGCCGCCTTGGCGAAGGCGCCCAGAAAACCTTGAACGTGCAGCGGCTTGCCATTGGCGCTGTAGGGCGCGAGGAACACGCGATAACCCAGTTGGTGCACCAACTGAATGAGCGACGCCAGCAACGGGGTCTCGAAGTATCGGGTGAAGGCGTCCTGCACCAGCACCACGCTGCGCTCACGTTGCGCCGGGGTCAGTTCACGCAGCGCCGGGACGCTGGCAACCTCGACTTTGCAGGCGCGTAGCGTAGATTGCAGGTTGTAGCGATGGATCAACGGGCTGTCGAGCATGCCCACATGACGCTCCAGCAAACCACTGACCCACTTGGACCCCATCACCGCGTTGTACAGGCCTGGCGCATACGCCATGTAAGGGATGGTGAATTCCAGCGATCCGATCAGGTAGTCACGCAGCGGGCGCTGGTACCGGCCGTGGTACAGCTCCAGAAAACGCGACCGGAAATCCGGCACGTTGACCTTGATCGGGCATTGCCCCGCACAGGACTTACACGCCAGGCAACCGGCCATGGCGTCGTAGACCTCGTGAGAGAAGTCCGGCTCGCCACGCTGGCGCGACAGGTTGTTGCGCAGGCGTTCAGGCAGGCCCTTGATCCACGACATCTTGCCCTGCGCCGCTTCCAGCACGTCGATGTTGGCTGCACCTTGCAGACGCAGCCACTCACGAATCAACGACGCGCGCCCTTTCGGCGACTGCTGACGCTCACGGGTGGCTTTCCAGGAGGGGCACATCGCGTCGTTCGGGTCGAAGTTGTAGCAGGCGCCGTTACCGTTGCAATGCACCGCGCTGCCGAAACTTTGCCAGACGCGTTCATCAATGGTGCGGTCCAGATCGCCACGCAGCGTGACTTCGTTGACCTTGAGCAAGCCTTCGGTGGCGTCGGGCGGCGTGCAGATCTTGCCCGGGTTGAGCTGGTTGTGGGGATCGAACGCGCCTTTGAGTGATTGCAGCGCCGGGTACAGCTCACCGAAAAACGCCGGCACGTATTCCGAGCGCAGACCTTTGCCATGCTCGCCCCACAACAGGCCGCCATAGCGGTGCGTCAGTTCAGCGACGGCGTCGGAAATCGGCTTGACCAGCGCGGCCTGTGCCGGATCTTTCATGTCCAGCGCCGGCCGTACGTGCAGCACGCCGGCATCGACATGGCCGAACATCCCGTACGCCAGGCCATGTCCGTCCAGCAGCGCGCGGAATTCGGCGATGTAGTCAGCCAGTTGTTCCGGCGGCACGGCCGTGTCTTCCACGAACGGCTGCGGACGAATCTCGCCCTCGACGTTACCCAGCAACCCCACTGAACGTTTGCGCATGGTGTACACCCGCGTCACCGCCTCGGCGCCTTCGGCCAGCGTGTGGCCCAGGCGCTCGATGGTGTTGTCGGCTTGCAGGTGTTCGACGAACGCCGCGACACGCGCATTGACCTCATCGATTTCATCCCCGCTGAACTCCACCAGGTTAATGCCCAGTGTCGGCCGCTCGGCATCGGCGGGAAAATATTCAGCGACGCTGTGCCAGACGATGTCTTTCATCGCCAGCATCAGGACTTTGGAGTCCACGGTTTCAATGGACAGCGGCTTTTTCGCGAGCAAGGCATTGGCGTCACGCAAGGCGTCCATGAAGCTGCTGTAGCGCACGTTCACCAGCACCGAGTATTTCGGAATCGGCAGCACATTGAGCTTGGCTTCGACGATGTAACCCAACGAGCCTTCAGCGCCGCACAGCACGCTGTTCAAGTTGAACTGCCCATGCTCATCACGCAGGTGCGCAAGGTCGTAACCGGTCAGGCACCGGTTGAGCTTGGGGAAGATCGACTCGATCAGGTGGCCCTGGGTCTCCTGAATCTGCCGTGCGGTGCGATACACCTCACCGATACGGCCAGGTTGAGCGCATGCAACCTCAAGGTCCGCATCCGACAACGGATGGCTGTGAAGACGCTCCCCGCCCAGCAACACGCTGTGCAATTCCAGAACGTGGTCGCGGGTCTTGCCATAGGTGCAGCTGCCCTGCCCGCTGGCATCGGTGTTGATCATGCCGCCAACGGTGGCGCGATTGGAAGTCGACAGTTCCGGCGCGAAGAACAACCCGTGAGGCTTGAGCGCAGCGTTGAGCTGATCCTTGACCACGCCCGCTTGCACGCGCACCCAGCGCTCGGAGGCGTTGATTTCGAGAATACTGTTCATGTGCCGCGACAGGTCGACGACGATCCCGTCCGTCAGCGACTGGCCGTTGGTGCCGGTGCCGCCGCCGCGCGGTGTCAGCTTGATCTGCCGGAAGCGCGGCTCAGCCATCAACGTCGCAACGCGCGCCACGTCGTCCGCGTCACGCGGGAACACCGCTGCTTGCGGCAGGCGCTGGTAGATCGAGTTGTCAGTCGCCAGCACCGTACGAGTGGCGTAGTCGGCACTGAGCTGGCCGCGGAAGCCGCTGGTGCGCAGGGCATCGAGGAACTCAGGGTACTGGGCCGCGGGTAAAGCGGTTGGCAGCTGGGCGATCATCGTGGGATGGCCTCTTGTCGGTCTATTCACGGGGAAGATCAAAATACTTGTCGCCTGAGCATTAATCGGTCAGCCTCAGGTCGTTATGCTGCCAATGATCCTGCAGGTTCCAGCCAGACACAAACGCAAATTCCTGCCGCTATCGATGACTTTTGTGAATGAATTACCGTCACCTTACCCCTTCCATGTCACTGCTGCTGGCCTTTGAGGCCGCTGCGCGCCATGAAAGCTACACCCGCGCCGCTGTTGAGTTATCCCTGACGCAAAGCGCGGTGAGCCGTCAGGTTCAGGCCCTTGAACAGCAACTGGGCCTGACGCTGTTTCGGCGGGAAGGCCGACAAGTGCAACTGACCGACGTCGGGCGCCTGTATCAGCGTGAAATGAGTGAAGCCCTGGGTCGCATCCGCAGCGCCACCCTGCAGGCCATGGCGTATCAGTCCGGTGGCGGTACGCTTCGGCTGGCCACCTTGCCGACCTTTGGTTCGAAGTGGTTGCTGCCGCGCCTGCATGATTTCTACAAGACTCACCCCGGCATGCTGGTGCACATCAACTCGCGCATTGACGCCATCGACTTCGAAACCAGCGGCATTGACGCGGCCATCGTGGTCGGTAC
>Ga0308163_10003914_pt1 | contig 12188 bp, 6 predicted proteins | sample PhyTR1_FD_201037 | JGI IMG/M metagenome (GOLD analysis project Ga0308163, IMG submission 201037) | Phyllosphere microbial communities from UC Gill Tract Community Farm, Albany, California, United States - DLSLT.R1 | ecosystem: Host-associated > Plants > Phyllosphere > Unclassified | place: USA... | reverse complement strand
CCACTCTGGCGTAGGCGGTTGCACGCCCAGACCGAGGAAGCCCAGCGCGGCGGCGTCGAGGATGGCCGAGGAGAAACTCAAGGTTGCCTGAACGATCAGCGGTGCCATGCAGTTAGGCAGCACGGTGATGAACATCAGACGCGGCAGGGTTGCGCCCGCCAGACGTGCCGCGGTCACGTAATCGCGGTTCAGCTCGCCCATCACCGCAGCACGGGTCAGACGAACATACGAAGGCAGCGACACGATGGCGATGGCGATCACGGTGTTGATCAGGCCAGGGCCGAGGATGGCGACAATCGCCACAGCCAGCAGCAGCGAAGGCAGCGCCAGCATGATGTCCATCAGACGCATGATCGACGGGCCAAGGATGCGCGGGAAGAACCCGGCCAGCAGGCCCATGAAAATGCCCGGGATCAGCGACATCACCACCGACGACAAACCGATCAGCAGCGACAGGCGCGAACCCTGAATCAGGCGCGACAGCAAGTCACGGCCCAGTTCGTCGGTGCCCAGAATGAACTGCCATTGGCCGCCTTCAAGCCAGACCGGCGGGGTCAGCAGGAAGTCGCGGTATTGCTCGCTCGGGTCATGGGGCGCTACCCAGGGGGCGAACAGTGCGCAGAACACGATCAGGATCATGAACATCAGGCCGGCAACCGCGCCTTTGTTTTTCGCGAAGGCTTGCCAGAATTCTTTGTACGGCGAGGGGTAAAGCAGGCTTTGATCGACTGCTACCGAAGGAGTAGGTGTGCTCATAGGTAAGGATCTCAGCGCTGGTGACGGATGCGTGGGTTGGCAAAGCCGTAGAGGATGTCCACCACGAAGTTGACCAGGATCACCAGGCAGGCGATCAGCAGAATGCCGTTTTGCACCACAGGGTAGTCACGGGCACCGATGGCTTCGATCAGCCACTTGCCGATGCCAGGCCAGGAGAAGATCGTCTCGGTCAGTACCGCACCGGCCAGCAATGTGCCGATCTGCAGGCCGAACACGGTCAGTACCGGGATCAGGGCGTTACGCAAACCGTGGACGAATACCACGCGGGCTGGCGACAGGCCCTTGGCGCGAGCGGTACGCACATAGTCTTCACGCAATACTTCAAGCATCGAGGAACGGGTCATCCGGGCGATCACCGCCAGCGGGATGGTGCCGAGCACGATGGCAGGCAGAATCAGGTGATGCAGGGCGTCCAGGAACGCGCCTTCTTCATCGCTGAGCAGGGTGTCGATCAGCATGAAGCCGGTCTTGGGCTCAATGTCGTACAGCAGGTCGATTCGTCCGGATACCGGGGTCCAACCGAGTGACACCGAGAAAAACATGATCAGGATCAGGCCCCACCAGAAGATCGGCATCGAATAGCCGGCCAGGGAGATGCCCATCACCCCGTGATCGAATAACGAGCCTCGCTTGAGTGCCGCAATCACCCCGGCCAACAGACCGAGAATGCCCGCGAAAACCAGCGCCGCAATCGACAGTTCCAGCGTCGCCGGGAACAGCGCGGTGAATTCGGTCCACACGCTGGTCCGCGTGCGCAACGATTCGCCAAGATCGCCCTGGGCGAGCTTGCCTACGTAGTCGATATATTGCGCATAAAGGGGCTTGTTCAGGCCCAGACGCTCCATGGCCTGGGCATGCATTTCCGGATCGACGCGACGTTCACCCATCATGACTTCGACCGGGTCGCCCGGAATCAGACGGATCAGGGCGAAAGTCAGCAAGGTGATGCCGAAGAACGTGGGTATCAATAACCCCACTCGGCGGGCGATAAAACTAAACATCTTTATTTGACCTCATCAGCCGGTTAGGCATGCTCCGGCGAGTCTCTGGTTGTGAGCCCGCCGGATTATTTTTCTACTTCACCTGGGTAGTAGCGAAGTTGTTCGTGGTGAGGGGGCTAATGTGATAACCCTCTACGTTATTGCGCATTGCCGTGAACATTCTGGTGTGAGCCATGCTGATCCACGGTTGGTCCTTGTTGAACACTTCCTGAGCTTGCTCATAGAGCGCGGCGCGTTCGTCCGGGTTCACCTTCTCGCGAGCCGTATCAATCAGCTCCTGGAAGTCGGCGCTGCACCAGCGGGCGTAGTTTTCGCCGTTTCTAGCGGCCTCGCAACTGAGCATAGGTGTCAGAAAGTTATCAGGGTCGCCATTGTCGCCCGCCCAGCCGGCAGACACCATGTCATGTTCGCCATTCTTGGCGCGCTTGAGCATTTCGCCCCATTCCATGACCCGAATATCGATCTTGATCCCAACTTTGGCCAGATCTGCTTGCATCATCTGTGCCCCCAGCATCGGGTTGGGGTTGGTTGGCCCGCCGCCGTTGCGGGTGAACAGGGTAAACACGGTGCCTTCAGGCACGCCGGCTTCCTTGAGCAGGGCGCGAGCCTTGTCCAGGTCCAGCGGCGGGTTCTTCAGCTTGGTGTTGTAGCCCAGCAGCGTCGGCGGGTAGGGGTTGACCGCAACCAGTGCGTTGCCTTTGCCGAACAGCGCGTTGACATAGGCGGCCTTGTCGAAGGCCATATCAATGGCTTTGCGGACTCGCACGTCGCTCAGGTACTTGTGAGAGGTGTTCATCGCGATATAGGAAGTGGTCATGGCTTCCATTTCGCTGACCTTCAGATTCGTGTCGGCCTTGATGCTCGGAATGTCATCGGGCTTTGGATACAGCGCAATCTGGCACTCGTTGGCCTTGAGCTTTTGCAGGCGCACGTTGTTGTCGGTGGCAATGGCCAGGATCAGTGCGTCGGCCGGTGGTTTACCCCGGAAGTATTCAGGGTTGGCCTTGAAGCGCACCTGAGCGTCCTTGGCGTAACGCTGGAAGATAAACGGGCCGGTGCCGATTGGATGGCTGTTCAGCTCGTTGGTCTTGTTGGCCTTGAGGAGCTGGTCGGCATATTCGGCCGGGTAAATCGACGAAAAGGCCATGGCGACGTCGGCCAGGAACGGTGCTTCGCGACGGGTCAGGGTGAACTTGACCGTGCTGTCATCGATTTTCTCGACGCTCTTGAGCAGCTCTTTGAAACCCATGCTTTCGAAGTAAGGGAAACCGACACTCGACTTGTCATGCCATGGATGTTTCGGGTCCAGCTGACGCGCGAAGCTCCAGACAACGTCGTCTGCATTCATGTCGCGGGTCGGCTTGAAGTATTCGGTGGTGTGGAACTTGACGCCCTTGCGCAGGTGGAAAGTGTACGTCAGGCCATCCTCGCTGATGTCCCAGGACTCAGCCAGGGCGGGTATCACTTCGGTGGTGCCGGGCTTGAAGTCAGCCAGGCGATTGAACACGGTTTCAGCAACGGCATCGGCCGTCACTGCGGTGGTGTATTGAACGATATCAAAGCCTTCAGGGCTGGCTTCGGTACAGACCACCAAAGGCTTGGCCGAGACGCTCAGTGCCGCACTGAACAGAGCCAGGGCGATCGAGTTGCGTAGCGATAACAGTTTCAATGGAAACCTCCGTTGATTTAACGCCTGTGAGGCCGATCCGGCGCGGTGTTGGCCCCCGCGCCGGATCGGTCATGGTGCGGCTTACAGGATGTTGAATGGAATGGTGGTTACCAGACGGAACTCATTGATGTTGCCGTCAGACTGGTTGTCGCTGGCGCGGTGCGTGGTGTACGTGGCGCGGATAGCGGTGGCCTTGAGCGGGCCGGACTGTACCGAGTACGAACTGCCGATGCCGTATTCGTAGTGGGTTTCGCCGTCCATCGCCAGCACGTCGCTGTACGAGGTGCCTTTGTAGTGAGTACCGTCGATGTCCCAGCCACGTGCCTGGTAGATGTTGAATTTCAGGCCTGGCACGCCGTATTCAGCCATGTTCAGCACGTAGGCAACCTGCAGGGATTTCTCGTTCGGGCCGTTGAAGTCCGAGAGCAGGGAGTTGGCGAGGAAGATGGCGTTGGTTTCGTGGGCGTAGTCGAAGTATTCGTTACCGGCAACTTCCTGATAGGCGATGCTCAGGCTGTGAGCCTTGTGCGTACCGGTGAAGGAAAGGCTGTAGGTATCGTTGTCGATCGGGCCCATTTTGCGCTGGCCAGAATCTTTGGTCTTGTAGTAGTTCAGGTTGGTGCTCAGGCCAAAGACATCGGTGTCGCCCAGTTCATGGGTGAAGCCGAAGTAGTATTGATGCCAGAAGTCTTCCAGGTTCGACGCATAGAAGCTGGTGGTCAGGCTTTCGAACGGCTTGTAGTCGCCGCCGAACATGTCCATGCGATCCGCGGTCTGGCTGCGGTCACCGTATTCGGAGCGGAATTTTTGCTGGCTCTGCTCCATACGTGGTGACACGCGGTCGAAGCTACCGGCCTGCAGGGACAGGTTGTTGAACTCGTCGCTCTGCACGGCAAAACCCTGGAAGCTGGAAGGCAGCGCACGGTTACCGATGTAGGCGATGACCGGGGTGTTCACCGACTGGCGACCCATGGTCAGGGTGGTGTTGGAAACGCGTGCCTTGACGTTGCCCAGGCCCATTTTGCTCCACTGGCCCACGGCATCGCCGTCGCTGTCAGCCAGGGTGCGGTTGGAACTGCCAGCGAAGTCGCCAGTGTCACGGTCCAGCGCAATGGCGTTGTAGAGCGCCAGTTCAGTGGAGAAGCCAACAGTGCCTTGAGTGAAACCCGAGGTGTAGTTGACGATGGTGCCCTGCTGCCAGTTGATACGGCGTTTGGTGGTTTTGGTTTCGCCGTCCTCCCGGTAGGTGAACGTGTTGTCACGACGACGCAGTTCGTTGGAGTACCAGTTACGGGTCGTACCGGTCAGGTGTGAATCTTCGATGAAGCCAGCGGCTTCGCTTTGTGCGTTTTTGGAGCTGAGTTCAGTCGGCACGAATGCCTGGCTGACGGGCTCGGCCTGGGCCATTGCACTCAGAGACGCAATGGACAAGGCAACTGCTGCGGTACTGACTTTTCTCACGATTGAAGCTCCCATTACTACTTTATATACGCCAGTTTTATGTTCTGGCTTGGTGATGCGAGGCTTGTGGCCGCGCTTTGTTTTTCTTTTATGAAGCGTTGAAAAGCGAATCTCTGGAACAGCGATGCTCGCCGCCCTGGTCAAGGGCGGCGGACATATACGGTATTACCGGGTTATTTATCGACGCTGACGCCGGTAAAGGTGTTGCGGCTAAACGGGCTTACTTTGAAACCCTGAACTTCAGCACGCAGCGGCTGATTGACGGTGGAGTGGGCAATCGGCGTGATCGGTACTTGCTGCTTCAAATACTGCTGGGCCTGTTTATAAAGATTCGTGCGTTTGGCGACATCAGCCGTGGCGACCGCTTCTTTGACCAGCGCGTCGTATTTCTCGTCGCACCACATCGAGTAGTTGTTACCGCCAATGGCTGCGCAGCTGTACAGGGTGCCCATCCAGTTGTCCGGGTCACCGTTGTCACCGGTCCAGCCGATCAGCGAAATATCGTGCTCGCCAGCCTTGGTGCGCTTGAGGTACTCGCCCCATTCATAGCTGACGATCTTGACCTTGATGCCCACCTTGGCCCAATCGGCCTGGAGCATTTCAGCCATCAGCTTGGCGTTGGGGTTGTATGGGCGCTGCACCGGCATTGCCCACAGGGTCAGCTCGGTACCTTCCTTGATGCCAGCCGCGCGGAGCAGTTCTTTGGCTTTTTCCGGGTTGTACGGCGCGTCCTTGATGGTGTCGTCGTAGGACCATTGGGTCGGCGGCATGGCGTTGACGGCCAACTGACCGGCGCCCTGATACACAGCGTTGATGATGGCTTTTTTGTCGACTGCCATGTCCAGCGCCTGACGTACTTCCAGTTTGCCCAATGGCTCATGGCGCACGTTGTAGGAGATATAACCCAGGTTGAAACCCGGTTTCTCGACGACTTTCAGTTTTTTGTCCTGCTTGAGTGCCTCAAGGTCCGCCGGGCGCGGGTTGAGCGTGATCTGGCACTCGTTGGCCTTGAGCTTCTGTACCCGGACCGAGGCGTCGGTATTGATCGCGAAAATCAGATTGTCGATTTTCACCCGGCTCGGGTCCCAGAACTCCTTGTTGCCCTTGTAGCGGATTTGCGAGTCTTTCTGATAACGGTCGAACACGAATGCACCGGTACCAATTGGCTTCTGGTTGATATCGGAAGGTTTACCCGAGGCCAGCAATTGGTCCGCATATTCCGCCGAAAGAATCGAGGCGAAGTTCATGGCGACGTTTTGAATGAAGGCGGCATCAACTTTGTTAAGTGTGAATACCACGGTCAGCGGATCGGTTTTTTCCACTGACTTGATGTTCTTGTTCATCCCCATGCCGTTGAAATACGGAAACTCTGTCGGGTAAGCCGCGCGGAATGGATGATCCTGCTTGAGCATGCGATTGAACGTGAACAGCACGTCGTCGGCATTGAAGTTCCGGGATGGCTTGAAGTAATCCGTGGTGTGGAATTTCACCCCTTCACGCAGGTGAAAAGTGTAGGTCAGGCCGTCTTCTGAGACGTCCCATTTGGTGGCCAGGGCCGGGATGACTGCAGTGCTGCCTTGTTCGAATTCGGTAAGACGGTTGTAGATCGGTTCAGCGGCATCGTTATCCGTGCCCGCTGTGTACTGGGCAATATCGAAACCTGCCGGGCTGCCTTCCGAGCAAAACACCAGATTGCTTGCAGCCTGAGCCGCGGGCGTCATCACCAGCAAGCCAAGACTGAACAACGACGACATGGCAATGGTTTTACGCATGATGATCCTTATCCTTCAAGTGAGTAGTAAATGCCCAACAAATGCCAGACAAAGCATTGCCTGCAATCTGGAAGCCTTTACGACGTCTTAGTAATAAAATGAAATATCTTGGCCTGCGCCCACGACGGTATGCCGATCGGGCGAGACAGTAAATAGTACCGATTGCCTAGAATTGCGTAGGAAAGTTCTGTAGTTAATTAACACGGTTCATGTAGGAGCTGCCGAAGGCTGCGAATGCGTTATATCTGACGCACCGCAATTCGCAGCCTTCGGCAGCTCCTACCGATCTGTGTTAATCAACTTCATATATCTGACCAGCGGAATTAACTGCGCTGTATGACAGCGCAGTTAATTGTTCCTTACTTGCCGCTTACGCTAACACCGTAGAACGAGTTCAGACCAAATGGGCTGATCTTGAAGTCCTGTACGGTAGTGCGCATCGGTTGGTAAACCGTCGAGTGCGCGATTGGCGTCATTGGCACCGCATCTTTGAGGATATGTTGCGCCTGTTTGTACAGTTCGGTGCGCTTGGCTTGGTCCGTCGTTTCCTTGGCCTGATGGATCAAGGTATCGAAAGGCTTGTCGCACCATTTGGCAAAGTTGTTGCCGTTGATAGCGTCACAGCCGAACAGGGTGCCGAGCCAGTTGTCCGGGTCACCGTTGTCGCCGCTCCAGCCGATCAGCATCGCGCCATTTTCGCCAGCCTTGGCGCGCTTGATGTATTCGCCCCATTCGTAGCTGACGATCTTGGCGTTGATGCCGATTTTCTTCCAGTCGTTCTGGAGCATCTCGGCCATCAACTTGGCGTTCGGGTTGTAAGGGCGCTGAACCGGCATCGCCCACAGGGTGATTTCGGTGCCTTCCTTGACGCCAGCCTGCTTGAGCAGAGCCTTGGCTTTTTCAACGTCGTACGGAACGTCTTTGATGGTGGTGTCGTAGGACCATTGGGTTGGTGGCATGGCGTTCACGGCCAGTTGGCCTGCGCCCTGATACACCGCATCGATGATGGCTTTCTTGTCTACAGCCATGTCCAGTGCCTGACGGACTTCCTTGATAGCCAACGGGTTTGGCTTATCGTCGCCCTTGATCTTGTCCATGGTGTTGTAGGCAATGTAGCCCAGGTTGAAGCCTGCCTGATCCGGCATCTTCAGGTCCTTGTCAGCCTTGAGCGGAGCAAGGTCGGCAGGACGCGGGTAAGCGGTGATCTGACACTCGCCTTTTTTGAGCTTCTGCGCACGCACCGAAGCATCGGTGGTAATGGCGAAGATCAGGTTGTCGAGTTTGACGTCTTCAGGCTTCCAGTAATCCTTGTTGCCGGTGAAGCGGATGTTGGAGTCTTTCTGGTAGCTCTTGAATACGAACGGACCGGTGCCGATTGGCTGCTGGTTGATCAGCTCCGGCTTGCCTTCCTTGAGCAGCTTGTCAGCGTATTCAGCGGACTGAATCGAGGCGAAGCTCATGGCCAGGTTCTGGATGAACGCTGCGTCCACAGTGCCAAGGGTGAATTTGACGGTTTTAGCGTCGACTTTCTCGACCTTGGTGATGTTGGTGTCCATCGCCATGTCGGTGAAGTACGGGAACTCAGTCGGATAGGCTTTGCGGTACGGCATATCCTTGTCGATCATGCGATTGAACGTGAACAGCACGTCATCGGCGTTGAATTCGCGGGTCGGCTTGAAGTACGGCGTGGTGTGGAACTTGACGCCTTCACGCAGGTGGAAGGTATAAGTCAGGCCATCCGGGGACACATCCCAGCTGGTCGCCAGGCCTGGTACTACCGCGGTGCCGCCACGTTCGAACTGGCTCAGACGGTTGAAAACGGTTTCTGCCGCTGCGTCGAAATCTGTACCGGTGGTGTATTGGCCTGGGTCGAAACCGGCCGGGCTGCCTTCGGAGCAGAACACGAGGTTCGATGCCGCTTGAGCGAAAGGAGCTGCAGTGATCAAGCCTGCACTGAGTAGAAACGGAATGACCGCGTGTTTGAGCATGGTGGCCTCAGTTGTTGTCATTTTTTTAGTTAGAGGATCAGGGCTTGTGGCCCGATCTTGCCGATACTTATGCAGGGGCCATACCCAAAGCAAGACGTTGACGCCAGAGAAGTCTCAAAGTGTGGCACGGGCGTACACGAATGTCGCATAGCTGTAATTTCGGACGCATTTGATCGTTTGCGCGTCGCAATCTGAAAGGTTTTGCGCACCAACTGCGCGCAATCAAGCGTGGCGATTGCACTCGATTGGCGCAGCGGTGTTACCAATTTTTCAGATGGTTCGGTTATTTCGCCAGGCTTACCCCGTAAAACGGCGTGAGGCCAAACGGGCTGAGCTTGAAGTCCTGCACTTCCTTGCGCATCGGCTGGAACACCTTGGAGTTGGCGATCGGGGTAATCGGCACCTGCGTCTTCAGGATCTGCTGGGCCTGTTGATAAAGCTTGATGCGCTCATTGCGATCAGTGGTCAGCTTGGCCTTCTGCACCAGCGAATCGTAGGCTGGGTCACACCATTTGGCGTAGTTGCTGCCCTTGACCGCCGCGCAGCTGTACAGGACGCCGAGCCAGTTGTCGGGGTCGCCGTTGTCACCGGTCCAGCCGTAGATCATTGCATCGTGCTCGCCTGCCTTGGCGCGCTTGATGTACTCGCCCCATTCATAACTGACGATGTTGGCCTTGATGCCGACCTTGGCCCAGTCCGCCTGGATCATCTGGGCAGACATACGCGCGTTGGGGTTAGAGGCGCGCTGCACTGTCATCGCCCACAGGTTGATCTGCGTATCTGGCGCGATGCCGGCTTCCTTGAGCAGTTGTCTGGCTTTTTCCGGGTCGTGGGGGGCGTCCTTGATGTTTGGGTCATAGCTCCACTGGCCGGGAGGGATGGCGTTCTGGGCCAGTTGCCCTGCGCTTTGATAGACCGCCTTGATGATGGCCTGTTTATCGATGGCCATGTCCAACGCCTGACGCACCTTGAGCTGATCCAGTGGTGGATGCGTCACGTTGTAGGCCAGGAAGCCCAGGTTGAACCCCGGCTGGCTGATCACCTTGAGGTTCGGGTCTTTTTCCATCAGCTCTATATCCTGCGGGCGCGGATAACCGCTGACCTGACATTCACCGGCCTTGAGCTTTTGCAGGCGCACTGCCGCGTCGCTGTTGATGGAAAAGATCAGGTGATCAAGCTTTACGTCTTCGGGTTTCCAGTATGCGGTGTTGGCGTCGTACCGAATCTGCGCGTCCTTCTGGTAGCGCTTGAACACGAAAGGGCCGGTGCCGATAGGTTTCTGATTGATATCTTCAGCCTTGCCCTGTTTCAGCAACTGGGTGGCGTACTCGGCGGACTGCACCGATGCGAAACTCATCGCCAGATTTTGCACGAAGGCCGCATCGACATTGTTGAGGCTGAACTTCACTGTCTGGTCGTCGACTTTCTCGACGCTTTTGATCGTGGTGTTCATGCCCATGTCGGTGAAGTACGGCGATTCCGAAGGATAAGCCTTGCGGAACGGATGATTGGCATCCAGCAAACGCTGGAAGGTGAACAGCACGTCATCGGCATTGAAGTCACGGGTCGGCGTGAAATAGTCCGTGGTATGGAATTTCACGCCGGGGCGCAGGTGGAAGGTGTACGTCAGGCCATCGCTGGAAACGTCCCAGCTTGTCGCCAGACCCGGTTCGACTTCAGTGCCGCCGCGCTTGAATTGGGTCAGGCGATTGAAGACGGTTTCAGCAGAGGCATCGAAATCCGTGCCGCTGGTGTATTGGCTCGGGTCAAACCCGGCCGGGCTGGCTTCGGAGCAATACACCAGGGTGCTGGCGGCTTGGGCCAGTGGTGTGCAGGCCAGAAGGGCTGCGCTCAGCAGCAGCGGTTGGAATACTGTTTTTCCCATAGGAGCCTCGCAAAGTGCGGCATTGGCGCTGCCTGAATATCGACAGGCGAATAGACAACGCAGAATGCCGCACGGTTTGGTTGACTTACCAGAATTGAATGTTGCCGATTTCAAGAAGCTATCGGTATTCAGCCTTTCACATAGAACGGTTTAAGGTTCTCTAATGGTTTTTCTTTGCTTCCCTTTGAGCCTGAGGATCCGTCGATACCCAAAGCTTTGCTGATCCCCTGGAAATATTCCCAGGTGTCGCTGCTTCCTTTTGCGAAGTCCTTGAATTTCTTTGCGGCTGTTTCGTTAACCAGCTCTTGAATCGTTTCGAGTTCGTTGAGATCAGAGGCGCGCAGAATCTGCACCGGATTTCGCTCGGCCCACTCGATGAACATATCGTCCAGCGTGTTGGTGTCTTGCGGATGAGCGAAGTAGCTGACGGCAATATCCGTTGGTTTTACATCCGAGCCATAATGCCAATGGTTGATCATCGCCCTGGCCACGTCCTTGATTGCGATCGAGGCGCAGCCCGCCGCGATAATGTGCAGCGGGTGTTCTGCGTGATCTTTCGATAGCTGCGAATGGGATGGGTCGGTAGAGCCGGTCTTATGCGGGTCTGCGCCGCTGTGGGTCTGGATATCGTCGATGCTGTGGCCGATCATTTCTATAACCCCCTGAAACACTGCGCTCCAGGCGTTGCCTGCTAACCGACGCGGGGTGGAGACAACCCAAATATAGAACTCGACCAACTTGAAGGCGGAGGACTTACTGGCCTCATCGCGGAGTTCAAGGAACGTGTTGAATGCTTTCAGTAGCGAGTCTTCTTGATGCTCGGCAAGCAGGATCAACAGCATCCTTTCCGAGTCCGAGCGGTCGCCTGGGCGGCTGGGGGTGAATTTCCAGACTTTTTCGGGCGCCAGTACTTTCGCGACAGGCCCCGCCAGGCTGGCGATAACATCGCTGCCGCCAAACATGCCCGTCACCAGCGGGTAGCCGTGCTTGCAATTCGCTGTGCCGGTCCACGGCTTCACTTTTTCATGGCCCAGACCGATCAATTTCAATTCAACGAAATTCGAGTGTGCAAAGAAGTCCTCAAGGATATGCAGTGCGCCGCCCAGTTTCTGCAAGCCTTGCGGGCTGTAACCCAGCTTCATGGCCTCTGCCAGTTCCCTGTACATCACTGCCGCGGAGCGATGAATGTAGGACTTCATCGACGTCTCATATTCGACTTCCAATAGGGGATTGTCGGCCTGTACCCAAGGTTCGAATTCTCTGTCCCGGGTGCGTGGGTCGGCAGGATTTGGGTTTTCGACTTTCGGGTTATCGATGTGTCGGCTCGGGCGGTAGACCCCCAACTTCTGCTCGGTGACGGTGTAGTTGACCCTGTCGCGGGTGCGCAAGTCAGGAAACTTGCGCGCCGCCAGCACATCGACTATGTCCGTGAGTGCCTTGCGCGACAGCACCCTGGGGAAGTTCTTTTTCTGATTCGGATGGCGGACGAGCTTGGGGTCCAGCAGTTGTGAATAATCGAGTAGCCAGTTGCCAAAGTAGATGGCTTGCAAATCTTCCTTCGCAAAGCCTACTGCCTGCATGCCCGCTTCTATTCGTTGGTGACTGAACAGGCCCTGTTCAGTGCCGTCTGCTTCG
>Ga0308163_10003912_pt1 | contig 12193 bp, 8 predicted proteins | sample PhyTR1_FD_201037 | JGI IMG/M metagenome (GOLD analysis project Ga0308163, IMG submission 201037) | Phyllosphere microbial communities from UC Gill Tract Community Farm, Albany, California, United States - DLSLT.R1 | ecosystem: Host-associated > Plants > Phyllosphere > Unclassified | place: USA... | reverse complement strand
TGAAAGTCACCGATCCATTTACCAGCGCTACAGAGCCATCTTCGACCACTTCGATGCAATTCAACTTGGTCTGACTGCCACGCCAACCGACTACATCGACCACAACACCTTTGACCTATTCGATTGCGGCGATGGCGTGCCCAGCTATTACTACAGTTACGAACAGGCCATTGCAGATCAAAATCTGGTGAACTACCGTGTGTTGGATGCGCAGACAAACTTTCAGTTGAAGGGTATCCAAGGCGATGCTTTGCCGAAGCCACTGCAGCAGATGGCACTTGATCAGGGAGTGGAACTTGAAGAGCTGAACTTCGACGGTACTGACATCGAGAAAGGCGTCGTCAATCAGGGCACCAACGACGCGATGGTGCGCGAATTCATTGACAAGAGTCGGAAAGACACCCGAGGCCTCCCTCACAAGTCCATCATCTTCGCAGTGAGCCACGCCCACGCCAAGCGTCTGTATGAGAGTTTCAATCGTCTTTACCCTGAACTGCAACGCCAAGGCATGGCCGAGATTATCGATAGCCATATGGAGCGGGCCGACGCCACTCTGGATGATTTCAAATTCCGTACTATGCCGCGCGTCGCTATCTCAGTGGACATGCTCGACACCGGTGTTGATGTCCCCGCCATTCAGAACCTGGTCTTCGCCAAGCCAGTCTTTAGCAAGGTCAAGTTCTGGCAGATGATCGGCCGTGGTACGCGCTTGCACGCCGACATGTCCACTGGCGAGATTAAGAGAGACTTTTTGATCATCGATCATTGGAAAAACTTCGCATACTTCAAACTGAAACCTGAGGGCGAGGTCGACCATCCAAGCGAGCCTTTGCCTGTCCGCCTGTTCCGTCTACGACTTGAAGTTTGGCAGTTGCTGCACGGCTTGCAGCCCGATGCACAGAGTACGCATGATGCAATTGCGGCGCTGCAAACCATGCTGCTGGCCCTACCACGCCAAAGCATCAATGTACGACCACATTGGGACGAGCTTGACGCCTTGGCACGGGAATGGCCGACACCCGATCCGGGAACGCTTGAACATTTGTCGAAGACCATTGCCCCCCTGATGCAACTAGCACCACTGGCGGACCTGGATGAGTTGCAGTTCCGCATCTGGTGCGAACGGGTAACCCTGGCTTGGCTCAGGGGGGACTCTGCGGAGCAGGCCAAGGTGCGCGAGTGCATTCAAGGCGCGGCGGTTTGTTTGGCCGATAGCATTCCTGAGGTGCAACGAGTGGCTGAGCAGCGGGCCTGGATTCAGTCTGCTGGGTTCTGGCAGCACTTGGACATGGACCGGCTTGGTAAGTTGCAAGCAGTATTCGCGCCGTTGATGCGATACCGCGCGCGTGCCGCTGGGCACACGGTTGAAGTCAATCTGCCTGACAGCATCACTCAACGCAGTTGGATCATCTACGGCCCAACGGGAGAAGGTGCTTTTGCTGACAGCTATCGCGAGCAGGTGGAAGCACTGGTACGCCGCTTGGCCGACCAGCTACCGGAGTTGGCCAAGCTCAAGAAAGGTGAGGACCTGAACAACGAGGAATTGGAACGCATCAGCGCTACGCTGAATCAAGCCGACCTTTTTGTCACGGAAGACACCCTGCGCGAGGCCTTTGAAGCTCCAGTGGCGTCACTGGCCGACTTCTTGCGCCATATTTTGTGTGGTGGTGCTCACCTGCCGAACCGAGAGGATCGTATCAACGCCGCTTTTGATGCCTTCATTGCAGCACATGGCTATCTGCGTGCTAACCAGCTCAATTTCTTGCGCGCTGTGAAAGCGGCGGTGCTACGCCACGGTCGCATCACTCTCGCGGCACTAAACGAGCCACCTCTTTCTCGCGTGGGACGCGTCGAAATGCTGTTCCCTCCGCAGGACATCAAAGAACTCATTGCCTTGACCAACCAGTTGTTGGACGAGGCCGCCTGATCAATCTAGGAAGAACCTGAATGCTTGCTCCGCATATTAAGAAGAAAGTTGACGAACTCTGGAATCGCTTCTGGGCCGCAGGCCTCACTAATCCGTTGGTGGCAGTGGAGCAGATCACCTATCTGCTCTTTCTAAAGCGTTTGGAGGATATCGACCTCAAGCGCCAACGACGCGGATTTCCGTCGATCTATGCAGGGTATGAGTCATGCAAGTGGAGTTACATTCGCCAGGAAAAGACCAACCCAAGCCACCTGATCGATGTGGTGTTCCCATGGTTGCGGGAGCTTGACAAGCAGTTCAGCGCTGCAAGCACTGACGGTACTGAACTGGCCAGTCTCAACAATCGCATGGCCGATGCCTATTTCCAGCTAGACCCCAATAAAGGCAAGGTGCTGAGCGATGCTATCGACGCGATCGACCAGTTATTTGTGCGTGCTGGTGATGGTAGTGCCGCCCAGGACATCATGGGTGACACCTTCGAATACCTGCTCAGTGAGGTAGCTACCGCGGGTAAGAACGGCCAGTTCCGTACGCCGCGTCACTTGATCCGATTCATGGTCGAATTGCTCGATCCGGAGCCTGGGCAGCGAGTGATTGACCCCGCGGCCGGAACGGGTGGCTTTCTATTCAGTACCCAGCAGTACCTGATGCGCAAGTATTCGGCACAAGAAAATGTAGTGCTTGAATGGGATGGCACGCCGCACCGTACTGACGGCGCCGCAGCCACGCCCGAGCAATACGCCGCTATACATAACGGCGCCAACTATGTCGGCCTGGACAACGACCGCACAATGGCGCGTATTGGCTGGATGAATTTGGTGCTGCACGACTTGACTGATCCGCATCTAATTCAGGGTGACTCGCTCAGTAAGCGCGAAGGCAAGGGCCAGCTCAAACAATTACTGGAATCTGAGACTTACGACTTCGTGTTGGCCAACCCGCCCTTCACCGGCACGGTGGACAGTAGTGACCTGGAACCTGATTCTTTGCTGTTTCCACGCGTAGGTGGTGGGGGCAAGAAGAAAAATGAAAGCATCACAAACAAGAGCGAGCTGCTCTTTCTTTGGCTGATGCTCGACCTGCTGCGCGTGGGTGGCCGCTGCGCGGTGATCATTCCGGAGGGGGTATTGTTCGGCAACACAGATGCTCACGTCCGCCTGCGCCGCGAGCTGCTGACCGAGCACGTAGTGGAGGGTGTGGTCTCGCTGCCTGGAGGTGTTTTTCAGCCTTACACCGGCGTAAAGACTTCAGTCCTCATTTTCCGAAAGGAGACTAAGCGGGGCGATCGACCGACCTCCAGTAGCCGTGTGGCCCCGCGGACCGAGTATGTCTGGTTCTACGAGGTAGAGGAAGACGGGTACTCGAAGGATGCAAAGCGCAATCCCCGTGCAGGCCAGCAGAATGACCTATGGGATGCATTGGAGAAGTTCAAAGTCTGGCTTGCACAAAGTCGGAAAAGCGCACAGCACCACGAGAAGATGCTGCTCCAACCCCGCTTTCACGTCGAGCGCTGGCGCCAGGCGCTGTTGCGTGATACTGCCGACCAACTCACGCCTGCCGGCGAGGCTTTCTCGGTTTTGCCCGACAACAGTATGTGGGATGGACAAGTCTGGGGCATCCACGAGTTATTCCCCGAACTGCCTGCTGATCCCAAGGCGGCAGAAGCGCAAGTATGCAATGTCGCTAGCAAGCAGTTGCATGACCTGGTGATCAGGTACTTCGCGGCCCCAACGCGGCCCATCTGGGAACAATGGCGCACATCAGGCACGGGCGATAGGCCCATGAACCCTGAACATGCGTTGGCCGATTGGCAAAAGGCCATTAGGGTCTTTCTGCAAGACTTCAACCGGGCAGCGAAAGAAGTTCACCGCATGTTTGATGCGGAGGATGGCCGTGCTCTGCCCTTGTGGAAAGACATGGTGAAGGAGGCCATCAACGTCGGCCTGTCATTCCATGAGAACGCAGTCAAGCAAGCACCCGTCGTGCAGTTCAGCCAACACGAGCCTGTGCCTGACCTCAAGACAGCGTTCGAAGTTATTGCGCGCGAAGTAGCCAAGCTTGACGGTTTCGATGTGACGCTGCGCAGCCGGACCATTGATCAGGCGACCGAACTCAAGGCGGTGAAACACTGGGTGGTGCCGGTGCGCGCTTGGGCCCGCAATGACGAATGGCGTAGCGAGGATGGCACGCTCATCGGGTCGCACGATGTTGACGGCTCGGTACGTCATGCCTATGCGCAAGCCATGCTGGCTGAGGGGCTGTACGACGACAAGGGCAGGCTCAAGGATGGTTTGCTTGACCCCGACTGCATCGAGGCACGCGAATGGAACTTGTCTGCCGGGCAATACAAGCCCTTCGACTTCACTCAGCTCAAGAGCGACAAGAGCGTTGAGGAGCTGATCGGCGCACTCAAGGCGACAGAGCAGGACATCATTAACGGCCTCGATAAGCTGCTGGCGATGGTGGAGGGGCGGGAATGAGGATGCCGGAGACATGGGCAGAAGTACGGCTCACTGATGTTTGCGAACTGAACCCTCGACTGTTAGCTGAGGAGCGGCCAAGTGATGATTTACCGGTGACCTTTGTACCGATGTCCTCAGTGAATGAGTCTTCGGGGGTAGTCGACAAACCGGAGGTGCGCACGTTTGGCGAAGTCGCAAAGGGGTATACAAGCTTTCGTGAACGCGATGTGCTGTTCGCAAAGGTCACACCTTGTATGGAGAACGGGAAGGCCGCGGTTGTTGGTCAGCTTGTAAATGGATTGGGTTTCGGCTCCACCGAGTTTCATGTTCTGCGTCCTACGCCCGCAGTACTTCCTGAGTTCATTTTTAGCCTCGTTCGCCAGCAATCCTTTCGTGACCGTGCCGCCTCAGCGTTCGTAGGTACAGGTGGCCTACAAAGAGTCCCCACCGACTTCTTATCTCGGGTCAGGCTCCCACTTCCGACCATTCCCGAACAGCAGCGTATCGTTGATGTGTTGCAACAAGCGGAAGCATCTGACCAAGTCAATGAACGGCGCGGATATCTCGACCGTGTGATCAAAGCGGCTTTGGATCAGTTGGTACTTGGCTGTGACGAAGGCGAATGGGAGCGAATCGGTTCGTTGGTTGAAACGCGCTATGGCACCTCGGTTTCGGCGGATGCCACGGTAAACACTGGAGTTCCCGTACTTCGCATACCCAACATCATGGGCGGGGAGGTCGACCTTCATGACATGAAGTACGTCAAACTTACGCAGGCCGAAGTGGGCCGGTTGAGCTTGACAACGTCTGATGTATTGATTGTTCGATCTAATGGTAATCCAGAGTATGTCGGGCGGTCAGCACCGATCACTGAGGATTGTTGTCGGTCGGTCATCGTATACGCCTCCTACTTGATTCGCCTGCGAACTAACGACCGCTTGCTGCCCGAGTATCTGAGCGCCTTTCTCAATAGCAGCTACGGCCGGGCCGCGATGCGCAACGCCATCAGGACGACCGCAGGGCAAAGCAATTTGAGCGGCGAGAACCTGGCCAGGGTTCGATTGCCCGTCCCCGGGATCGAGGCGCAGAAAAGGTTTCGTCGGCTCTGGCTTCAAGTTAGGGAGATTCGCCGCTTGATCACACAGTCAGAGGATGCGGCAGCAGCATTGCGTGCCGTCCTCAGCATCAGTGCGCTATCCGGTGACCTTACCGCTCAGTGGCGCGAGCATCACTCAGAAGAGCTTGCTCAGGCGAAGCTCTCCCGTGATGAGTCGCTGCGTGAGCGCGGTACAAAGGTTACCTCCAGCAGCAACATCGCTGCCACGCCCACTGCGCAGGTCGATCTGACTGCTCAACCCGCACGCCATTGGCTTCTGGGCGAGCTGAGTGATTTCCAGCGGCAGGTTTTGGCCGCCTTCACCGCGTACTGCCAAGCTAGCGGCGAACCCCTGTTGGTCGAAGACCCAGACGTATTTGCGATGTTCTGCGACGACACGGTGGTGACCGAGCGGCTGCAAAGTTTTGGCACCTCACATGGCAATCGTATCCGACGTACGCTCAGCCAACTGGCTGCTCTGGGTCTGATCGCCAAAGTCACCTTGCCTAAGGTCGACCAGGAAAGCGGTGAGCGTGACTACCTAAAGGCCTTCCGTCCGCTGCGAGAAGACGAGTTCACACGACTGGCGGACGTGCAGATGCTGCGCAAAGCCTTATCGGCAAATGTCGACCAGGAACACTATTACCTTCAAGCTCATTTGGACTACGAAACCTCCGAGCGGGCAGGCGGGGGCGGGACGTTTCAGGTTATCTCGATAGTAGATGATGGAGGCAAGGACTACACCCACTTGGTAGACCAAGGCCGGCACTACGCTTCCCTTAAAGATCTGAAAGTTGACCTTGCCAGTGCTCTTAGTGTGGCAGCGACGCAAGTGGACTTGGAGGAGGTCTAATGCGCTTGCGCTATCTACACCTTCAGAACTATCCGCCGATCTCGAACATCAAGGTCTGCTTTGCCAGTGGCTCGCCGCTGGCACGTGAATGCGCCATCCGGTTTGTAGTAGGTGTAAACGGCAGCGGCAAATCCAACCTCTTGCGAGCAGTGGCCGAGGTGTTCTTAGCATTGGCGGACCTGCGCGTGCCCGCCTTCCCGGTGAGCCTGGTCTACGAACTGGGCGTGCGTGGCTCACCTAGCCACCGCACCTTGTTGCTGCATTGCCCTGGCGACCGGCAAGTGGCTAGCCTCTGGCTGCACGAGCGGTTTGCTTTCGACGATCAGAACGGTCAGGAAGTTTTTGAGTCCTGCATCGAGCACTTGGTGCTGAGTGGCATGCCGATGGTCCCTGGCTTCACGGCGTTGATAGAACCTGGTCATTGGCCGCAGCGTGACAGTACGCCACCTCAGATAGCACTGCCTTCAGCGGTGCTTGCATACACGACAGGCGACTTACGCCCGTGGCGGTCGGTATGGGCTCGAAACCAGAATGCGGAGGGTATGGAGCGTCTCGGTGACGACAATGACGGCGAAGAGCGCCCAGCGGGATGGACCGCAGCCCAAGAGCGTGCTTTGCACGCGGCCCGCCCCGACTTCGGAGCAACGCCGCGCGCTGACAGGAGCATTTCAACAGCGGAGGCAGGCAGCTTCCGGCGACCCTTGCTGCTGGATGCCACACTGCTCAAGTGCGCCCTGCTGGCGGTGACCTTGCCGCAGGCCTTTGTTAGTGCGGCCGATCGCGGCAACAAGACTGCGTTGCAAGAATTACTAGAGCGCGGTGGCTGGAATCACTTGGTATCTGTGGCCTTCCGCTCGCGCCTGCAGTCAGCGCAGTGGGCGCCGAAACTATGCGAAACCGCCCATGACTGGTGGCTGTGCGCTGGCGAAGTGATCGCCGAGCCGCATCCGTTGGAGGCTCGCCGTGTCCTGTGGTTTGATTTGAACGGCCAGCTTGATGTGCAGGCACAGCGCTTTGCTTCTGCTAACCGCGACGAGCTGCAGATCTGCACGACTCAAGGGGAAGCCCTCCAGGCATTGTTGGGAGGCGCCAAGGATGCCGGTGCATTTGACTTGTTCACTCGGCTGCTGGAGCTGAACCAAGTCGGTCTTTTCGACGATGTACTGATTCGGCTGCGGCGCACGCCTGCACCTAGCGATGCTGATATAGCGGAGGCGGACGATATCGGCGTTCTTCGTTATGAAGAGTTGTCGGATGGTGAGCAGATGGTGCTGGGGCGCATGGCACTTTTCCATCTACTGGAAGGTCAGCAGGATGCCTTATTACTGCTTGACGAGCCGGAAACTCACTTCAACGACAAATGGAAGCGCGAGATTGTGGACATCATTGACGACGCTATCGGAAACACAAGCAATGACGTTCTCATTTCCACCCATTCGGCCATCGTTTTGTCGGATGTGTTCAACGACGAGATCGTGATGGTGCAGAAGACGGCACATGGATCCGATGTACGCAGCGTCGACGAGCCAACGTTTGGTACCGACCCAAGTGCGTTGATGATGACTGTGTTTGGTGCCGATGACAGCATCGGCAAAAGGGCGCAGGAGTTTATCCAAAGTAAGCTGGCGCAGACTGCCGGAACCCAGTCTGAAATCGACGACCTGGAACGGCTCATCGCCCGCATGGGATCGGGTTTCTACCGAAGCGAGCTGCGCACCCTGCTGAACACCTGGCGAGGCCGCGATGCTTAAGCCCATACGTCATGTGCCTTGCTCCCCTGCGCTGGCAGCTTGTCAGCGACTGATGAAACAATTCGCGCTGTGGCTTTGTGATCCTGAAACTTCGATGGCGAATCTCACCAGTGCCGGTTTGCAACCACCCGTAATGCCCAGTGCTATCGAGGCGGCTTGGCTTTGGGGGTTTCTTCAGCGGAAAGAAAATGGGCGGACTCTGTTGGACCGTGCGCTCAAGGTGGCTGCGATGCCGCCTGCTCGGAAAGTAGAGCTGCGTACATGGGTGCACTCGGTCTCGACGCTCGCGCTTCAGTTTCAGCCAGCACCTGCGGCCTGGCCAGTAATTTGTCCGTTACACGAAAAAGCGGATTGGGTTGAGTTCAAGACCTTGTTTCAGGCCTTCTATGAAAAGGGATTTCGCTCGGGCTTGCCTTACTCGGCAGACGGTAGGCCGATTGCGGCAGGAGGAGTGACCTATGCGCAGTTTGTCCAAGCTTTTCGCGACACCCATCGCTTGAATCCCAATCCAGACGCTCACGAGGTCTGCGTGTTGTGCGGAGGTCCACTGGGCGACACACCGCCGGTGGACCACTGGATTGCTGAGAGCGATTTTCCACTGCTCAGCATGTGCGACATGAACCTTACTGTGGTTTGCAGCACCTGCAACGGAACAACGAACAAAGGAAGCAAGCCTGTGCACACTGCAGGCAGCTTTGCCGACTGGTTCCACCCGTACTTGCGCCCAGCCAATGGCACCTTAGAGCTTGGATATGATCTCCATGCCGCAGCTGTGCAGTGCTCGGCCAGCGCGGCTGTCGATCAGCCCAAGGCGGAAAATCTCGATGGATTGCTCAACTTGTCCAGCCGATGGACCCGCGAATTCAAAGCGGAATATGCTAAGCATCAGGACGTTCTGCGGCGCAATGAGGCTCGACGAGTTGGGGCAACTCAGGCACGCCATACACTACAAGAGCTTGGTAATTACGTTCAACAGTGGATAGAGAACCTCTCGCCTAGCGAGCCGCATCATGAGGTTCACGCCGCTCTTGGGCAAGCTATGATTGAGCCCGCCCGAATGCAAGCTTGGCTTGCTGAGTTGGCGGCAGTTAAATAGCACGAATTCGGAGTCGCTTAGATATGGCCGAAATTACTCGCCGCCGCACCGGTGAATTGCTTAGGGAATTGTTCAACATTTTGATGGCTGCGCCCGAAGGTGTGCAAGCAAGTGCGGCGTTGCAGGCTTTGGTCAGTCGGGTCACGTTGACGCCCTATGAGGCTGATTCCTTCGAATCAGGCGGCAGGCGGTTCGAGAAGATCGTGCGTTTCGCGACTGTGGATTGCGTCAAGGCTGGCTGGCTTGTCAAGGACAAAGGAATCTGGACCGTCACCGAGGAAGGCCGTAAGGCCTTTCTGGAGCTTCCTGACCCCGAAGCGTTTTACCGACGGGCATGTAAACTCTACGCCGAGTGGAAGGCTGCACAGCTTGATGCTGAAGTGGCATCGATAGTTGGGCCGGATGCGGAAGTCGACGAGCCGGGCACAGCAGCCAAATCGGTGAGCGTGACCTACGAGGAAGCGGAAGAACAAGCATGGGCGGAGATTTCAGCCTACCTCCGTGCGATGAATCCGTATGATTTTCAGGATCTGGTGGCTGATCTTCTGCGCGCAATGTCGTACCACGTGACTTGGGTTTCGCCGCCCGGTAAAGATGGTGGCATCGACATCCTAGCGTGGCCCGATGCGCTGGCCACGCGGCCGCCGCGCATCAAGGTGCAGGTGAAGCGGCAACAGCAGGCAGTGAGTGTTGATGGTCTGAGGTCCTTTATGGCATTGCTGGGCGACGACGATGTTGGCCTCTTTGTGTGTACGGGCGGCTTCACGAAGGACGCCGAAATTGAGGCTCGCACCCAGGAAAAGCGCCGCGTTACGCTGATCGGCCTGGAGAAGCTGTTTGACCTATGGGATGAGCACTACGAAAAATTAACTGACGAAGCTCGGCGACGATTGCCATTGCGGTCCATTCGTTTCCTCGCTCCAGGTGGATGACTCGAAGGTGTCCGTCGTGCCGTGCCTCGCCTTACGGCACTTGAACTCTTTCGGTATGATTGAATCTGATTGACAATGAAGTCGAAAGGGTCGTCGCCCCGCAAATCGCTCCATCTTCCGCGCCAACAAAAGAGGTGTGTTTCTGGCGGTAAAAGCGGCGGTAAAGGCTCTATGTCGATCACAGCCAATCCCTTTAATCACGCGGGCTTACGAGCCTCGTTGATGATCGAGTGGGAATGAGTTGAAAGAACGAGGGCGCCGAGAGGCGCCCTTGTTGTTTGATGTGTCCGCTCTTCATCAGGTATGCAGCAACTGGTGGGCAGATGTTCTACCAAGGGTCGCACCGCTGGAGGTGGGCTTGTTACGCATGCATTGAGAAGGCGCCGACTATTTAACGCTAGATGAGCTGGCCCGCCTCATGGATCACAATCACAGCCAGGCGTTCTACAAGTTCCTGGCTCGACACTTTGCCGGCGGGATGCAGGTCAGGGCCCAGCTAGACGTACTTGCTGACCTGATGCACAGCCGATTTGTCGCTCAGGCTTTCGGGCGAGGTGGCTACTGGGGAGCGGCTTCTCGGCATCGAATCGCCAGTATGTTGGTCGCTAGGGCGCGGACCGTTTTTCCCGAACGGATGTCGACTGGCGCTTTGGTTGGTGACCAAGGTTCTCCGGGTATTGCTACATGTCGAGTTGTTTGCCGGACCCTGAGACCCTAAGATCGGTCCGTATCAAGGACCGATCCCGCCATAAAGTTGGTTTTGAGTGTTGTAGCGCGCGGGAACCATGCGGCAATGCATTAGATCGTTGGGATCTTCATTCAACACAGGAGGTGTGATATGGCTCTCTGCAAATACGCGAACCGCTTGGCCCAGTCGCCTAATGCTGCGTTCGATGCAGTGCACGCTCCGGGTACTGGCGCCCCGCACCCAGGGATATACCGCTGCACATCATGTGGAGACGAGATTGCCATCGCAGGTGGTCACACACTTCCGCCTCAAAACCATCGGCAGCACAATCCTGCCAATGGTCAGATCAGGTGGCAGCTTCTGGTTTATCCAGTACAGCAGGGCTAGCGACAATCCTGGTAGTAGAGCTCCCTTTCGACCCAGAGCGGACATACGCAAGTTGCCTAGCCGGGGTCCGGCTTTACGCCGCTTGCTGATCTTACTCCGCCCCCTAAGATCGGGCCGAATCAATGAGATACGGCTCCGACAGGGCCGCTGTGGATAAGAGGTGTAGCCGGACCCCAGGTTCCCTCTGTTCGGTACTTGGGTGCCACTGGAGAGGTCATGTTCGCCCAAAGAGGTCCAAACGAGACTGTCTTCCACACTGGTGGCACGCTCATCAGGCATGCAGTTGTGGAGAGCGACCATCTGACCCTTCGCTCTGGTGATCAAGACGTTCTTGTGCGGAACGTCTCGATGCTTGGTCAGAACACTATAGGGGCACAATCTATGGGTTCGAACCAAGTAGGGCCACCGAGCCTAACGGACTAGAGCTTGGCCAGGAGATTGAGTTCTATGACAAAAACATTTTTGCCGTGCGTGATGCCTAGCAGTTCATTCAAGTCGAGCCTGCTTTGTAGGTCGGCTATTTCAAGGGTTCGGCGCCATGGATAGAATTCTGCAGGTTCTGGCAAGCCCCCCCTCCGAGGCCTGGGTAGGCCTGCTTGGCGTTGTATTTGGCTCACTTCTCACGACTCTCGGGGTGTGGCTAACCAATAGGGCAAACGCCAAGCAGTTGAAGGTGCAATTGGCGCACGAAGAACGGATGCATCGGCAGAGAGTTTCGAAAGAACGGCTCGAAGAGCTCTACGTGCTCGTCTGCCATTGGCTAAATGGGATGTTTTCCAATTACCTGAACCTCACGCTGGTTATGAAAGGCGAGTGTGACTACAACGCCTACCTTGATGCAGTAATAAAAAGTAGCTCTGATCGGCCAGTGGACTTCAGCCGAGTGGAAATGATCATTGGCATCTATGGCTCTGAGATTCGACAAGCCTATGACCAAGTGATCGAGGCCAGAACGAGAGTCAATTCGGTTATGGCCGATCACAGGGAAGCCTACTTGCAGG
>Ga0308163_10003911_pt1 | contig 12200 bp, 13 predicted proteins | sample PhyTR1_FD_201037 | JGI IMG/M metagenome (GOLD analysis project Ga0308163, IMG submission 201037) | Phyllosphere microbial communities from UC Gill Tract Community Farm, Albany, California, United States - DLSLT.R1 | ecosystem: Host-associated > Plants > Phyllosphere > Unclassified | place: USA... | reverse complement strand
CGGATTCGTGCTGAAGGGCCTGTTCTGGCTCGGGATCGTCGGCCTCGTCCTCATCGTCGGCACCATCGCGTTCGGCGCGGTGCAGCGCTCGCTGAACAACCGCCGCTAGGCCCGGCACACCGGATCGGTCTCCGGCCCAGCCGCCACGACCACTACCGCGGCAGCGCTGCGAACCGCTCCGTCTTGTCCGTCGGGCCGAGGACGAGGAGCCGCTGGCCGGCGGTGAGGACCGTGTCGCCGGTCGCGTAGGTCCACCGGTCGTCCTGCCGGACGGCGACGACGGTCACGCTGAACCGGTCGCGGATGCGCGCGGCGGTCAGCGTCTGCCCGACGACCTCTGCCGGAGCGGTCGTCTTGGCCATGACGAAGTCCTTCTCCACCGCGAGGAAGTCGAGCATCCCGCCGCCGCGGACGAGGTGCGCCACGCGACGCCCCATGTCGGACTCCGGGTAGACGACGTGCTCGACCCCGATCTGCTCGAGGATCAGGCCGTGCTGCTCGCTGACGGCCTTCGCCCAGATGTTCGTGGTGCCGCGACGCTTGAGGAGCGACGCGGTCAGGATGCTCGCCTGCAGGTCGGTGCCGATGGCGATCACGACGCGGTCGAACTCGTCGATGCCGAGCTGGTCGAACACGCCGTCACGGGTGGTGTCGGCACGCACCACGTGGGTGAGGACGCCGTTGAGCGACTGGACGATGTCCTCGTCCGTGTCGATCCCGAGGACCTCGGTGCCCGAGTCGACGAGCTCGACGGCGAGGGCACGCCCGAACCGGCCGAGGCCGATGACGACGACGGACTCGACGCCACGCTGACGCTTGTTGCTGAACGGTCTAGCCAATGATCGGACGCTCCTTCGGGAGTTCATACAGACGGTTCTCGGTCCGAAGCGCGAGCGCGGAACCGAGGGCGATGGGGCCGATGCGGCCGACGAACATGAGGACCACCAGGATCAGCTGCGCGGCGACAGGTAGGGAGGCGGTGATGCCGGTGGAGAGCCCGACCGTCGCGTACGCGGAGATGACCTCGAACAGGACGCGGTCGAGGCTGTAGTCGGTCATCAGCATGATCGCGGCCGTGGCGCCGACGACGAGGCCGACGGACAGGAGCGCGACGGTGATGGCCTCCCGGTGCGTCGACCGTGGGAGACGCTTGCCGAACATGTTCACCGCCGCACCACCGCGCAGCTCGGTCACGATGATGAAGAAGAGCACCGCGAAGGTGGTGATCTTGAGTCCGCCGGCGGTGCTCGCCGGGCCACCGCCGATGAACATGAGGATGTCGGTGACGAGCCACGTGACCGGGTGCATCTGGCTCACGTCGAGGTTGTTGAACCCGGCGGTGCGGGGGAGGACGCCGGCGGTGAACCCCGCGAGCAGCCGATCGGCCGGAGCGAGCGCACCGAGCGTCGCCGGGTTCGACCACTCCAACGCGGTGATGAACCCGCAACCGAGGACGAGGAGGATCACGGTGCCGACGACGACGGTCATGGTGTTGAGCGTCCACCGCGAGGGCGTCCTGAACCGGCGGCGCAGCTCCAGGATCACGCCGAAGCCGAGCCCGCCGAGGATGACCGCCGCGCAGATCGTCAGGGAGATCCACGGGTCGGTCGCGTACCCCATGATGCTGTCGCTGAACAGGGCGAAGCCGGCGTTGTTGAATGCCGACACCGCGTGGAACACGCCGAACCAGATCGCGTCGCCTGGTGCCCAGCCGTAACCGATCATCCATCGCAGGGCGAGGATGGTGGCGCAGAGGACCTCGACCCCGAGTGCGATGAGGATGACCCCGCGCAGGACCCGGCGGACGTCACCGATCGCGAGCGTGTGGGTCTCGCTGACCGCGGTGAGTCGCGTCCGCAGGCCCAGCCGCCGGGCTACGAGCAGGCCGAGGAGCGTCGCGAACGACATCACCCCGATGCCGCCGATCTGGACGAGTGTGAGGATGACGGCGTGCCCGAACGGCGTCCAGAACACCGGGGTGTCGACGATGATGTGTCCGGTGACACAGATGGCGCTCGTCGCGGTGAACAGCGCCTCGATGAGGTTCGCGCCGCCCGGGCCGGTCTTCGAGATGGGAAGCATCAGGAGCAGGGTGCCGACGAGGGTCGCAGCCCCGAACGCGATCGAGATGACCTGGACGGGACGCGCGGCGGCGAGTTGCCCACGGCGGCGGGCTCTGCCGCCGGCCGACCTCGATCCGTCTCTCGCCACCCGAGAACCATAGCGGCCAGTGCGGCTCGTCGGTGATGCGGACCGATGTCGCGCGTGCTCCGGATGACGATGCGGTCATCAGTACAGATGTTTGGAGCGCTCGGCTATCCACAGAGCGCAACGGGCCACGCGACACCCAGCTCCGTGATTACGCTGATGCCCGACAGGACCCTTTCGCCCTGTCGGGGTTCCCGGCCGGCTTCCCCTCGATTCCGGCCGGGACCCACTTCACCGCCAGGCGGACGTCAGAGTCAGTCGGTGTGTCCGGCGCTCGCCGCGAGCAACCCGCTCGCTCCGGCGACCATGGCGGCCTCGGTCCGGGTCGCCACGCCGAGCTTCCGCAGAATGGCCGAGACGTGGACGCTCGCCGTCTTCGCGCTGATGAACAGGCGCTCGCCGATCTGTCGATTGCTGAGCCCCTCCGCGATGAGCTGCAGCACCTGGCGCTCCCGGGCGGTCAACTCGATGGAGCCGCTCGTGCCACGCGCTCGGGGGCGGCCGTCGAGGTTCAGCGACGCTCGCTCCGCCAACGCCCGCGCACCGTCGAGCACGAGGCCGGCACCGAGCGTCGTCGCCTCGGCGACCGCGACGACGAGCGTGTCCTGTGCGCCGGCACGATCGCCGGCGGCCACCTGCGCCTCCGCGAGCCGGAGTGCGGCGTAGGGCGCGAGCACGGCCGGTGCGAACGGTCGCTCGGCCATCGCACGAGCCGTCTCCCACGCGCCGACGTCGTCACCGGTGCCGTCCGGTCCGCCGAGTTCGGCGTCGACCAGCGCGCTCCACAGCGGTGCGGTCGGCCAGAACCCCTCCTCGGCGAGCAGCGCCCGCCAGCGTTCCTCCAGCTGCCGGAGCTGATCGTCGTCGACGCCCGCGAACGGGCCGGACTCCACGTCGAGCGTGCCGGTGGCCAGCGCGATGCGGACCCGGGCCAGCACCCGCGCCGCGTCCGCGAGCGCCGGGAGGTCGTACGCCGGCATCGGGCGGTGGTCCGGTGCTTCGAACACGCCGACCCCCGACGGCGACCAGGCCCCGGCGAGGTCTCCGGCCGCCAAACCGACCTGCATCACGACGCGGGCGACACCGAACCTCGTCTGCACCTCCAGGCCGGACAGGGAGAGCATCCCTTTCCGCCACCGGCGGTACATGGTCGCCGCACTCTCGGTGTCGCCCCGCCAGAGGGTGAGCAGGATCAGCGACTGGCGGAGGTACACCGAGAACGCGAGGGGCGGCTGCAGTGCCAGGGCCCGATGCACACGCTCCTCCGCTTCGTCCCAGCGTCCGAGCGCCACCAGCGGGTCGACCGCGTTCGACGACAGGATGAGGCCCGAGCTGCGCTCGACACCCAGCTCCTTCGCCCGCTCGACGCCTTCCAATGCCGACGCGAGCGCCTCCTCGTACGATCCGAGGAGGTTCGCCATGTCAGAGGCGTTCACCCGGTATCGGAGCAACGCACTGCCGTCGCCGTCGGCCAGTGGCTCCGCCGTCGCGAGGAGCGCCCGCCCGGCTTCCAGCTCGCCGTGGTGGATCCGCGCGATGCCGCCGATGTTCGCCGCGACCGAGGCGTTCCGCGCCGAACCGGTCCGCGCCGCCTCCCGGGCCGCCTCGTCGGCGTACTCGATGGCCCGCTCCAGCCGCCCGATGATCATGTGACGAGCGCCGAGGCTCGTCAGTAGCACGCCGCGCAGTTCGCCGGGCGTCTCGGGTGGAACCCGGTCGAGCGCCTGCTCCAGGAGATCGACCGAGCCCGGCCGACCGAGGTTGGCGAGGTAGAAGGCCTTGTCTCGAAGGAGCTTGGCCTGGTCGAGGTCGTCGCGGTCCTCGGGCGTCGCGAGCACCTCGTCGACCATGGCGATCGCCCGGTCCGTCCAGCCGGCGTTCCGCAACGCGCTCGCCGTCCGTCGCATGAGCTCCGAACGCGAGCGGCCGACGAGTGCCGCGGCATCGGGGACCTGGTCCCAGATCTCCAGGAGACGCTCGCCGAGCTGCGACTCCGTGCTGTACGCGTATGCCGCGTGCGCCTGCTCCATGGCGCGGACGGTCGCGGGGAAGGCCCGTCCGAAGTCGCGAGCGAGCATCCAGTGGTGCGACACCGCGGCAGCGACCGGCTCACCACCGACGCCTGCCTCCAGTGCCTCGGCGAACCCCGCATGGAACCGGCTCCGTTCGCCGGGCAGCAGATCGTCGTGGATCGCCTCCCGGACCAGTGCGTGCCGGAACTCGTACGTGGTCGCATCAGCGACGAGGACGTTCGACCCGATCGCCTCCCGCACACCGGTGTCGAGAGCGTCGGGGCCGCCCGTGAACACCCGCTCCAGGAGGGCGTGCTCGACGCAGACGCCACCGGCCGAGATCACGCGCAGCAGCTGTTGGGTCGCGGGCGCGAGGCGCTCGTAGCGTGCGAGCAGGAGTTCGCGGAGCGTGTCCGGGAGCTCGTCGCCGTCGCCGTCGCGGTCCTGGTCGAGACCGAGCAGCTCCTCGACGAAGAACGGGACGCCCTCGCTCCGCGCGTACACGCTGTCGATCGAGACCGTGTCGAGCGATGTGCCACGGATGGCGATCGCCTGGCGGAGCACGTCGCTGCGGCTCAACCGCTCGAGACTGTGCCGCTCGACGCGCCTCGTGCGGTCGAGCTCGGCGAGGAACCCGCGCAACGGGTGTCCGCGGGGGACGTCCTCGCTCCGGAAGGTGAGCACGATCATCACGCGGTCGCAGGTGAGCGCGCGGACGAGGAACGCGAGCAGGCTGAGCGTGGCGCCGTCTGCCCAGTGGACGTCCTCGACGACGACCACGACCGGCCGGTCGCGGGAGAGCGCTTCGAACAGCACGGCGACGGTCTCGTGGAGCCGCCCGACGCCGCCCTCCCGCTGATCCTCCGCATCGGGACCGAGTGTCGGCAGCAGCGTCGCGAGGGAGGCCTTGCCCGGGCCCGCAGCCTCCAGCACCGCGTCGCGCCCGCGCTGCGCGACGAGGTCCTTCATGAGGCCGAGGACCGGTGCGTAGGGCGCGGCGACGTCACCGAGGTCCACGCACTGGCCCCTGATGACGAGCGCCGACGACCGGACCGACCGCGCGAACTCGGTGAGCAGGCGCGTCTTGCCGATACCGGCCTCGCCACTCAGGACCACACTGCGTGACTCGCCGGCGGCAACGGCATCGAACACGGCCTGCAGCGCTCTGAGGTCGGAGGCGCGCCCGATCATCGTCGGGCTGGTGGTGGGCAGGCTCACCACTCCATGGTCCCACCCTCGTCGGAGTCGGCCGCGGCCTCCGCGAGTCGCCCCTGCTCCTCGAGTCGTCGTTCCCGGCGGCGACGCTCCCGCTCGAGATCCCGCTGGAGTTCCTGCTCGATGAACCGTCTCGTCTCGACGGATGTGAACGGGCTGTGACTGGCGCTCGTGATCAACATGGTTCCTCCGCTGCGCACGGTGCTGGTGTCCGTGCTCGACGACTCACGTTCCTCGCTGAGGCCTGATGCCTACCTCGGGCATCTGCCCTAGTTCCGTCGGAAGCGCGTCGCTGTGGAGCCGTAAGACGGGTTCGCACCGCTCGATGGCGTACGGTTGCCGTTCGCGCACCATGACCTCATTGAGGACATCACGATGGAGTGCACCGCGCTGTCCGGAGGCGGTTTCGTCGACCTCGACGTCGTCGGCGAGGACTTCGCGAGCGTCTTCGTGAGCCCTGGGACGTCGATCTACTTCACGACCAACGACGTGTCCGAGTCGACGCACGTCGACCTCAGCCCCACGGAAGCGGTCGACTGGGAGTTGGGGTTCTACGGCCGGTGATCCAGCGGAGTGGTCGTGCCCGGTCGATCGTCGGACGGGGGAGTCCTCAGTTCGCGTTCGCCCGCAGGTAGGTCTCCAGGTCCATCGGTGGGACACCGGTGACGTCCTCGATCGACGAGCTCACCTCGGCCATCACACCACTGGCGATGGCTGTATAGGTGCTCACCCAGGCGTCGACCTCCCAGTCGGGTGCGCCGTAGGAGGCACGCGACGCGTAGGCCTCCTCGATCGTCTCGTCGTGGAAGGTGACCTCGCGGTCGCGCACCCGGCTGATCGTCGCGGCGACCTCGGCCATCGAGAGCGCCTCCGGTCCGGTGAGGTCGTAGGTGCGACCGGCGTGGGACGCCGGGTCGACGAGGATGGTCGCAGCGGTCCGTGCGATGTCGGCGCGGGCGACGAAGGAGGCGCGACCGTCCCCGGCCGGCCCGCGGATGACGCCGTCCTCACCCACGAGGGCTTCCATGAAGTCGAGGTAGAAGCCGTCGCGCAGGAACGTCCACCGCATGCCGGACGATCGGATGTGCTCCTCGGTCGCATGGTGGTCGCGCGCCAGGGTGAACACGGCATCCGGTGCCGCCGCAGCGAACGAGGTGTACACGAGGTGCTGCACGCCGGCGGCTGCTGCCGCATCGATGAACGACCGGTGCTGGTCGACCCGGTCGGCGCTCTCGGAGCCCGACACCATGAACAGGGTGTCGACGCCCTCGAGCGCCGCGCGGGCAGCGTCCTGGTCCGTGTAGCTGAACGGGTGCACGGTGCTCTGCGGGTGCCGCGGCGCCTTCGCCGGGGTGCGCACCAGCAGACGCTGCGGGATCCCGCGAGCGGCGAGATCGTGCGCCACCAGGCCGCCGAGCACACCGGTCGATCCGGTGACGGCGATGGGTCGGGGTGTGCTCGGGTTCACGGGGGTTCCTCTCAAGGGCGGACGCGGACGGCGCGTCCCTCGATCGAGACGACGTCGTCGATCTGGAGCTGGCGACCACGTCGGAGGTCGACCTCGCCGTTGACGCTCACCACGCCGTCCGCGATGGCCGCCTTCACGTCGCCGCCGGAGTCGAGCAGACCGGCGAACTTCAGGAACTGCCCGAGTCGGATCGAGTCGCCGCCGATCGGGACGTCGGTGATGTGTGCCGGGTTCGTCATCCCCGAATGCTAACAAGGATGGGTTCACTGGACTCGGGGACAGCATGTGGTTGTACCCTCAGCGGTACCGGGCCATCGTGGCTCGCAAAGGAGCAACACCATGGGCGAGAAGTCCGCACGGAAAGAAGGCGGCAAGACCGCACCCGCGAAGACGCTGAAGGAGAAGCGCACCGCGAAGGCCGACAAGAAGGCCGGCAATGCGCGTTCGGAGAACACCGACGCGGTCACGCGGGTCAAGAACCGCTAGTCCTGATCAGCGGCCCATCGTGGTCGGTGATGCGCTCAGGCGTCTGTCCCCTCACGGAGACGGGCGCCTGTTCTGGTCTTCAGGCGTCTCCGTGACGAGCCGTCCCGCTATCGTCGTGGCATGTCCGACCTCAGCCCCGGCGACGACGCGCTCGAGCTCGCCCGCCTGCTCATCTCGATCGACTCCGTCAGTCCGACCCTTGTCCCAGGGGCTCCCGGTGAAGGACGGATCGCGGCGGTGATCGCGCAGCGACTCGAGGGCGCCGGCTTCGTGGTCGACCTCGTTCCCGCGCCGGAGGATGCGCAGCGCGTCAGCGTCGTGGCCGTGCACGCGGGATCGCAGCCGGGTCCGACGGTCGTGTTCAACGGCCATCTCGACACCGTGGGCGTCGAGGGCATGGCCGACCCCTTCAACCCGCGGATCGCGGACGGCAAGCTCTTCGGGCGCGGCGCCAGCGACATGAAGTCCGGCCTGGCGGGGTTGATCGTCGCCGCGGAGCGACTCGCCGCGGCGGACCACCCCGGCACGGTCGTCTTCACGGGCGTCGCCGACGAGGAGGACGCGAGCGTGGGGGCCGCTGCCGTCCTCCGACACCTCGCCGATCGTGGTGTGACGGCGGACGTGTGCCTCATCGCCGAGCCCACCTGGTTGGATCGGGTGTCGGCGCACCGGGGGTACGCAGTCGTCGAGGTGACGCTGCAGGGGACGGCCGCGCACTCGTCACAGCCCGGTCTGGCCGTCGATGCGATCCGCGCCCTCGGCGCGCTGCTGCAGGAGGTGGAGCGGGCCGACGACGAGCTCCATCGGCGACCGGCGCACCCGTTGCTCGACCACGGTTCGTTCACTACGACGGTGGTCCGGGCAGGGAGCGCCCCGTTCACGATCGCCGCCGACGCGACCCTCGTCATCGAGCGACGCACCCTGCCGGGTGAACGCGCGGAGGATGCCCTGGCCGAGGTCCAGGCGATCCTCGACGCGGTCGCCGCCCGGATGCCTGGTCTCCGCACGGGCGCGCGGCTGACCCATCAGCGCGAGGCCTGGGAGGCGGACGAGCATGGGCCGGCTGCGCGGTTCGCCGACATCCTCGCCACCGAACTCTCCCGGGAGGCCGAGGCCGTACCGGCGGCGGTCGGAGCGCCGTACTGGATGGAGTCGGCGCTCTGGCAGGCGGCGGGGATCCCGACCGTCGTGTGCGGCCCAGCGGGTGGCGGACTGCACGCCGCCGAGGAATGGGTGGACATCGACCAGCTCCGGCGGTTCCCGGAAGCGGTCATCGCCGCGACGATCGACTCGCTGTCCGAATCGAGCGAGGCATGACGCCCGGTGGGCCCGACCGCATCGCGGTGATCGGGCCGGGCGCGATCGGAACCGTGGTCGCCGCAGCGCTCCATGAACAGGGACGGATGCCGTTCATCGCTGGGCGGTCGAAGCGGCCGGAACTCCAGCTCCAGGTCGACGACGAGACGGTGACGGTCCCCCGGCCGGTCCACACCGATCCGGCGGAGTCTCCGGGCACCGCGGACCTCGTCTTCCTGGCGGTCAAGGCGACCCAGACGGCTGCCGCTGCGGACTGGCTCGCCACGCTGTGCGGCCCGGAGACGGTCGTGTGCGTCCTGCAGAACGGCGTCGAGCAACGCGAGATGGTGGAGCCACTCGTCCGAGCGGGAACGGTCGTCCCCGCGGTCGTGTGGTTCCCGGCCACCCGCGAGCCCGGCGGCCCGGTCACCCTGCTGAGCCCGCCGCGCCTGTCCCTGCCGGAGGAACCGGGTGCCGACGTGGTGTCGGACGTGCTGCGCGGCTCCCGCTGCACCGTCGAGGTCTCGACCGACTTCACGACCCTCGCCTGGCGGAAGCTGCTGCAGAACGCCGCCGCCGGACTCATGGCGTTGACCGGACGCCGATCCGGCATGTACCGGCGAGACGACGTCGCCCGCTTGGCGCTCGACTACCTGCAGGAGTGCGCTGCCGTCGCGCGGGCCGAGGGTGCGCGGCTGGACGATGACGAACCTCAGCGGCTCCTCGACCAGTTCCGAGCCGCCCCGGTCGACCGCGGGACGTCGATCCTCGCCGACCGCGAACAGGGGCAACCGCTCGAATGGGATGTCCGCAACGCGGTGATCCAACGGCGGGGGAGCGTGCACGGCATCCCCACGCCGATCAGCGACGTCATCGTGCCCCTGCTCGCCGCGGCGAGCGATGGACCCGGCTGAACCGCCGGCGGTGGTGGGATCGAGAGCTTCGATAAGGTCGAAAGCATGCTTCGTCTGATCGCCTTCGCGGCTCTCGGTGCTCTGCTCGGCGGCGTCATCGTGATCACCGTCGGTCCGCCCGACGTCGGGTACGCAGTCGCCGGTGTCGCACTCCCCGTCTTCATCATGACCTCGGTGCTCACGCTCGTGGCCCGGTCGGTGGGTAACGCCGTCGGTGCTTCGCCTCAGGCCGTCCAGCAGGCCAAGGACGCTCGTCGGCTCGGGGTCGCCCGCGTCGATGCGCTCCGTCAGACCGGCACCCAGATCAACGACCAGCCGCTGTGCGAACTCGACCTGACCGTCCAGCCGCTTCACGGAGCGGCGTTCGCGAGCACGATGCGCACCGTCGTCCCGCTGACCGCCATCCCGATGTTCCAGCCGGGCACCGAGCGCGATGTCGCGATCCTGCTCGACGGCGGCCCCGAGGTCGCCTTCATCGACGCCGGCGAGCTCGCTCCGGCGGAGCGTTCACGGTTGCGCGTGCCGGCTCGCGCGTCCGTCCCGTTCCTCCCCGTCGAGCCGCACCGGCGCATCGTCGACGGACGGCGACGCGGACCGTTGCTCGGCGTCGGCCGGGCCGGTCGTCCCGGCCGCTTCGCCCTGTTCGCGATCGTCGCCATCGCGGCAGCGGCCATCGTGGTCGTGCCGTACCACCAGTCCGTCGCGCAGGCGATCGCTGCCCTCGAGGACGGACGCCTCCGACCCGACCTCCGTCGCCCGGGGGCGCTCGCGGAGGCGCAGCGCGCGCTCCAGGAAGCGATCGGTCATGACCGTGTGGTGTCGATCACGGTCGCCGCCGATTTCGTCATCGTCCAGGCGCCGCTCACCGTGGGGGACACGAAGACCGACCGGTGGGAGTACCGGTATGGCCAGGTCACCAACGACGGCGCGGCGAGCATCCAACCCGAATCGGCGGCCGAGCAGTTCTCCTGGTCGGACGTCGCGCTCGACCGCGTCTGGGCGTTGATGCAGGACGGCGCAGAGCAGGTCGGCCTGCCCGTGGGTGACGCGCTCGCATACGTCGTCCGGTCGACCGACACCGACGTCGACAGCCCCACGTTCGCCCGTTCGGCCGGACCGCCGCAGATCACCTTCAGTGTCGGGGACGACTACGGTTCCACCTCGTTCGTCGCCGATGCGGACGGCTCGGGCCTCACCGCGCGGTGAGCGGCATACTGTCCTCATGAACGGTGCACCGCAGTCCTTCCCGCCACTCGTCGTCGGCTCCGACCCGGTGCGTACGGAGCGGGTGACCCGCCCGGCGTTCGTCTTCACCCTGATCGGAGCGGCACTGATCCCGGTGCTCGGGATGCTCCTCGCCGTGCTGACCACGACGTCCGGCGGATTCGCCCTCGGCATGCTGTCCGGACTGTCCTTCAGCGTCATCTCCTGGCTCATGCTGTTCGCGGTGGTGCAGTTCGCGACGGTCCGTGGAGCGCAGTCAGTGGCTCGCACGGTACTGACGCTCGACGCCGACGGCCTTCGTGGGAGCATCCCGCAAGGAGAGGTCTTCCTCCCGTGGGGAGCGATCGAGCGCATCTCGGTACGCTCACGCGGCAAGTGGCGGATCCTGACCTTCCACCTCGTCCCCGGTCTGACCGCGCAGTCTCCGGGCGTCTCGACGACCCTCCCGCCGAGGTCCTTCGCCGCGCTCGGCAAGCTCGGTTTCCAGGTCGGCGAAGTGGCGATCGACACACCCGTCGACACCGTCCTCGCCGCGACGAACGCGTTCACCGGCGGCCGTCTGCGCTGAGCCATGGTCGACGGGTCTGTCGGATGGTCTGGCACGATCGGATGTATGGACTCCGCACACGCCGCCAGCCCGGTCGCCGCCCCCGACGTCGATGCCGCGAGGACGATGTGGCAGGCGTATGCCGAGCATCGCGGCGGCGCGGGACTGGACGACGCCGACTACACGGTCGAGCACTTCGGCGACACGGCCGGGCTGGCCGACGAACTGCTCGACATCGTCCTGACCGGGCGGAAGCGGGCCACCGCCGAACTCGTCTCGGAGTTCGCGCACCGCGGGGACCCGCTTCCGCGGATCGGGTCCCACTGGATCGCGTGCGACAGCACCGGTGCTCCGCGGATCATCATCCGCAGCGTCGCGCTTCGCATCGGTCCGTTCACGAGTGCCGACGCCGCGTTCGCGTTCGCCGAAGGTGAGGACGACCGCACGCTCGAGAGCTGGCAGCGCGAACACCGACGCTACTGGGAGCGGACCAGCGCGGCCCGGGGCGCGGTGTGGTCGAAGTCTGAGGACATCGTCTTCGAGCACTTCGCCGTGGTGTGGCCGCCGGAGCACGCCGACTGACACGTTCCGGTCAGACCGGTTCCGTAGACTCCCCGCATGCCGATGTCCGACTACGTCGCCTCGATCCGCGCCCACATCGGGACCGGGTTCCTCATGCTCCCCGGGGTCACGGCGGTGATCCGGGACGGGGACCGGTTCCTCCTCGGTCGCCATCGCCACTCCGGCCTCTGGAGTCTGATCGGCGGCGGTGTCGAGCCGGGTGAGGAGCCCGCCGACGCGTTGCTCCGCGAGGTCCTCGAGGAGACCGG
>Ga0308163_10003909_pt1 | contig 12203 bp, 10 predicted proteins | sample PhyTR1_FD_201037 | JGI IMG/M metagenome (GOLD analysis project Ga0308163, IMG submission 201037) | Phyllosphere microbial communities from UC Gill Tract Community Farm, Albany, California, United States - DLSLT.R1 | ecosystem: Host-associated > Plants > Phyllosphere > Unclassified | place: USA... | reverse complement strand
CTTTTCCTCTTCCTTTTTTAGCAAGGCTTTCAATATCTTTTAAATCTTTATTTTTAATTAAATTAGAATTTCTTAAAACCAAGCCAAACCAAGCAACTGAAGAAGCAAATTTGAAGTCATCGCTTGAGGATGAAAAAGATTGATTGGTATTTTTCACCACCTGAACAATTTCAGAACTTTGATCACCATCCGGTTTTTTATATCTGAATTTTACGGTTGCCAATTCATTATTAAAATCTTCATCATTTGTGTTTTTAGTATATTTTAGATCATTTTCTTTTGGCAAAAATTCAGAATTCACATCGGTAGGAATGACTTCGTATAAAGCCGTTACGGTATGTCCGCTTCCCAATTCTCCCGCATCAATTTTATCATTGGTAAAATCTTCGTTCTTTAGTTTTCGGTTTTCGTAACCAATCAAGCGGTAAGACTTTACGTATTTCGGGTTAAACTCAATCTGAATTTTCACATCTTTAGCAATGGCATACATGTTTCCGGCAAACTCTTTTCCAAGAAATTTATTGGCTTCCTGAAGATTATCGATGTACGCATAATTTCCGTTACCTTTATTGGCTAAAGTTTCCATTCTATTGTCTTTGAAATTTCCCATTCCGAAACCTAAACAAGTAAGAAAAACTCCTGATTTTCTTTTTTCTTCCACTAACGTCTGAAGATCACCTGTTGAAGAAGCTCCCACATTAAAATCTCCGTCTGTAGCAATGATAACACGATTATTACCTCCTTTTATAAAATTTTCCTGAGCCAATTTGTAAGCTAATTCAATTCCTTGTCCACCCGCTGTACTTCCTCCTGCCTGAAGTTTGTCTAAAGCTTCAATAATTTTATTTTTTTCTTTGGCTGAAGTTGGTGGTAAAACCATTCCGGCGCTTCCGGCATAAACAACAATTCCTACTTTATCGGTTGGTCTTAATTGATCCAAAAGTACTTTAAAAGAAGATTTCAACAATGGTAATTTATTCTGTTCATTCATCGAGCCTGAAACATCGATCAGAAAAACAAAATTTGAATTGGGAAGTTTATCTGTTGGAATTTCCTTTCCCTGCAACCCTATTTTTAGTAATTTATGCTGGCTATTCCACGGGGAATCATTGTATTCTGTATTAATTGAAAACGGCTGATTATTTTTTGGTTGCGGATAATCGTATTTAAAATAATTAATCATTTCTTCGATTCTCACTGCATTTTTATTCACATATTCTCCATTGTTAATCATTCTTCGAATATTTGAATACGCTGCTTTATCAACATCAATCGAAAACGTAGAGACCGATTGATTTTTCGCCAATTCAAAAGGATTCTCTACAAAAGCATCGTATTCTTCACTATTTCTTTGTTGAATCTGTTTTGAAATATTAATACTATCCTGTGCTTTTTGTAATTTCTCAAAAGCTTTTCTTTCTTTTCTCGAAAGTTTTTTAGTTTTAATGACGATCACTCCGTTTGAAGCTCTACTTCCATACATTGCAGTTGCTGAAGCATCTTTTAAAACTGAAACACTTTCAATTTTATTTGGGTTTAAATTGCTAAAAGCTTTACTGTCTGAAATTTTTCCATTAATGACATACAAAGGATTTGAGCTTGCATTTAAAGTACTCATTCCTCTGATCAAAATTGGTTTGGAAGAACCTGGAATTCCTAAATTTGGCATTATTTGAAGACCTGAAACTGTTCCAATTAAAGTTTGTGAAATATTATTATTTTGTTTGAATTCATTTTTAATATTATAATTTGGTGCAGAATTTTGATATTGAATACTATTATTATTTCCCATCGCAATTATTGGTAATGAATTTACATAACCTTGCGAACTGGATTTTTGATTGTTTAAAATTTCTGTAGATGTTATTGAAGTAGCATTTGAAGTATAAGATTGTTTTTTTTCAGCTCTATAACCTGTCACTACAACTTCTTCAATATTAATTTCTTTGTCATCATAATCCAAAATACCATCACCATCTGGTTCCATATAAACTACATTCCCGTGTGTTATATTTGAGTTTTGCGATGGCATTTCATTATTATAAATGGGAGAAATTTTAGGTTCGGGAACAAATGATTCATATACCAAAACTTCAGGCTTATGACTTTCTTTTTGAGAATAAATTTCTTTTTCAATATTAGATTTCACCGTACTATCAACCGCCTGAACATCTGAATTTAATTTAAGAGAAACCGTATTTTGAGCAATTGCAGGTTTATTAATTTCAGAAACATTATTTATACTAATAAAGTAAAATGCTCCCAAACCAATGATCAAACTTGCAGCAATTCCATAAGGAAACCAAATTGGAATGATTCTTTTCTTATCTTCTTTTTTATCTAATTTTTCTTCAACTTTAGCCCAAACTTTATCAAAACCCGGAAAAGTAGCAGGTTCTTCCAAAGAGTGAGAAGCCTCATTGAATTTTTTATCTATATCGTGATTATTTTCCATTGTGTAAAAGTTTAAATGTTATGATTTACCAATAATTCCTGAAGTTTTTTCCGTGCAAAATTCAGCTGAGATTTTGATGTTCCTTCGCTTATCGAAAGCATTGTTGCAATCTCTTTATGCGGATATCCTTCAATGGCAAATAGGTTGAAAATTGCTCTGCAACCTTCAGGAAGAAAATTCAGAAGTTTCAAAATATCTTTTTCAAAAGAAACTGTATCAGCTAAAGTATCCGGAGATTCTACAAACTGATCGTCTAATGAAATATGAAGCGCTTTCATACTTCTAAGTTTCTGCAAACATTCATTCACTGCAATTTTCTTAGCCCAAGCTTCAAAAATATCATGGTTTTGCAGTTGGTTCAGCTTTGTGAAGATTTTATAAAAAGTATCGGCTAATACTTCTTCTATGTCTTCATCGTTTTTCAGATAGCGTTTGCAGACTGTATAAAGTTTGCCCGCCATTTTTTCGTAAACTTTCCGCTGGGCGTTGCGGTCGTTCCGTTGGCATTCTATCAGTAATTCTTTTTCCATAGTCAGGCTTTATACTCTTATAGATGCAGGAAACTTCGGGCAGGTTGGAAACATTGTTAAACTTTTTTTAAAAATAAGGAAAGTTGGGAATAGTTTTTAGTTGATAGACTAAAACTTGTATATTATTAATATTTATAAATCTTAAGTTAAAACTAATAAAATCCCGCTAAAACTCTAAAACACCCCAACTCTAATTCCCTAAAACCCTCCCACTCAATTTTAACCCTTTTTTAACATAAAATCTTGTAACATATCCTTAACATTGCAGACTATTAGAATATCAATTTAAAGCTGATAAAATTGAGTTTGATTAAGACGATAAATTTTAGTCGAAAACAATTTTAAAATCACCTTTAAAAATAAATAGATCGTTACTTATGAAAAACAAAAGATTTGCGTCATTACTTTTTGTTTTATGCGCAGGAAGTATGATGTTTGCTCAGGATGACCTGATCAACAAGTTGAAAAACAATCAGTCTCAAAATGCCAATTTCCAATTTACCACGTTAAAAGATGTGGGTGCAACTTCGGTAAAAAACCAAGGTTCATCAGGAACATGCTGGAGCTATTCAGGAAACTCTTTCCTGGAGTCTGAAATGCAGAGGATGGGCAAAAAGCCTGTTGATTTGGCTGAAATCTTTACCGCAAGAAATTCTTATCACGATAAAGCAAAATTATACGTGCTAAACAGCGGAGCAATCAGTTGGGGAGATGGAGGTGAGCTTCACGATGTTGTGAATATGTACAAAAAATACGGTGCGGTTCCCCAGGAGGCTTACACAGGTTTGAAAGCCGGGCAGACTTTAAATAATTTTAAAGAAATGCAGGAAAAACTGAAACCAGTTTTAGATAGTCTTGTAGCAGCTTCTTCAAAAGGAAAACTTTCAGATAACTGGATGGATTCTGTAGATGCTATTTTGGATGAATATTTAGGAAAAGTGCCTGCTAACTTTACCTATGAAGGGAAAAATTATACGCCGAAAACTTTTGCTAAAGAAGTGGTAGGAATTAATCCTGAAGATTATGTTGAGTTGTCTTCATACAAAGATTATCCTTATTACCAGAAATTTGTAGTTCCGATTCCTGATAACTGGAGCCATGATTCTGACTGGAATATCCCAATGAATGAACTGACTGCAATTATTGACAACGCAGTAAGCAAAGGATATTCTGTAGGTTGGGCAACAGACGTTTCTGAGCCTTATTTTTCATACAAAAATGGAGTTGCTTACGTTCCTGATGTAGATTTAGACCAAATTACTTCTGAAGTAAAAAAAGATCTATTCACTCAGCCTAAAAAAGATAAAACCATTACTGAAGATATGCGTCAGAAAGCTTTAAATAATCTTTCTACAACCGATGACCACGGAATGCACATCGTTGGTTTGGCAAAGGATCAGTCTGGTAAAGAATATTACATGGTGAAAAATTCTTGGGGTGTAACCAATGATTTTGAAGGATATTTGTATGTAACAAAACCTTATGTGGAGTATAAATCTACTGCTATTTTGGTTCACAAAAATGCAATTCCTAAAAACATTAAAAAGCAATTAAAGCCAAGCAAAAACATTGGTTTGTAAGAAATCATTATTGTCTACTAGGTGACAATTTTAGATATTTAAACTTGTTAATAGACCGTCTGAATTTTTTCAGGCGGTTTTTTTGATTAATCTCTTTGCGAACTTTGCGTTAAGAGAAATTCAGTATTATTAAAAATAAAAAACCGCTTTCAAAAAAATTGAAAACGGTTCCTCTAAAAATTAAAAAAATTATAGGTAAAATTATGTATAAAATAAAAGTGAACTGCCCATTTTACTTCACAGGTGAATAGTGGAAATAAAGTTTAAATAATAAATTGACCACGAAGCAAACCTGCAATTCACTGTAGTTTTTTAATAAAGCACTCCTAAACTAGAACCAGCAAAATCTGTAAGCTCTTCTACTCTGCCGTCTTTTATTTTCTTTGCCCATTGATAATCGCTCAACAAAGCACGTCCCACGGCTACAAGATCAAAATCTTCACGGTCAAGTCTTCTTACCAACTCTTTAAGATCTGCTTTTTCCGAACCTTCTCCTGCAAAAGCAGACATAAAATCACCGTTTAATCCTACAGAACCCACAGTAATTGTTGGTTGACCTGTTATTTTTTTTGCCCAACCTGCGAAGTTCAAATCTGAACCTTCAAATTCCGGTTCCCAGAAACGTCTTTGTGAACAATGGAAAATATCAACTCCGGCTTCTTTTAATGGCAATAGCCAATCTTTCATTTCATTAGGATTTAAAGCTAATCTGCTTTTATAATCCTGCTGTTTCCATTGAGAAAGGCGGATAATAATCGTAAAATCTTCACCTACTGCAGCTCGCATTGCTTTTACAACATCTACAGCGAATTTGCTTCTTTCTTTTATTGTTTTCCCACCGTATTCATCGGTTCTGGTATTGGTTACTTCCCAAAAAAACTGATCGATTAAATAACCATGAGCTCCGTGAATTTCTAAAACATCAAATCCTAAATCTTTTGCCGATTTTGCCGAAGCCGCAAACTGAGCAATCGTATCCTGAATATCTTCCAAAGTCATTGTAGAAGCTTTTTCCATATCAACTAAAGGATAATCTTCTGAACTTCTGGTATCGCCAACGTGCCAAATCTGAGGTCCCATTTTCCCTCCATTTTGGTGAACTGCATCGATGACGTTTTTCCAACCGTTTAAAGCTTCAGTTCCATAAAAATCCGGGATATTCTGAATATTTTTTGATCCGGGTCTGTTGATTACTGTTCCTTCAGAAAGAATTAATCCTACTTCCGAAGCCGCTCTTCTTGCATAATAATCTACAATTTGCTGAGTAGGAACTCCGTTATCAGATTGCGCTCTCGTCATCGGAGCCATTACTATTCTATTTTTTAGTTCTAAATTTTTGTATTGAAAAGGTTTAAATAATGATTCTGTACTCATTTTTAAAGTATTTGTTTGTAATTGTTACACAAAGTAACTAATAATAGTTCGTTTTTGTATCTCTTAATAAAAAAATAGTGGTAACTTCGCAGTAACTTACATTAGTAACTTGAAAGTAACGTATGGAATCTTTGATTCTCTAAAGTTTTTAAAAAATAAAAATTTCCTTATGAAAAAGAGTGAATTAATGGAATACAGCTGTCCTCTTGGTAAAGCAATGTCTGCATTGGGAAGCAAATGGAAACCAATCATCGTGTTGGTTATCAAAGACCGAAAATTACGTTTTGGAGAACTTGCTGTGCGCATTAATGTAATTTCAAGAAAAGTTCTGACCGATCAGCTAAGGGAAATGCAAACTGACGGATTAATCATTCGTGAAGAGTTTAAAGAACTTCCGCCAAGAGTAGAATATTCGTTGACAGAAAAAGGATTGGCGCTTTTGCCGATTTTATATCAATTGGAAGAATGGGAAACAAAATATCATGTTTATGACCCTGAAAAAGCTAATGACTGCAAGACTCTTTTAGAAAAAAAGGAAAAGAAAAAAGTGGTAGTTTAATATTCATATAATTTATTAAGTTTAATCTGAACACTTTCTGGATAAGTTCCATTAATATAACTCACATAACCATTCTGAATGATAGCTTTTGAGCCTGCTTTTGGAATGGAATCGCTATATTTAAAATAAAGAGTATCATTCTTTAATTCATAATTTCCCGTGTAAACATCTTTATCTCTCATCATTCCTTGAGAAATAAATTCAAAACTTTTATCATCATATATTTTCAAATATATCCAACCTAAAGGAGCTTCTCTGTCTGCTAGCAAAACTTCTTTTCTTTTATCTTTACAACTTATTAATAAAAGAATCAAGCAAATAAAATTAACTTTCATAATTTTTCTTTTTTATGAATAATGAGAGAATAAAAAATGTGCATAAAAAAACAATAAACTGAATTATAAAAACAGGTAGTAAAAAATCTGATTCAGCATATCTGTACATAAAACTAAAAAATGAAACTGGGAATGTAATTCGTAATAGAATAAATGACCATTCTCCATACAATAAATCAGTTCCATAAATTGAACAAACCGCTAAGGTACCTAATCCTACATATAGTGCAGAAATTATTAAAGCGATTCTTCTTGATTTTAAAAAATTTTTAAATTCTTCCATTTAATTATTTACTTTTTCACAATCAGCATATTTGCAAAGGGTGTAATTTTTTTATTCTCAGCAATCTCTAAACCTGCTTCCGAAATTGCTTTTTTCCATTGCTTTTTACTTAAAAAATGAAAGGCTCCGATATTGAAGAAAAGAAAATTGTTAAAATCTCTGAACTGTTCTGAAATGATGATTAAGCCATCATCTTTTAAAACTCTTTTAGATTCTTGAAAAAATAAAACCCTTTGATCGTGATCTAAAATTTCGTGAAGTGCAGTTATGGCAAGAATTACATTTTGAGAACGATCTTCAAAAGGCAGTTGATGAGGTTTTATTTTTATTTCTCTAGGATTCGGAGGAAATATTTTCTTTGAAGTTTCAATTCCTTTTTCCTGTTCATGACGATTTCCGAAAATATCACAAACAGTTAAGTTTAAATTAGGATATTTTTCTTCCAAACTTTTTGATAAAGGATCAAAACTGGCGTGAACTAAAACAACATTTTCAGCTTTATTCCAATCTATAATTCCTTTTAAATTATTTAATTCATATAGGTCTGAATTGTCATACAAAATGTAAGAAGCAAGAAGTGATGCAAAAATATTTAAAATGATAATTCCGCTTAAAATTCTTAATATTAAAATAATTGGAGCTGAATTCATCCAAAAGGATAATCCAAAGAGAAGAACCGAAACGATAAACCCAAGTAATATTTTCTGATAATTAAAGAGGATAACGAGTTTTGTGATTTTCATAATTCATAATTTTTCAATTAAAAAAGACATTTATTTACTCAATAATTTACCATTTTTATAAACTTGAATAACTATCTCTTTATTTGGTTGATACATCTCCCATTTTCCGTCATAAACACCATTTTTCCAGTTCCCAATTGCTCTCAAATCTCCGTTTTCATACCAATATTTATGTGTCCCATTTGGTTTTCCATCTACAAATTCACCTTCGCGAGCTTTTTTCCCGTTTGAATGCCAATATTCCCAGAATCCGTTTTCCTTTAGGTTTTTAATTGTACCGTTAGAAGATAGTTTTCCATTAAAAAAATATGCTTTTTTAGCTCCATCACTTATAGGTTTGAATTGAATCTTTTTTGAACGTTCTTCTGTAAGAGTATTACTAAGTTTAACAAAATCAGATTTAGCAACTAAAGTATCGCCAATGTAGATTTCATACTCATCTAAATTTATATTCTGAGAATTGAAAGCTGTAAAAGAACAAATTGCACAAATCAAAATTAAAATTATCTTCGTCATGGTTTATTTTAAGTTTAAAGATATATTAAATTTTAGTATTTCAACAAAAAAAACCGCTTCCAAGAAGAAAGCGGTTTCAAAATTTATCTAAAATCTCAATTAAAATATCGCAGGATATTTCTGAGGATTTGTTTCATTAAATAGTGCGTAAATTCTTTCAACCATATCATCCGAAGATGGCTTAGAGAAATAATCTCCGTCACTTGCGTAAGCCGGTCTGTGGTTGTTTGCAGCAATCGTCAACGGATCAGAATCTAGGAATCTGAATGCTTTTTGCTTCTCTAAAATCTGTTGTAGAATAAACGCTGAGGTTCCACCTTCTACATCTTCGTCGATTACCACCAATCTGTTGGTTCTTTTCACGCTTTCAGCAATTTCATGCGTTAAGTCGAAAGGAATTAATGACTGAACGTCAATAACTTCTGCAGAGATTCCTAATTTTTCTAATTCTTCTGCTGCTTCCATTACAATTCTCCAAGTTGAACCATAAGTTACCAAAGTAACATCTTTACCTTCTTTTGTAACTTCAATTTTTCCGACAGGAACGGTGAATTCACCTAAATTATCAGGTTGTCTTTCTTTTAATCTGTAACCATTCAGACATTCAACAATTACGGCTGGATCGTCACTTTGAAGCATTGTATTGTAGAAACCGGCAGCTTTGGTTAAGTTTCTCGGCACCAATACCAAAATACCTTTTGAAAGGTTCAAAATTCCCGCCATTGGCGAACCAGAATGCCAAACTCCTTCCAATCTGTGACCTCTTGTTCTGATAATTAAAGGAGCTTTCTGACCACCTTTTGTTCTGTACTGAACAGTCGCCAAATCATCACTCATTCCCTGTAAACAATACAAAATATAGTCTAAATACTGAATTTCAGCAATTGGTCTCAAACCTCTCATCGCCATTCCGATACCTTGGCCCAGAATTGTCGCTTCACGGATTCCTGTATCAGCAACACGTACGTCACCATATTTTTCCTGCATTCCTTCAAGACCTTGGTTTACGTCACCGATATTTCCGGCGTCTTCACCAAAGACTAAAGTTTGAGGATATTTTTCGAATATTTTATCGAAATTATTTCTTACCACTACTCTTCCGTCTACATCTTCAGAAGCATCAGAATAGATGGGCTTGATTTCTTGAATATTTTCAGCTTTCCACTGAGACTGAGAATACAAATGAGAAGAATAATTGTCTTTTTCAACCTCAAAGATCTCGTTGTATTTCTGCATCAATTGATTTCTCTCTGCAGAATTTGTTCCTCTTGTTGCCAATAAAGATTTTCTTACCAAATGGAAGACATCTTTCTTCGCTTTTGAAACTAATTTATTGTATTGATTAATATACGTTTCAATTTCAGAATTTTGTCCTTTCAGGTTTTCAACTAAAGGCAAAACTGAAAAAGCTAGTTCAGTAATCGTCTTTTGGTAATTTTCCCAGGCATTTTTTTGCCCGTTTTTTACTGTTTTTTTGGCTTCATCATCGATTGAATCAAGTTCTTCAACAGTTGCAATAATTTCTTCTTGCCCTTCAATTTCGATTGAATAATTTAAAATCCATTCTCTGAATTTCAATAATCCGTCAAACTGAGATTCCCAAGACAAACGTTCTTCGTTCTTATATCTTTCGTGAGAACCTGAAGTCGAGTGGCCTTGCGGTTGTGTCACTTCAATCACATGTACTACAACCGGAACAGATTCCATTCTTGCAAATTGCTCAGCTCTTGCGTAGGCATCCAATAATGAAGGATAATCCCAAGCTTTCACCTGAATAATTTCACAACCTTGGTTTTCACCTTCTTTTCTCTGGAAACCGCTCAACATTTCAGAAATATCAGCTTTTGCTCTCTGCTTCATTGTAGGAACAGAAATTCCGTAACCATCATCCCAGATAGAAACAATCATCGGAACCTGAAGCGCACACGCAGCATTCAATGTTTCCCAGAAGTGACCTTCTGCTGTAGAAGCGTCTCCGATGGTACCGAAAGCAACTTCGCCACCTTTATTGGAGAATTTTTCAGAACCGTCAAACTGTACGGTTTTATATATGTTTGAAGCTTGTGCTAAACCTAATAATCTAGGCATTTGACCTGCAGTAGGAGAAATGTCGGAAGAAATATTTTTCTGCGCCGTTAAATCTTTCCAGCTTCCGTCTTCATTTAAACTTCTTGTCGCAAAGTGCCCGTTCATCTGTCTTCCGGCAGAAGCAGGCTCTCTTTCTACACTTGTATCTGCATACAACTGAGCAAAGAAACTTTCAACCGTCAAGGCATCCGCTGCTAATGCAAAAGTCTGATCTCTGTAATATCCTGAACGAAAATCTCCGTTTCTGAAAACTTTTGCCATTGCAAGCTGCGGAAGCTCTTTTCCGTCTCCAAAAATTCCGAATTTAGCTTTTCCGGTAAGTACTTCTCTTCTGCCCAGGTAAGACATTTCACGAGAGATTCTTCCTAACTTATAGTCTTCAAGTATCTGATTTTTAAAATCTTGAAAGGAGATCTGTTGAGTTTCAATATAGGTTGTCTGCATAGCCAAATATTAAATATTTTTTATTAATGAAGTATTTTGCTAATATACACTTTTTATATTAATTTTAATTTTCAATAATGTTTTTTAAAAATTTGATAATCAAGATTATGATGTCTTAATTTTACATAATATAAAGAAAATGGAAAAAAAATCATCTCATATACTCAATGCATCCAGCAATTTACTGGGTTTTTCGATGCTGATTATCACTTCGCTCAAAATCACAAAAACTAGCCACAATACATATCTAGATGAATTTGCAGGAGTTGCATGTGTACTTTTTGCATGCAGCAGTTTTCTCTCATTTTTGGCAATAAGATCAAGGAAGGAAAAGATAGAGAATAGATACGAGCAGATTGCGGATTATTTATTTTTATCCGCTTTATTTTGTATTGTTTTGTCGGTGATTATGGTAACAACGATGATTTTAGATTAGTAATTTTTCATACATGAAAAAGATATTTCATGAGTTTTAACCGCAAAAGCAACAAAAGATTTTATGATGAATTAGCTATTCAAAAGCAAGCAAAACAAATAATAACCAAAGATTCTACATTTTGTGGACTTTGACATCCTCTTTTTTAGCATTTCTTTTGTCGCTTTTGCGGTTAAAAAATATTATGTATTAAAATTAGTCATTATATTTTCTCGCACTGATTTTGAAGATTGTGCTTATTATTTTAAATCTGCAAAATTTCCTTAATCTGCGAGACTTAAATAAACAAAAAAATCTTTTAGAACTTTCTTTCGATAACGTAATCAAGCATTTTATGCAAAGATTCCCTGACCTCAGAATCCGGAAATTCATTGAGGATATCTTTTGCTTTTTGCTGAAAATCTTTCATCACGGTAATGGCGTAATCTAAACCGCCCGAACTTTTCACAAAAGCAATCAGTTCTTTCACCCTTTTTTGATCGTTATTATAACGTTTAATCGTATTGAAATAATACTTTCTGTCGGTTTCGCCGGCTATTTTTAAAGTATGAATCAACGGCAAAGTCATCTTTTGTTCTTTGATATCGATTCCGACAGGTTTTCCGATGACATTTGAACTTAAATAATCGAATAAATCATCCTTAATTTGAAAAGCCATTCCGGTATATGTTCCGAACTGCATCATTTTCTTGGCTAAAGCTTCGTCTGCGTTATTCGATAAAGCGCCTATTTCACAACAGGCGGCAATTAAGGTTGCTGTTTTCTGGCGGATAATTTCATAATAAACATCTTCGGTAATATCAAGTTTTCTGGCTTTTTCCAACTGAAGAAGTTCGCCTTCAGACATTTCTCTGATCGTT
>Ga0308163_10003900_pt1 | contig 12218 bp, 9 predicted proteins | sample PhyTR1_FD_201037 | JGI IMG/M metagenome (GOLD analysis project Ga0308163, IMG submission 201037) | Phyllosphere microbial communities from UC Gill Tract Community Farm, Albany, California, United States - DLSLT.R1 | ecosystem: Host-associated > Plants > Phyllosphere > Unclassified | place: USA... | reverse complement strand
GGCATCGGCAGCTGCATCCTGTTCGCGATGTGGTTTCTGTCGGGGCTGGTGATGATCTATGTCCCGTTTCCGGCGCTCACCGCGCGCGAGCGGCTCGCGGGCCTGCCGACGATCGACTGGGCGCTGGTTCGCACGGTCCCCGGAGAGTCGTCGCGCACGGCAGGGGGCGATGCGCCGCCGCGCGTGATGCTGCTCGAGATGCGCGGTGCGCTTCCCGTCTGGCGGGTGACCGGCGACGATGGTCGGGATCGCAGCATCTCGGCGCTCGACGGGACGGTGCAGACGCCACCGACCGAGGGTCAGGCGCGCGCGATCGCCGGGCGGTTCGGCCGCGATGCGGTGATCGGGATGCAGCGGATCGTGCGCGACCAGTGGACCGTATCGGGCGCGTTCGACCGCCACCGCCCGCTATGGAAGGCGACGCTGGCGGGCCCCGACGCGCGCGTCCTGTATCTCTCCGGCAGCACCGGCGCGGTGGTCCTCGATACCGTCCGTACCGAACGCTTCTGGAACTGGCTCGGATCGGTGCCGCACTGGCTGTATTTCACGGTCGTGCGGCAGGACAATGCGGTCTGGCGGCAGGTGGTGATGTGGGTGTCGGGGCCGTGCATCGTCGCCGGGCTGACCGGGTTCTGGATCGGCATCCTGCGCACGCGCTTCGGCCGCAGACGCTACCGCGACGGGCGGATGACGCCCTATCGCGGGTGGATGCTGTGGCATCACTGGGCCGGGCTGATCGGTGGCCTGTTCCTGCTCACCTGGATCTTCAGCGGCTGGCTGTCGGTCGATCCGTTCCGGCTGTTCGGGAGCGGTGGCGTCTCGGTACAGGCCGAGGCGCGGTATGAGGACGCGCGCTGGGCGAAGCCGCCGGACATGGCGCGCCTCGCGCGGATCGCCCGCGGCGCCAAACAGGTCGAGCTCGCCTGGGTGCGCGGGCGGCCGATGCTCGAGATCCGCTGGCCAGCCGGGACGCGGATCGTTGACGTCCGGACGCTCGCCCCGTTCGCGCCGGTCATCGCGCCGGCGGCCTTGGTGCCGGGCGCGCGGATCGTCGCCGCCGAAAGGCTGACCGCGCCCGATGCCTATTGGTATGCGCTCGACGGTCTGCCCCAACTGCCCGTAATGCGCATCCGGTTCGACGATGCGGCGCGGACCTGGGTGCATCTCGATCCGGCGAGCGGCCGCGTGCTCGGCACGATCGACGCGCGCGGACGCGCCTATCGCTGGCTGTTCGACCTGCTGCACAAATGGGATCTGACGATACTGACCCTGCATCGGCCGGTCTGGGACATCGCGCTATGGGCGCTGTCGATCCTGGGGCTGGTGACGTCGGTGAGCGGGATCTGGCTGGGTTGGCGGCGGCTGCGGCGACCGAAACCGGTGCGGTCCAAGCGTCTCAATCGCGCGCCCGTCATCATGGAGGGGACATGACGACCATCAGGATCCGCCCGGTCACGCTCGCCGCGGCGGCGATCGCGCTGTGCTGCGCGGGCACGGCGTTCGCACACAACGTGGCCGAAGGCGACCGCGGCTATATCGCCACGACGACGGGCGTGCGGATCGGCGCGTTCTTCTATCTGGGCGCCAAGCACATGGTGACCGGGTACGACCATCTGCTGTTCCTGATGGGGGTCGTCTTCTTTCTCTACCGGCTGCGCCAGGTCGCGACCTACGTCACACTGTTCGCAATCGGGCACAGCACTACCCTGATCCTCGGCGTCTTGTTCGGGACGAGCGTGAACGCGTATCTGATCGACGCGGTCATCGCGCTGTCGGTGGTCTACAAGGCGTTGGACAATCTCGGCGCGTTCGAGCGCTGGTTCGGCCGCCGGCCCGACCCGCGCGCCGCAGTGCTGATCTTCGGGTTCTTTCACGGCCTCGGGCTTGCGACGAAGCTGCAGGATCTCGGGCTGTCGGCGGACGGACTGCTCGCCAACCTCGTCGCGTTCAACCTGGGTGTCGAGACCGGCCAGCTGCTGGCGCTGGCCGTGATCCTGATCGCGATGGGCTATTGGCGGCGGACCGCCGGGTTCGCGCGCAATGCCTTCGCCGCCAACGCCGTGCTGATGACCGCAGGATGTGTCCTGTTCGGCCAGCAGATCGCCGGCTACCTCATCGGAGTATCGCCATGACCGCGACCGGACCGCAGATCGAAACCGCGCCCCCCACGCTGCGACAACTGAACACCGCTGTGCTAATCGCCGCCGGCGCGGCCGCGGCGATCAGCATCGCGGCGGTGCTGCCGGCCGAATATGGCGTGGATCCGACCGGGATCGGCCGCGTCCTCGGCCTCACGCCGATGGGGGAAAGGCGGGTCGCGCAGGCGAATGGCGGCAAGGCGCCGGCCGGGCCGGTCGCGGGCGACGCGATCGCGACGACGCCCGACGGTGGCCGGCGAGTCCGGATCGTGCTCGGTCCCTATGCCGGCCGCGAGGTGAAGGCGGCGATGAAGGCGGGTGCCGAACTCACCTATCGATGGTCGACCGACGGCGCGCCGGTGGAGTTCGAGTTCCACGGCGAGCCCGACGTGCCCAGGACCCCCGGCGACTATTCGAGCTATGCAAAGGGCATGAAGGCCAGCGCGCAAGGCCGCTTCAAGGCGGGCTTCGCGGGGCATCATGGCTGGTATTGGAAGAACCCGACCGCGACTCCGGTCGTCGTCACCGCGATCGTCAAGGGCGCGGTGGAGTCGTTCGCGCCGATCTACGCCAAGGGCGCTGCCGTGGCCGCGCGTGCGCCAGACTCGGTCGCTGGCGGAGCGGGGGCGGTCGAGACCACGCGCTATGCCACCGATCTCCCGATGAAGACCGTGATGCGCGCGGTGTTCGGCCATGCCGCGCAGGAGATCTGGAAGCGGCAGGGCTATGTGTCCGACGCGACGGGTGTCCACTCGCTGTTCCCGAAGGATGCCGAGGAATGGACGCTGGCCGAGAACGACGCGATCAGCCTGGCGGAAATGACCAATATCCTGCTGCTGCCCGGGCGCCGGGTCGACGAGCAGGCCTGGATCGACAGCGTCGCGGGCGTGCGAAAATCCGCGCTGATGCTGGCGGCGCTGACCCGGACGCAGGACAAGGACGCGTATCTGGAGGCGGGGCTCCACCTGAACGACGCCTGCAACGCCTGTCACGCGCGCTATGCACCCGGCGTCGAGTGACGCGTCGGGCCGATGTCCAAACGAGAAAATGGGGGTTGCCGGAATGCTCGGCGGCCCCCTTTTTCATACGCATCGGGTGAAGCGGACTATTCCCGATTACGCCTGCGATCGCGGAACCCCATGCGCTGCAATTCGGGCTCCTTGTCGAGGAACTGGTGCTTCAGCGCGCCGCCGATGTGGAGGATCAGCAGCAGGATCATCAGATAGCCCCCGATCTTGTGCCACTCGGCAAACTCCTCGTGCAGCACGTGCTGCGGTTCGACGCCGCCGGGCTCGAGTCCGATGTTCGCGATCGGCGTGATCGCCGGCAGCGGGATCGCCCACCAGATTCCCGGGGGAGGGGGTGGACCCTTGGACGCACCGGCAGGAGGCGCACCCGGCGTGCCATTGGCGGGTGCCGCCATCGGCGACGCACCCATTGGCGGGCGGGCGACCTTCGCGCCGGCAGACCCGGCGGGGGGATGCGCCGACAGGATCGCCCAGCCGGTCAGCGGCATCAGCATCATGCCCGAGTAGAGCAGGAAATGCGCGACATGCGCGGCGTGCCGCTCCCACGGCTTCATGGTGTCGGGATAGGGCGGGGGCTCGTGGAGCAAGCGCCAGCCGATCCGCACGATCGTCAGCGCGAGCACGGTCAGCCCCGACGACAGATGCGAGGTGATGCCGAAACCGTAAAAGGCCCTGTGCGTCTTGAAGAAACCGGCGGCGAGATCCCAGACCAGCAGCCCGCTGACCAGGTTCCAGATGATCAGGATCGCGATCGCCCAATGCAGCCACATCGCGACGCGTGTGTAGCGCACGCTCTCGGTACTGGGCCTGCCCGGAAGCCACCCCGCCTCGATCGATCTGGTTGCCATATCCTCTCCTCCATCCTGATGGTTCGGCATCGCTGCGCCGGGCCAATCCGATCGCTACTCGGGCGTAGACCTGGCGGGCGACAGCAATGCTTTATTTGAACTAGACAGTCATCGTTGGACGACTTAGTCAAGAAAAAAGCAAGGTGGGGTGGTCGGGTCGAGGTCGTCGATGGCGGCGCTCGAACGGTCGCCGACACCCGCTGCGCGCTCTGCCGCGACATTAGTCTGAGAGGATCGATCCGATGAAGCTTACCAGGTTTACCGTTGAAGGCCGCACCCGTCTGGGCAAGGTGGTCGATGACCGGATCATCGACATCAGCACCGCGGCGCCCGCCGCCGGCCACTCGATGCGTCTGCTGCTCGAACAGCTCGAATCGCTGCGCCCGGCGATCGAGGCGCTCGACGCCCCGTCCTTCGCGCTGGCCGATGTCGTGCTCGAAGCGCCGATCGCCGATCCGCGCAAATATCTCGCGATCGGCATGAACTACCAGTCGCACGTCGACGAGGCGGAGGCCGCGGGCAAGACCGCACCCAAGACGCAGATCTGGTTCAACAAGCAGGTGACGTGCATCAACGGGCCGTTCTCGGACGTCGACGTGCCGAAGGCGGGCCCCGACATGGTCGATTACGAGGCCGAGATGGGCGTCGTCATCGGCAAGCGCTGCCGCCATGTATCGCGCGAGGAGGCGCGGTCGATGATCGCGGGCTATGTCGTGTGCAACGACGTGACCGCGCGCGACTGGCAGTTCCGCTCGCCGACCTTCACGCTCGGCAAGTCGTTCGACACGCACGGCCCGATCGGCCCGTGGATCACGACCGACGACGAGATCGCCGATCCGCACGCGCTGACGATCGTGCTCGAACTCAATGGCGAGCAACGCCAGCATGCGTCGACCAGCGAGATGATCTACGACATCTATGACCAGATCGCGTATCTCAGCCAGGTGATGACGCTGGAGCCCGGCGATCTGATCGCGACCGGTACGCCAGCGGGCGTCGGCATTGCGGGCAACCGCTTCATGAAGGATGGCGACGTCGTGCGCGTTTCGGTCGACGGGCTTGGCGCGATCGAGAACCGGTTCGTCAACGAACGCTGAGATAGGGTGCGCGCCAGCCGGAACATCGGCGGCGCGCGCTGGCCCGTAATAACGATATTAATGTCTGGAGAGCGAGATGTCGGGTTTGAGCACCGAGCAGCAGCGTACGCGAACCTTCGAGCGGCGCAATCCGGTCACGGGCGAGGTCGCGACGACGGTCCACGCAGCGACCGTCGCCGACGCCAATGCGGCCTGCGATGCGGCGCAGGCGGCGTTTCCGGTCTGGTCGGGGCTGGGCCCGAACGCGCGCCGCGCGGTGCTCATGAAAGCAGCGGCCGAGCTGGAGGCGCGCGCGCCGCAGTTCGTCGCGGCGATGATGGGCGAGATCGGCGCGACGCAGGGCTGGGCCGGGTTCAATCTGGCGCTGGCCGCCGGGATCGTCCGCGAAGCCGCCGCGATGACGACGCAGATCACCGGCGAGGTCATCCCGTCGGACAAGCCGGGCTGCATCGCGATGGCGATGCGCGAGCCGGTCGGCGTGATGCTCGGCATCGCGCCGTGGAATGCGCCGATCATCCTCGGTGTGCGCGCGATCGCGATGCCGCTCGCATGCGGCAATACCGCGGTGCTCAAGGCGAGCGAGCAATGCCCGCGCACGCACGCGCTGATCGTCGAGGCGTTCCAGGCAGCGGGGCTGCCCGATGGCGCGGTCCAGATCGTCACCAACGCGCCCGAGGATGCCGCCGAGATCGTCGGCGCGCTGGTCGATCATCCCGCGGTGCGGCGGATCAACTTCACCGGCTCGACTCATGTCGGCAAGATCATCGCGAAGCGCGCGGCGGAGCATCTGAAGCCGGTGCTGCTCGAGCTGGGCGGCAAGGCGCCGCTGATCATCCTCGACGACGCCGATCTCGACGAGGCGGTGAAGGCGGCGGCGTTCGGCGCGTTCATGAATTCGGGCCAGATCTGCATGTCGACCGAGCGGATCATCGTCGTCGAGGCGGTGGCGGACGCGTTCGCCGCCAAGTTCCGCGACAAGGTCGCAGCGATGCCCTGCGGCGATCCCCGCGATGGCAAGACTCCGCTGGGCGCGGTCGTTGACCAGAAGACGGTCGATACGGTGACGGCGCTGATCGACGATGCGCTGGCCAAGGGCGCCGAAACACTGGTCGGCGGCGATGCGAATGGCGTCCTGATGCCCGCGCACGTGATCGACAAGGTGACGCCCGACATGAAGCTGTTCCGGGACGAGAGCTTCGGCCCCGTCGTTGGGATTATCCGCGCGCGCGACGAGGCGCACGCGATCGACCTCGCCAACGATACGGCGTACGGCCTCTCGTCCGCGGTGTTCACGCGCGACACCGCGCGCGGTCTGCGCGTCGCCCGGCAGATCCAGTCGGGCATCTGCCACATCAACGGCCCGACCGTGCACGACGAAGCGCAGATGCCCTTCGGCGGCACCAAGGCGTCGGGCTATGGCCGGTTCGGCGGCAAGGCCGGGATCGACTCGTTCACCGAACTGCGCTGGATCACGATCGAGACGCAACCGGGCCATTACCCGATCTGATCGCCTCCAACGGCCTGTGTAACGGTAGCGCGATCGTAGAGGAACGGTTCTCTACGCGCGCTGCGCACAGATCCCGGTCATTGGGCAAGGGCAGGGCTCGTCCCGCACCATTCACAAACACCCGAGTGGAGGCCAGTTCCAGAGCGAGGCCGGCCAGACTTAGGACACCAGATCATGTCAGTCGCAAAGTTCGCCAACCACCTCTACGGCACCCCGCTCAGCACGGCGATCCGCGAGACCAGCTGGATCATCCCCGGGGTGCAGAGCATCCACATCATCGCGATCGCAGGCGTCGTCGGCGCGGCGATCGTGATGGACTTGCGGCTGGCGGGTGTGCTGGCGACCGACGAGGCGCCGCGCGCGGTGGTGAAGCGGCATTTGCCCTGGATGTGGTCGTCGCTCGCGCTGCTGCTCGCGAGCGGGTTCGTCCTCGGTCTGGGCGAGCCCTACCGGGTGCTGATGAACCCGGTGTTCTGGGCGAAGATGGCGCTGGTGCTCACCGGCTTCGTGCTGACCTTGCTGTTCCGCTATCCGATCCTGCATCCCGACTACCGGATCGAGCATGCGCGCGCCGCCGCATTGGTAAAGCCGCTGGCCTGGGCCTCGCTCGCGATCTGGGTGGCGGTCGTCTTCTGCGGTCGCTGGATCGCCTACTACCAGTGACACCCCCTATTTTTCCGGAGACCATGCCATGATGCCGGACACTGTGCCGCCCAACGCGCTCATGCAGATGCTGTACGATTCCACGATCGGGACCACCATCCGCGAGAGCGCGACGCTGTTCCCGTGGATCGAAAGCGTCCACGTCCTGATGATCACAGCGGTCGTCGGCACGATCGCGATCGTCGACCTGCGGCTGATCGGCGTGGCCTCGCACCGCCGCGGCGCGCGGCAGTTGATCGTCGACATGCTGCCCTTCACCTGGGTCGCGTTCGTGCTGGCGCTGATCTCGGGGACGTTGCTCTTCCTGTCCAACGCGACCGGCTATTATGAAAGCATGCCGTTCCGCTTCAAGCTGCTGACGATCCTGATCGCCGGGATCAACATGGCGATCTTCCACATGACCGCGTACCGGAAGATCGGCGACTGGGACGACCGGCTGCCGACGCCGCGCGCCGCCAAGATTGCCGGGTTCAGCTCGCTGACGCTCTGGCTGGTGATCGTCTTCCTCGGTCGCTGGATCGGCTATTCCTACCCGCTCGCCTGACGCTCGTCCCGACCTTTACCGAACAGACCCGATGCGCAGCCGGCCCCCCGCCGGTTGCGCATTTTGCGTTCAGGGCGCCGCGCTCGTCGCCTGCAGAACGGGGCTAAACGGCGTTACAGAACATCGGTTCGAACCGTAACGCGCGAGCGTTCCGCCTCGGAATGACCTCAGAAAGCACGCGTCCACAGCGAGCCGATCCACCGCCGTCCGAACGACGGCGTCAGAGGTCCGCTCCCGTCCTTTGAGGTATGTTTCTTGAAACCATCGATCCGCCGCGCGCTTGCGACCGTCGCCCCTTGCGTCCTGCTCCAGATCGCGGCGCCGCCCGCGGTCGCACAAAGCAATCCTGCGACCCTGTCGGCGGACGAGGCCAAGCCCAGCGACATCGTCGTGTTCGGTCGCGGCGAGCTCAAGATCGGGACCGCGCAATCGGCCAGCGAGGGCACGATCAGCGGGTCGGACCTGCTCGTGCGGCCGTTGCTGCGCGTCGCCGAACTGCTCGAGGCGGTGCCCGGTATGGTCGCCGCGCAGCATTCGGGCAGCGGCAAGGCCAACCAGTATTTTTTGCGCGGGTTTAACCTCGATCACGGGTCGGACTTCACGACCTATATCGACGGCGTGCAGATGAACTTCCGCACGCACGGCCACGGGCAGGGGTATCTCGATCTCAACGGGCTGATCCCCGAGATCATCGCGCGCGAGGATTTCCGCAAAGGCCCCTATCGTGCCGATGGCGGCGATTTCGCGCTGGCGGGTGCCGCGTACATGACGACGATCGATCGCTATGCCCGGCCCTGGGCATCGGTCGAGGCGGGGTCGTACGGCCATCGTCGGATCGCCGCGGGAGGAACGATCCGGAACGTCGCGGGCGGCGATCTGACCGCGGTCGGCGAGGTCCGCGTCTATGACGGGCCATGGCAGCAGCCCGAGCATCTGCGCCATTATGCGGGCTTCCTGAAATATGCGAAACCGCTGGGGAGCGCCGAGCTCGAACTCACGCTCCACGGCTATCGCGGCACGTGGAAGCCGACCGAGCAGATCCCCGAACGCATCATCGGCTCGGCGGGCTGTGCGGACGAATTCTGCTCGCCCGATCCGACCGCCACCGGAGAGACCACGCGCTATGTCGCCAACGCCAAGCTTTCGGGCCCCGGCTGGCGCATCAACGCCTACGGCCAATATTATGCGTGGGACATGTATTCGAACCCCGAATATTTCGACGCGACGGGCACGAGCGCGCAGATCCATCAGGTCGACAAGCGCAGGGTCTACGGGCTGACCGGCGAGAAGGACTGGACGATCTCGCCTGCGATCGACGTCACGATCGGCACCGAAAACCGCTACGACACGATCAGCCGGGTCGGTGTCCAGCACACGATCGCGCGCCAGTTCGTGAACTCGCTCGGCCTCTACACCGTCGATGAAGCCTCGGCTGCGGTCTATGGCTCGGCGACCTGGCGACCGGTCGAGGGGCTGCGGCTGATCGGCGGCCTGCGCGGCGATTATTATCATTATTCGGTGCGCGCGCTCGATGCCGAGGCTGCGGCGCTGGGGCAGGGGTCGGGATCGGACGCGATCCTGTCGCCCAAGGCGCAGGCGGCGTACCGGATCGGCGATCACGTCGAACTCTATGCGGCGTGGGGCAGGGGCTTCCATTCGAACGACGTGCGCGGTGCGGTGACGACCACGCCCGTCCCGGTGCTGGTCGCGGGCACCGGCAAGGAACTGGGCGCACGGTTCCAGTTCAGCAAGGTCACGCTGACGACGACCTATTGGTGGCTCGATCTCGGGAGCGAGTTGCGGTTCGTCGGCGATTCGAACGCGGTCGAGCCGAGCGCCGCCAGCAAGCGCCACGGCTATGAGATCGTCGCGTTCTGGCGACCCTTCCCGTGGCTCGCGATCGACGGCAACTACACGGCCAGCCACGCGCGCTACGACACTGGCGACTATATTCCGAACGCGTTCGAGAATGCGGCCGCGGCTGGCGTCTCGTTCATCCAGGGGCCGTGGGAGGCGAGCGTCCGCCTGCGACATCTCGGCCCGTATCCCCTGATCGAGGACAATTCGCAGCGTGACAAGGGCAGCAACGTCGTCAACGTCCGCGCCGCACGGAAGTTCGGCAAGTTCCAGGTCTATGCCGAGGTCCTGAACATCCTCGACAGCCACGACAAGGATATCGCCTATCTGTACCAATCCTATATCCCGAGTTTCGATGCCGCGCCGGTCGAGGGGCGGCTCAGTCGCGTAGTCGAACCGCGGACGCTGCGCGGTGGCGTGCGCGTCACATTTTGACGAGTGCGGACAAGGTCTGTAATTGAACGCCTTGGTCAATTCTGACCGCGTATTTGCAACCGTACCGGCGCGACCGTGCTGTACCGTATCGATAGGAACTCGCCATGGCCGCTCGCCCTCGACTCACGGACGGTACGAAGCAGGCGCCATCGTTGTTGGGCCAGCTCGATACCGCGCGCAAACCGGGCGAAACCGCGGGTCGCCGCGTCAACCGCACCCGCGTCGCGCTGCTCGAGGCGGCGCAGCGCCTGTTCGCGGCTCGGTCGATCGACAGCGTCAGCATCGACGACATCGCCAAGGAGGCGGAGGTCGCCAAGGGCAGCCTGTACAATCATTTCGACAGCAAGGAGGCATTGGCCGACGAACTGTTCAAGATGGTCCGCGGCCATGTCGCCGAATTGCTCGACACGTCGGTCGACGACCAGACCCCGCCGCCCGAGCGGCTCGCGCGCGGCGCGTTCGTCATCCTGCGGTTCGCGATCGATCATCCCGAAAGCGTGGCGGCGCTGCTAAAGCTGTCGACGGCGTTGCTCGAGAATAATGCGCCGCTCAACGTGAAGGCGCGCGAGATCATCAGCGAGGGGCTGGAGTCGGGCCACTTCAAGGGCATACCGGCCGATTCCGCGACGCTGCTGATGGTCGGGGCGATGCTCGTGATGTTGCAGGATTCGATCGACCGCCAGAAATCGGTCAAGCGCCTGATCGCGCGGATCATCCCGCTGATGGGCGGCGTGCTCAAGGCGCTCGGCGTCGACAGCGAGAGCGCCGCCGCCGCGACCAAGGCCGCCGCGCGCACTACGCTGGAGTAGCCGCGGCCCGCGTCCCGAACCGCACGTTTCCAGTTGACCATATCGTCCAAATATGACTGTATGGTTCAACAAAGTCCGGAGAGGGATTCTGAGAGCTGTGCCAGGTTCGTGGCGCCCGTCAGTCGGGCGCCGCCGACCGGTAGCGATCATGTGCCTCCCGGACGTGCCGGCGGCAGCGGAGGTCCCCGCGCCGCCCATGTCAAGGGAACGTCGATCGTCATGACCAGTGATTTTGACTGTGATCTTCTCGTCGTCGGCCTGGGCCCGGTCGGCGCGGTCCTCGCGGCGCTCGCGCAGAGCCAAGGTGTGTCGGTGGTCGTCATCGAACGCTCGCCGACTCCATTCCCGCTCCCGCGCGCGGCGGTGTTCGATCACGAGATCATGCGCATATTCCAGATGATCGGGGTCGCCGAACGGATCGCCCCGCTGTGCCGTGCACCCGAGCGGTATCAATTCCATACGGCGTGCGGGCAGGTCTTGCTCGACTTCGAGAACGCCAAGGTAGGGCCGTTCGGCTGGGCCGAAACCTATGCGCTTCACCAGCCGGCGGTCGAAGAGGTGTTGCGCAACCGGCTGTACGAGCTTGGCGTCCGCGTTCAGACCGGCGTCGCGTTCGAGCGGCTGGTGCAGGACCCGGACGGCGTGACCGTCGGCGTCACCGACAACGGGACGTCGCGCGAGATCCGTGCGCGCTACCTCGTCGGCTGCGACGGATCGTGGAGCCCGGTACGCGAGGCGCTCGGCATCACGCTTGACGATTACAATTTCGACGAGCCGTGGCTGGTGCTCGACACGATCATCGACGAACCGGGCGACCTGCCGATCGTCTGCCAGCAGATCTGCGATCCAAAGCGTCCGGTGACGCACATGGCGATGAGCGGCAAGCGCTTCCGCTGGGAGTTCATGATCAAGCCCGGCGAAACCGCGGAGGACATGCTCGACGAGGCGCGCATCCGCGAACTGCTGGCGCCATGGAATTGCGCCGATCGCATCGAGATCGAGCGCAAGGCCGTCTATCGGTTTCACGCGCTGGTCGCCAAGCGGTGGCGCGACGGGCGGGTCTTGCTCGCCGGCGATGCCGCGCACCAGATGCCGCCCTTTGCCGGCCAGGGCATGTGCTCGGGGATCCGCGACTCCGCCAATCTCGCCTGGAAGATCGCGGCCATCGTCCGCGGCGACGCGGAGGACGCCGTGCTCGACAGCTATCAGCAGGAACGCGAGCCGCACGTCCGCGCGATCATCGGCACGGCGATCGCGATGGGCCAGATCGTTTGCCTGCTCGACGAGACGGC
>Ga0308163_10003895_pt1 | contig 12223 bp, 10 predicted proteins | sample PhyTR1_FD_201037 | JGI IMG/M metagenome (GOLD analysis project Ga0308163, IMG submission 201037) | Phyllosphere microbial communities from UC Gill Tract Community Farm, Albany, California, United States - DLSLT.R1 | ecosystem: Host-associated > Plants > Phyllosphere > Unclassified | place: USA... | reverse complement strand
CCACATCATGGCCCGCTCCGGGGCGATCTCGATGCCGGCACGACGTGCGTTGGCGATCACCTTGGCCGCCTCCTGGTTCAAGCGCTGGATGCCCTCGGGCGAATCGGAATGCACGATCGCGCAGCTGTTGGCCGGGCGGTCGACCAGCGCGATGTTCTCCTGGATGCCATCGAAGGCTTCCATCTTGAAGCCCCACCAGTCGGCCCACAGCGCACCGCACACGCCTTCCTCGGCGAGCCGGTCGGCCAGCTTGTAGGCCTCCACCGCGTGATGGAAGGCGGCGATCTTGAAGCCGAACTCCTTGGAGAGATCCAGCATCGTGGCCATCTCATCGGCGCGGTAGCAGTGGATGTGCACGCGGATATCGCCCTGGATCGCGCCGGCCAGCGTATCCAGCTTGAGGTCGCGCTTGCCGCCGCTGTCGCCGGCACTGTCGCCCTTGTCGTCACCGCTGAACCAGCGCTTCTTCTTCGGCTGTTTCGGGGTGTTCTTGGCGATGTACTCGCTGGCATCGATGAAGGCCGCACGGTAACCGGCGACATTGCCCATGCGCGTGCCCGGGGCGGTGCCCTTGCCACCGTAGACGCGCTTGGGGTTTTCGCCGCAGGCCATCTTCAGGCCCCACGGCGCACCGGGGAACTTCATGGACTGGTAGGTCGTCGCGGGTACGTTCTTCAAGGTCACGCCGCGGCCGCCGACCAGGTTGGCCGAGCCGGGCAGTACCTGCATCGAGGTCACGCCGCCGGCCAGTGCCGCGGCGAAGCCCGGATCCTGCGGCCACACCGAGTGCTCGGCCCAGACGTTGGCGGTGACCGGGGCAGTCATCTCGTTGCCGTCGCTGTGCGCGCTGACGCCCGGGCTGGGATACACGCCCAGGTGCGAGTGCACATCGATGATGCCCGGCGTGACCCACTTGCCCTGGCCATCGACACGCACCGCATCGGCCGGTGCCGTCAGGCCGGTACCCACCGCCGCGATGCGGCCGTCGCGCAGCAGCACATCGGCGTTGTCCAGGCGCACGCCGGTGCCAGTGAGCACGGTGGCATTGCTGATCAACACCGGCGCCGAGGCGATCGGCGCATAGGTGCTGGGGTAGGGATCCTGGAGGAAACGCGACGCGGCGGGCGCCGGCGCGGACACGATCGACATCAACGCCAGGCCAACGCCGACGCTCAACAACTTCTGCATGGTTCTCCCCGAAGCCGCATGGACACAATGACTCGACGCTAGCCGGGAGCGGGGCGCCTTGCCAAGTGACCTTTTGCATATTTTTATCAAATGGGATCTAGCATCGTTATGAGAAACAATTGTGAACTTTCCATGAATTTTTCGGTTACGCTCAGGTCGGCATCGGCGTGATCGATGCCGGTTCCAGAAGCATTGCTGATCCTCCCGTTCCAGATTCCGACACTCGAACCAGATCAAGGAAGTTCTCAGTACATGACCCTGCACTCCCTGTCCCGCGCGGCGTCCCGCCGTCCTTCGCCGTCCCTGCTGGCCTCGGCCATCACCGGCACCCTGCTTGCCGCCATCGCCGTTCCGGCGCTGGCCAGCCCCACCACCGATGTCCTGCAGCGTTACCAGCAGCAGCGCGCAGAGCAGTCCGTCGCGTTCGCGCGTGACCTGCACAGCGCTTCGCTGGCGGCGACCTTTGCCCTTCCAGCGGCTGCTGCCGCTTCCACTGCGGTGCTTACCAGCCCGCGTCCTAGCGCCGGTCCCGAGGGGCCGATCCTGGGCACGCCGGGCGATGTGGAGAGCTGGCGCAGTGATGAATTCGCAGGTGATTGGGGCCTGGCTGCGATCAATGCCGACTACGCCTACGCGCGCGGCCTGACCGGCCAGGGGATCCGTCTGGGCGTGTTCGATTCCGGCACCGGTCTGGATCATCCTGAATTTGCCGGCAAGAATCACCGCAGCATCCGTATCGCGGACCTGCTGCCTGATGGCACCCGATGCACGAACACCACGGCCATTGACGGCGCAGGGGCATGTTTTGCCAGCGATGGCAGCGAGGTCCAGATCACCTACGTCGGGTTCAACGACAACGTTCCTGAAAACATCCGCGAGATCATCCGCAATGGCGCGTACGTCCAGCCTGGCATCTCCTATGGCACCCACGGTACGCACGTGGGCGGGACCATGGTGGCCAATCGCGACGGCAATGGCATGCACGGCGTTGCCTTCGGTGCTGATCTGACCGCAGCCAAGCTCTTCTTCAACTCGGCCAGCGAGTGGCAGCGCACGGCCACGGGTTACTCCGTCGTCTCGCTGGCTGGCGTCGGACCGGATTCGACTGCATTCGCCGACATGTACGACCAGATGAACGCCCAAGGCGTTCGCGCCATCAACCACAGCTGGGGCCTGGCCACCGAGCCGGGCGCGGCGCTGATCGATCTGTATTACGGCGATGAAGAGACCCTGGAGTATCTGAGTACCTTCGCTGATGGATCGCGCGCCAACGGCATGATCCAGGTGTGGGCGGCTGGCAACAGCGGTCCGAACGCCAGTCCGCAGGCCAGTCCGATCGCCGGTCTGTATGCCACGTTGCCGCGTGCGTTTGCCGATATCGAGCAGTACTGGGTGAGCGTGGTCAACGTCGACCAGAATTCACTGCTCAGCAATCGCTCCAACAAGTGTGGCCTGAGCGCGAACTGGTGCTTGGCTGCACCGGGCACCAACATCGCGTCCACGGTCTACGGCGCTGATTCCCAGATCAATGCCGAGCTGCTGGTCGATGCGGATGGCAACCTGCTGCTGGACGTCATTTCGCGGGTTCCGACCTACGCATACGGCCTCAACAGTGGTACCTCGATGGCAGCGCCCCACGTGACTGGCGCGCTTGGCCTGCTGTTCGAGCGCTTCCCGTACCTGAGCAATGCCCAGGTGCGCGACGTCATGCTGACCACGGCGCGGGATCTCGGTGCGCCCGGCATCGACGAGATCTACGGCTGGGGCCTGCTCGACCTGCGCAAGGCCATCGAAGGCTACGGCCTGCTGCGCGTGGACACCGACGTGGTCATGAACCAGAAGGCCGGTGGCCTGAAGGTGTGGGAAGGCGATGCGTGGGACGACTGGACCAACGACATCGGCGGCCCGGGCAAGCTGACCAAGTCCGGCATCGGCTGGCTGCGCCTGAGCGGTGACAACAGCTTCAACGGCGCCATCGTGCGCGACGGCGTGCTGGAACTGGACGGTGCCAATGCACTGACCGCTTCGGTCGATGTGCAGGGCGGCCAGTTCCTGCTCAACGGCAGCCTGGTGTCCACCACGCTCAACAGCCTGGGGGGCAGCAGCGTGATCTCCACCACGGGCGTGCTCGATGGCTCGGCGCTCAACGTGACCGGCGGCTCGGTCACGTTCAACGGTCTGCAGCAGGCCGGCGCCACCAGCGTCGGCAGCGGCGGCAGCTTCGTGCTCAATGGCCGGCTGGTCGACAGCTCGCTGACCTCGGCGGGTGCCACCCGCGTCAATGCCGGGGCCCTGCTGGACGGCTCGGATCTGTTCGTCACCGCCGGCACCGTGTCCTTCAACGGTGTGCAGCAGGATGGCGCGACGGTGGTCGGTGCCAAGGGCACCTTGAAGGGCGTCGGCACGCTGGGCAGCACCCGCGTGGAAGGCATCATCGCCCCGGGCAACTCGATCGGCACGCTGACCGTCAACGGCGATTACGTGCAGACCGCCACCGGCATCTACCAGGCCGAGCTGGCGCCGGGCAGCCGCAGCGATCTGCTGCGTGTCACCGGTACGGCTACGCTGGGCGGCACGCTGAAGGCGCTGCCGGAGGCCGGCGTGTACTACCTCGGCGAGCAGTTCAACTTCCTGCAGGCCGCCGGTGGCATCAACGGTCAGTTCGCCACGACCGACTTCTCGGCCTTCTCGCCGTTCCTGAAGTTCAGCCTGGGCTACAGCGCCAATGGGCTGCGCATCGACGTCGCCCGCGGCAACGCGCTGGCCAGCGCTGCGGTCACGCCGAACCAGATCGCCGTGGCCACCAGCGCCGATGGCCTGGCCATCAACCAGGGCCTGCCCAGGCCGCTGACCCAGCTGTTCCCGGCCCAGGTCGGTGCAGCATTGGATGCGCTGAGTGGTGAACTCCACGCCGCCACGCCGATGGCGCTGGTGGAAAGCAGCCGCTACCTGCGTGATGCGGCCCTGAGCCGTGCGGTCGGCGTGCGTTCGCCGGGTGCTGCGGATGAGGCTGCCGGTGGTGCATGGGTGCAGGCGATCGGGGGCAGCGGCAAGCTCGACGGCGATGCCAACGCTGCGCGCACCGATTCCAACAGCAACGGGCTGCTGGTCGGTGCCGATCATGTGTTCGGTGGTGGCTGGCAGGTCGGTGGGCTGGTCGGTACCGGCCGTACCGACATCAAGCAGGCCGCGGGTCGCGGCGCCCGGTCGGAGATCGACAACACCCACTTCGGTGCCTACGTGGGCAACCAGTGGGGGGCATTTGGCCTGCGCGCCGGTCTGGGCTATTCCCGTCATGACGTGGACAGCAAGCGTCAGCTGACGTTTGCCGGCTACCAGGACGCGCTGTCGGCCAAGTACGACGCCACCACCCGCCAGGGCTTCATCGAGGGCGCGTACCGCTTCGGTGGTCGCGAGGCCGGGCTGGAGCCGTACCTGCAGTTCGCCCGGGTCGAGGTGGATGTGGACGGCATCACCGAGCAGGGGGGGGCTGCGGCACTGCACGGCCAGGTCGCCGACACCCGCACCAACGTGGCGACCGCCGGCGTTCGGTTCGACAAGGGCCTGAAGACCTCGTGGCAGCAGGAAAGCTGGCTGCATGTCCGCGGTGGCGTCGGCTACCGCCGTGCCTCCGGCGACCGCAGCCAGGTCGCCGATCTGGCCTGGACCGGCGGCAGCAGCTTCGCGGTCAGCGGTGCGGCGATTGCCGACAACGCCGTGGTCGCCGAGCTGGGCCTGTCGGCCTGGTTGAGCCCGCGCAACCAGCTGGAGCTGGGCTACAACGGCACCTTCGGTGACGACGCCCGCGACCGCAGCGTCACCGCGCGCTGGTCCGTGCAGTTCTGACCTAGCGGTACCGGTAAACGGGAAAAGGCGGCCATGGGCCGCCTTTTTCTTGCCCACGGCCGCCAGGTCGCGATCGCCACTTGCGCCGCTGTCATCCAAGGTGGAAGGTTCAAGCAGGCGGGCAACCCGCGCCCGCAGAGAACCGGACAGTCACAAGGAGGTGCCGATGAACGTAACCGAAGGCTTTGATCGCAGGCATGCCAGGCACTACTACCTGGTGCTGGTCCTGCTGGCCTTCGCGTCTGGCCTGATGCTGGTGGCCGGCTTCGTGGAGCATTCGCCCAGCGGGCTACCCAACGAGGTGCGCATCGTCCTCGCCGCCCTCTCCCTGTTGTCGTGCACTGCCAGCTACCTGGCCATCAAGCGGATCCAGTACCCCTTTCTGCTGGTTGGCATGTCCTCCATCGCCTTTGCGGCGTCGCTGTGGGGCTTTGGTGCGCCCATGGCGCTGGTCCTGCTGCTGGCCATACCCGCCGCCCTTCTTTCGCTGGCCTCGCTCATCCTCCAGGGCAAGGCCGACGGGATCGACCACCCGGATTGAGTGCCCACCCTCGACGCCACGCGGCGGGTCTCGCAGAATTGTCGCCTGTCGTTCGTTGGATCCATCATGAAAACCAAGCAGGACATCGTTGAAAACTGGCTGCCGCGCTACACCGGCGTGCCGTTGGAACACTTCGGCCAGCACATCCTGCTGACCAACTTCGGTGGCTACCTGCATACCTTTTCCCAGCTCACCGGGGCGCCCATCCAGGGTGCGGACCGGCCGATGGCCAGCGTCACCAGTGACGACATCACCCTGATCAACTTCGGCATGGGCAGCCCCAACGCGGCCATCATCATGGACCTGCTGTCGGCGGTGATGCCCAAGGCCGTACTGTTCCTGGGCAAGTGCGGCGGGCTCAAGCGCAAGAACCAGCTGGGTGACCTGATCCTGCCGATCGCCGCGATCCGTGGCGAGGGCACCTCCAGCGATTATCTGCCACCGGAAGTCCCGGCCCTGCCGGCCTTTGCCCTACAGCGGGCGGTCTCGACCATGGTCCGCGACCTCGGCCACGACTACTGGACCGGGACCGTCTACACGACCAACCGCCGGGTCTGGGAGCACGATGAAGCCTTCAAGGAAAAGCTGCGGGTGATGCGCTGCATGGCCATCGACATGGAGACGGCAACCCTGTTCGCCGCCGGCTTTGCCAACCACATCCCGATCGGGGCCTTGCTGTTGGTGTCCGACCAGCCGATGATTCCCGACGGCGTGAAGACCGAGGTCTCTGATGCCAAGGTCAGCTCACAGTTCGTCGAGAACCATATCCAGATCGGTATCGAGGCACTTAAGCTGATACGGCGCAATGGCAAGTCGGTCCGCCACCTGCGTTTTGACGAGTAACGGCAATGGAACGGATGGGCGTCTTGGGGCGGGCCATCCACAGGGGTAGTGAATGGACGTGGCGGCACAAGTAGTGGAGTTCTGGCGCGACGCCGGACCGCAGAAGTGGTTCGCGCGCGATGACGCGTTCGATGCGCGGTTTCGCCAGCAGTTCCAGGACGCGCATTTCGCCGCCGCCCGGCGTGCCCGCGAGCATTGGCTCAGCAGTGCCGATGGCGCGCTGGCACTGATGATCCTGCTCGACCAGTTCCCGCGCAACTGCTTCCGCGATACGGCCCATTCCTACGCCACCGATGGCCTGGCGCGTCATTACGCCATGCGGGCGGTGGAAGAAGGCCTGGACCTGCAGCTGGTGCCCAAGCTGCGGGCCTTCATCTATCTGCCGTTCGAGCACTCCGAGGATCCGCAGGACCAGGAACGCTCGGTGGCGATGTTCGATGCGCTCGGCGACAAGGAATACCTGCAGTACGCCGAACTGCACCGCGACATCATCCGCCGGTTCGGCCGCTTTCCGCATCGCAATGCGGTGCTGGGCCGGATGCCGACGCCGGAGGAACTGGATTACCTGGCCGAAGGCGGGTTTGCGGGGTAACCGATGGACGCCCGGGCGCCACGCACAAAAAACGCCGGCATTGCCGGCGTTTTTCTGTGCAGTGACGTGCTGAAGATCAGTACTTCGGCACGCCGTTGTCCACCTCGTTCGACCAGGCATCGATGCCGCCGGTGATGTTGGACACCTTGGTGAAGCCCAGGGCACGGAACTGCTCGGCGGCCTGTGCGCTGCGGCCACCGTGATGGCACAGGAAGGCCAGCGCGGTGTCCTTGGGCAGGGCTTCCAGGCGGGCGCGGTTGTCGCCGTCGAACGTTTCGAACGGGGCGTTGATCGCCGCGATCGCACGCTCGTCGGCCGGGCGCACGTCGACCACGGTGATGCTGCCGGCACGCAGCTGGTCGTCGGCGTCGCGCACGCTCAGTTCCTGCACCGCCTTGGGGGCGTTCGGGTTGTCGATCGCCAGGCCCTTGCCGCGGATGTCGTCCACCCAGTCGATGGTGATGCCTTCGGCGCGACGGGCGCTGGCCAGGTCGAACTGCACGCGCAGGCCGTTGGACTCGGCGGCGATCGCGTTGTCGTCGTGCGGGGCCAGCTGGAAGTTCGGCTGGAAGCGCGCGTCGATGCCCAGCTGCAGCGCAGCACCCGGGGAATCGGCCAGCGCGCCACGCAGCATTTCCACCGCGGCCGGGGTCACGGTGATGCGCGGCGGGGTGCGGTCCGGGGCGGCAAGCCCAAGCACGCTGCTCAGCTCACCGCTGCCGGCCATCTGCAGGATGATGTCGCTGCCACCGATCAGCTCGCCATCGATGTACAGCTGCGGGATGGTCGGCCACTCGCCGTAGGCCTTGATGCCTTCGCGGATCTCCGCGTCGGCCAGCACGTTGACGTGGTCGAACTCCACGCCGAGGTCCTGCAGGGCGCCGACGGCCTTGGCCGAGAAACCGCACTGCGGCATGCTCGGCTGACCCTTCATGAACAGCACGACGCGGTTGGCGTTGAGAATGGATTCGATGCGCGAGCGCAGGGCGGGATCAAGGGACATGACGGTCGGGGTCCGGATATGCGAACCGCCTATTCTACGCGGCATGGCATCATGGGGCATGACCGTACCGGAAACGTTGCATCGCATTCCCCGGCGCCCCTGGCGCTGGCTGCCGTGGCTGGTGCTGTCGCAGGTGCTGGTGGTGCTGGCCTGGGTCGCCTGGGGCTGGCGCTGCGGGCTGCCGCTGATGGTGGCGTCCCATGCCCTGTTCATGGTGCCGGTGTTCCTGCCCAACAGCCGCTTCTATGCCCCGGTGCTCAGCCGCCTGCCTGGCCAGGCGCGCAAGGTCTGGCTGACCATCGATGATGGGCCGTCGGAAGAAACCCCGGCGGTGCTCGACCTGCTGGACCGTTACGAGGCCAAGGCGACCTTCTTCCTGGTCGGTGAACGCGCGCAGGCACGGCCGGAGCTGGTGCAGGCGATGCTGGCCCGCGGGCACAGCCTGGGCAACCACAGCCACCGCCACCCCCAGACCCGCTTCTGGCGGCTGGGGCGGCAGGCCATGGCGGAGGAAATCGCGCTGTGCCAGCAGGCCCTCAACGCGATCGCCGGCACGCCGCCGCGCTGGTATCGCTCGGTGGTGGGGATGACCAATCCGTTCGTGGCCCCTGCATTGAAGCAGTGGCAGCTGACCCGGGTCGGCTGGAGCGCCCGTGGTTTCGACGGTGTCGATTGCACGCCCGGCCAGGTGGTCGAGCGGATCACCCGTGATCTGGCGCCCGGCAGCATCGTGCTGCTGCATGAGGGTGCCGCGCATGGCCACAACCTGGCCATCATCGAAGCGGTGCTGCAGGCGGTGCAGGCGCGTGGCCTGCATGCCGGCCTGCCGGACTGACGCCGGACCGGGGACCGGCGCAGGCCGGGCTCAGCTCAGCGAGCCGATGACCATCAGCAGCACCACGGCGAGCATGCTGCCGATCGAGAACACCAGGCCGAGCACGGCGAACACGCGACGGCGGTCCGCCTGCAATGCACCGGCCACGCCCAGGCCGAAGGCCACCAGCTGCATCAGGGCGGTGAGCATCAGGCCAAGACCGACCAGGATCGCCGACATCGAGGTTTCTTCCATGCCGCCCGGCGTCGTGGTCTCGATGATGCCGGCGATGACGACCAGGCCCAGCATCAACACGGCGCCGCACACGGCGGTAATGAACGCGGCAATACCCATGCCGGAATGAGGGGTGTGCATCAGGGCTCCTTGTCGATGCGGTGGAACGGATGGTGTCAGTGGGCCAGGGCGGGCGTGGTCGGGGTCGTGGCGCCTGCGGGCGGGTGCGACGCATGCCACTGGTCGCTGATCCAGCCCCCGAGCGAGAGCTGGGCGATCAGCAGGCCCAGGGTCACCAGCAGCGCGATGATGCCGAACAGGCGGCGCCGGCGGGGTTGCAGCACGCTGCCCAGGCCGAGCAGCAGGGCCAGGATCGCCAGGCCGACGCTGCTGCCCAGCAGTGCGGCCAGCGACCATGGCAGCTCGCGCATCGCCGCGTGTTCGGGCGCATGGGCGTAATGCATGCTCAGCAGCAGCATCACCAGGCCCACGCCACTGACGATCAGCGCGGCGATGCCAAGCGCGGAATGTCGGGTCTGTCGAGGCATGGGCGGCTCCGTGCCGGAAGGGGGGCGCGAGTATGCGCGCGTGCGGCCGGTGGCGCGAGCCACGTCGGTCAAGGGACGCGCGCCCGATCGCCGACGATCAGCCAGTTGTTGAACGGGGTGTTGCCATACAGCGGTGTCATCCGCAGCTGCAGCCCGGCCTGCTCCAGGGGGGCGCGCAGGCTCCCGGCATCGGGGTAATGGCGTGGCCGCGTGCCCATCCAGCCCACCAGGTGCGCGAGCATGTCGGTGATGCGCGTGGTGCGATCGCGGCCACTGTTGTCGGCCAGCACAGTGCGGACCACCAGCCGCGCACCGGGCGCCACGCGTGCGGCGGCCTCGTGCAGCAGCCGGGTCTGGGCCGGGGCAGGCAGGTACTGCAACACGTCCAGCAGCGCGACGTTGCCGTGGTGTGCGGGCAGGGCGGCGCTGGCATCCACGCAGGTGAACCGGGCGTGCGGCAGCGCGGCGCGTGCGCTGGCGCGCTCGGCACGGGCCACTTTGTCGGCGTCGATATCCAGGCCGTGGTACGCCAGCGCACTGCCGTGCTGGTGCAGCACGTGGGCCAGCAGGCCCAAACCGCAGCCGATATCCAGCAAGGGCGCGGCAGGTGCATCCTCCAGCGCGGCGAGCACCCCGGGATACAGCGGATCGCTGCCAAGTTTGCCGCGGCTGTAGTAATAATCGCGGCGGTTGCCGAAGCGCTGTGCCGGCAGGAACGCCGTGGCGATCCGGCGGGCCTGCTCCCTGGCCAGCGGCAGCGTGGCCTCGCTCAGCGGCTCGGCTCCGCCCACAGCACGCGCGTGACTTCAAACGCGCGCTGGTGCCACAGCGTGTACATCGCCGCGGAGGGGTGCAGGCCATCGTCGGCCAGCATCACCGTCTCGCCCCCCCATTGGCGGCTCAGGTCGGTGATGTCGACAAACGCTACATCGTGCTCGGCGCAGATCGCTGCCGCCGCCGCGTTGTAGGCATCCAGTTCCTGCCCGATCCGCACGCGGTCGCGGCCGGATGCCACGGCATACGGGGTCACGCCCCAGTCGGGGATCGAGAGCACCAGCACCCGCGCGGCACGGTCACCGGCGAAGGCGAGCGCGCGCTGCAGCAGCGCGGTGAAGCGCGGGCGGTACTCGTCCACGCTGCGCCCACGGTATTGATCATTGACCCCGATCAGCAGGCTCACCAGCTCGAACGGCCCCTGCGGTGCGCCTGCATCGATGCCGGCTTCAAGTTCGTCGGTGGTCCAGCCGGTGGTGGCGATGATCGTCGGATCATCCACCGCAACGCCGATGTCGCGCAGCGCTGCCGCCAGCTGCGTCGGCCAGCGCCCGGCCGGCGCGACGCCTTCGCCGATCGTGTAGGAGTCACCCAGCGCCAGATACGGCAGGCCCATCAGGCTACCGCGCTGCGCGGCTTGAGCGGCACCACCTTGGTGTTGGCCTCGGCACGGCGTGCCAGGGCGCGGTCGATGCGTGCGAACACATCGCGCATCACCTCCGGCTCGGGCAGCAGGGTCACGCGGAAGTGGTGGCGGTAGGGCACGTTGAAGCTCGAACCCGGCACCACCAGCACGCCTTCCTCGTTCATCAGTTCCAGCGCGAAATCATGGTCGTCGAAGCTGCGTGCCGCCGCACCGACCACCGCCGGGAACGCATACAGCGCGCCGGCCGGCGCCACCAGCGACAGATGCTCACTGGCATCGCAGGCCTCGATCACCGCGCGGCGGGTTTCGTACAGGCGGCCACCGGGCGCGCACAGCGGCGAGATGGTGTCCGGCCCGTTCACCGCCGCGTCGATGGCGTACTGGCCGGGCACGTTGGCGCACAGGCGCAGCGCGCTGAGCAGGTCCATCGCCGCGCGGAACTCGCCCAGCCGCTCGGCCGCGCCGGACAGCATCGCCCAGCCCACCCGCCAGCCGCAGGCGCGATGCACCTTGCTCAGGCCGCTGAAGGTGATGCACGGGTGCTCGCCGGCCAGCGGCGCGACGGCATGGAACTGCGCATCGTCGTAGAGGATCTGATCGTAGATCTCATCGACCATCAGCAGCAGGTTGTGCTTGGCCGCGATGGCGACGATGCGCTCAAGCAGCTCGCGCGAGTAGCTGGCGCCGCTGGGGTTGTTCGGGTTGATCAGCACGATCGCGCGGGTACGCGAGGAGACCAGGGCCTCGATCTCGACCGGGTCGGGCTGGAAGCCGTTCTCCGGCGCGCAGCGGTAATAGACCGGGCGGCCATCGTTGAGGATGGTCGCGGCCGACCACAGCGGGTAATCCGGGGAGGGCACCAGCACTTCGTCGCCCGGGTTGAGCAGGGCACGCAGTGACAGGTCGATCAGCTCGCTGACGCCATTGCCGATGAATACCCGGTCCGGGTGCGCATCGGGTGCGCCGCGCCGGGCGTACGCGGCGGCGATGGCTTCGCGCGCCTCCGGCAGGCCCTGCTGGTGGGTATAGGGATCGGTGCGGCCCATGTCGTCGGCGATCGCGCGCTGCAGGTGCTCCGGCGCACGGAACCCGAAATTGCCCGGGTTGCCGATGTTGAGCTTGATCAGCTTGCGGCCCTGGGCCTCCAGCTCCCGCGCTCGTCGCGCCAGTTCGCCCCGGATCTCGTAGCGGACT
>Ga0308163_10003890_pt1 | contig 12233 bp, 10 predicted proteins | sample PhyTR1_FD_201037 | JGI IMG/M metagenome (GOLD analysis project Ga0308163, IMG submission 201037) | Phyllosphere microbial communities from UC Gill Tract Community Farm, Albany, California, United States - DLSLT.R1 | ecosystem: Host-associated > Plants > Phyllosphere > Unclassified | place: USA... | reverse complement strand
AGCGTGGTCGGCTTTCCTAGGGTTCGCCCCATTGTTTTTGCCGGAAATGACCATGACTGCTGACGACCGTATCAAACTCGAACCGAGCTGGAAGGAGGCACTGCGTGCTGAGTTCGACCAGCCTTACATGGCAGAGTTGCGCAGCTTTCTGCAGCAGGAGCGGGCCGCCGGCAAGGAGATCTATCCGCCGGGACCGATGATTTTCAACGCACTGAACTCAACGCCCCTGGACAAGGTGAAAGTGGTGATCCTCGGCCAGGACCCTTACCACGGCCCGGGCCAGGCCCACGGTCTGTGTTTCTCGGTGCAACCGGGCGTGCCGGCACCGCCGTCGCTGGTCAACATCTATAAAGAGTTGAAACGCGACCTCAATATCGACATTCCCAACCACGGCTACCTGCAGAGCTGGGCCGAACAGGGCGTGCTGCTGCTCAACACCACCATGACGGTTGAGCGCGCCAACGCCAACGCGCACAAGGACAAGGGCTGGCAACACTTCACCGACCGCATCATTGAAGTGGTCAGCGAACGGCAGCCGCATCTGGTGTTCATGCTCTGGGGCGCCCATGCGCAGAGCAAGCAGAAGCTGATCGACGCGACCAAGCACCTGGTGCTGACCTCGGTGCATCCGTCGCCGTTGTCGGCCTATCGCGGGTTTTTGGGCTGTGGGCATTTCAGCCGGACCAACAAGTTTCTCGAACAGAATGGCGAAACGCCGATCGACTGGCGCTTGCCACCGATTTGATGTCTCGATCGGGTTGGCCCCTTCGCGAGCAGGCTCGCTCCCACAGGAATTGTGTGCAAGCCACAAACCCCCTGTGGGAGCGAGCCTGCTCGCGAAAAGAGCAACTCGATCTCGCAGACTTAGGCGGGATGACGATTCCAGTACTTGAACAACGGCTCCGCCAGAAACAGCACAAACAACAGCCGCATCACCTGCATCGCCGTCACCAGCGGCACCGACAGTTGCAGGGTCTCCGCCGTCAGGCTCATTTCGGCGATCCCGCCGGGCATCATGCCCAGGGTAAGCGAACGCAGATCCAGATGGGTCAACGCACTCAAGCCCAGCGCCGCCAGCGACGCGATCAACATGGTCAGCGCCGTGCCGATCAACGTCCGGCCCATGAACGACGGCGCGCGGCGGAAGAACTGCCGATTGAAGTGACAGCCCAGACCGCTGCCAATCAGCCATTGGCCGATCTGACTGCCGCCATTGGGCAAACCGATGTGCAGATCCCAGGTGATGCTGACCGCCGCACTGACCAATAGCGGCCCGAACAGCCATGGATTGGGTTGGCGCAGACGCTGCCAGAGCCAGGCGAGCAGGGCGCCCGCCGGAAACAGAATCGCCAGCCAGCGCCAATCGACGCTGCCTGCATGAGAAATCGGCGTACCGTCACCGAGCAGATACTTGAACGCCGCCGGCACGCACAACACCACCACCAACACCCGCAGACTCTGCCCGGCCGCGACATGGCTGAGCAGTGCACCGTTACGAGCGCCGAGGTTGACCATCTCCCCGGAACCACCGGGCATGCTTGAGAAAAAAGCCGTGGCGCGATCCTCGCCGGTGCGGCGCATCAGCCACACGCCGACCACCGCCGAAAGGCTGGTGACCAATGCACCGAAGAAGATCAAACCGAAATGACTGAGCACCTGTTCCATCACCAGCGGGGTGAAGTGCAGGCCGATGCCGATGCCGACGATCCACTGGCCGCACTTGCGCCCGCCAGGGATTTCCGCCAGTTGCCACGGCGTCAGGCAGCGCACCAGGATGATCGCCAGCAACGAGCCGACCATCCACGGAAGCGGCCAGCCGATCTGGCTGGCGATGAAACCGCCAAGCAGACCGACCAGCGGGGTGCCCCACCAGGCTTTCAGGGACAAGCGATCAAACATCGGCAATGACGCGCCGTGCCGCCGAACGTTTACGCCAGATGCGGATCAGCGGCATCAGCAGCATGATCGCGGTGAGGATCCAGCAACCGAAGGTGATCGGACTCGACCAGAGAATCTCCAGCGCGCCATTGGAGATCGACAGGGCGCGACGCAGGTTCTGCTCCATCAGGCCACCGAGGATGAAGCCCAGCAGCAGTGGCGACAGCGGGAAATCCAGCTTGCGCAGGATGTAACCGAAGATGCCGATACCGATCATCAGGAACAGATCGAAGGTGGTCGCGTGCACCGCGTAAACGCCGATCCCGGTGATGATCGCGATGATCGGCACCAGCGCCCAGTTCGGCACGGCGAGGATGCGGGTGAATACGCGGATCATCGGGATGTTGAGGATCACCAGCATCACGTTGGCAATGAACAACGAAGCGATCAAACCCCAGACGATGTCCGGTTGCTGTTGGAACAGCAGTGGGCCCGGGGTGATGTTGTACAGCGACAGCGCGCCGATCATCACTGCGGTGGTACCCGAACCCGGAACGCCGAGGGTCAGCATCGGAACGAGAGCGCCGCACGCCGCGCCGCCGATAGCGGTTTCCGGCGCGGCCAGACCACGGGGATCGCCTTCACCGAATTTGCCGCTGGTGCCGGCGATGCGCTTCTCGGTCATGTAGGCCACGGCACTGGCGAGCGTTGCGCCGGCACCGGGCAGCACGCCCATGATGAAACCGAGCACGCCGCAGCGCACGTTGACGACGAAAACCGACGCCGCTTCCTTGAAGTTGAACATCATCCGGCCGGTGGCTTTCACCGCTTCCTGGCCGTGGTGGGTTTTTTCCAGCAGCAGAAGGATTTCGCTGATCGAGAACAGACCCAGCACCAGCACAACGAACTGAATGCCGTCGGTCAGGTGAATGTTGTCGCCGGTGAAACGGTACACGCCACTGTTGGCGTCGATGCCGACGGTGGAAAGGAACAGACCGATCAGCGCCGCAATAAAGGTCTTCAACGGTCGATCACCGGCCATGCCGCCGAGACAGACAATCGCGAACACCATCAGCACGAAGTATTCCGCCGGTCCGAAGGCAATCGCCCATTTCGCCAGCAGCGGCGCAAACAGGACCATGCCGCAGGTGGCGATGAACGCGCCGATGAACGAACTCCACGCCGACAGCGACAGCGCGACACCGGCCATACCTTTACGGGCCATCGGGTAGCCGTCGAGGGTGGTCATTACAGTCGAGGCTTCACCCGGAATGTTCAGCAGGATCGAGCTGATCCGGCCGCCGTATTCGCAGCCCAGATAGACCGCCGCGAGCAGGATCAGCGCCGACTCCGGCGGCAGGCCGAGCGCGAACGCGATCGGAATCAGCAACGCCACGCCGTTGATCGGACCAAGGCCCGGCAACAGGCCGACGACGGTGCCGATCAGGGTGCCGCACAGTGCGGTCACCAGGTTGTACGGGCTCAGCGCGACGCCGAAGCCCTGACCCAAATAGCCAAGGGTATCCATATCAGTTCTCCAGGACGCTGAGCAGGCCGAGGGGCAGCGGAACATCCATCAAGCGATCGAACAGCAGATAGAGACCAACCGCCATCAGGCTGATGATCACCACGCTCGGCAGCCAGCGGCCGCCATAGAGACGGGCCATCGGTACGCCGGTAATGATGCTGGCCACGATGAAGCCAAGGGGTTCGAAGGTGCCGGCGAACACCAGCAGCAACACCACGCACAGACCGATCTTGGTCAGGGTTTCGCGATCCAGCGGCGGCTCATCCGGGTTGTGTTTGATCGGCGCCGGGCGAAACACCATGTACAGCAGCGCCAGCCCCATCAGGCCGAGCATCAGCAGCGGAAAGGCGCGCGGGCCGACCGGTTCATAGGAAAAAGCCGCTTGGTACGGCCACGCCATCAGTGCCAGGCCGGCACACACCAGCAGCAACACCGAGGCGAAAATGCGTTGAATAAGCATGGGAGCTCCTGTGCTGCGTCCCCGCGTAGGAGACGCAGCCACTAGACAGAGACGATCACTGGATCAGGCCGAACTCTTTGGCCAGCACTTTGTAGTCGGCGACCTGCTTCTTCACGTAGGTGTCCAGTTCCGGGCCGGTCATGGCGAACGGGAACAGCTCACGCTGATCGCGCAGCTTGGCGAACTCGTCGGAAGCCAGCAGTTTGTCGAACGCATCTTTCCACCAGGCGTAGTCTTCGTCGCTGACTTTTGGCCCGAGGTAGAAGCCGCGCACCACTGGCCAGACGATGTCATAGCCTTGCTCGCGAGCGGTCGGGATGTCTTTCATTTCCGGTTCGTCGAGACGCTTGTCCGAGAACACCGCGAGCAGGCGCATGTCACCGCTCTGGATGTGCGGCATGGAGTCGGAGATGTCGGTACTGCCGACCTGGATGTGGCCGCCGAGCAGGGCCGTGGCGATTTCACCGCCGCCTTCGAGTGCCACGTAACGCAGTTCGCGCGGGTTGATCCCGGCAGCCTTGGCGATCAGTGCGGTCTGCATCCAGTCCTGGCTGCCGACGGTGCCGCCGGAGCCGATAACCACCGAGCCTGGATCTTTCTTCAACGCCTGAACGAGATCGTCGAGGGTCTTGTAGGGCGAATCGCTTTTCACTGCGATGGCGCCGTAGCTGGTGCCGACGGCCGCGAGCCAGCGCACGTTGGTTTCATCGAAGCGGCCGAACTTGCCCTGGGCCAGGTTCAACAGCGAACCGCTCGACCACGCCACCAGCGTGCCGGCATCCGCCGGACGTTGCGCCACTACTGCGTTGTACGCCACCGCGCCTACACCGCCGGGCATGTAGGTGACGCGCATCGGCTTGCTCAGCAGCTTCTGGTTGACCAGGGCGCTCTGCACCAGTTTGCAGGTCAGGTCGAAACCACCGCCGGGGGAGGCGGGGGCAATGCATTCCGGACGTTTCGGCTCGGCCATGAGTTGGCCGGCAAACAGCATCGCGCCAGCGGCGAGAGCGACTTTACGCAGTGATACGTTCATTTGAGTCTCCAGAGGAGTTGTTGTTATGGATGGACCGAATGACCAAAGGGCAACGCGAAAACCTAGCGGCAGGCGCAGTTTTCTCGCGGCGCGCGCGCAACGACTGAAACAACGGAGGGGATGCAGGACTGCGGCGAGAAGCCGACGGTGTAACGGTGGAATCGAGCAAGGCGAGCAGGCGTTACAGCCTTGGTGCGCATGGAGGGCATGCTGGGGTACTCCGTTATTGTTCTTATGAGTCGAAAACGCTTCATGGCGTTTTTCGTTGCGCTGTGTGGCGGCAGCGGCGACAGTCGAAACTGTCCGTGGGCCGACTCTAACCGGCTAACCTTTCAACAACCTTTCAATTGTCTTTCACGGTTTTTCGGGCTTCACAGCGGCGGTTGCGGCTGTAAACTCCGCGACAAAGCGTGGCGTCGGCCAACCCTGAACGAGGTAAAAATCCATGCGTGTCCTGCTCGTCGAAGACCATTTGCAACTGGCCGAAAGCGTGGCTCAGGCGCTCAAGAGCACCGGTCTGACCGTGGATGTGTTGCACGATGGCGTGGCCGCCGACCTGGCGCTGGGCAGTGAGGAATACGCGGTGGCGATCCTCGATGTCGGCCTGCCGCGCATGGACGGTTTCGAGGTGCTGGCGCGGCTGCGTGCACGGGGCAAGAACCTGCCGGTGTTGATGCTGACCGCGCGCAGTGACGTGAAAGATCGCGTGCACGGCCTCAATCTCGGTGCTGACGACTACCTGGCCAAGCCGTTCGAATTGACGGAACTGGAAGCGCGGGTCAAAGCCTTGCTGCGCCGCAGTGTCCTGGGCGGCGAGCGTCAGCAGCGCTGTGGTGTGCTGGCTTACGACCTCGACACACGGCGCTTCACCCTCGGCGACGAACTGCTGACCCTCACCTCGCGCGAGCAAGCCGTTCTCGAAGCGTTGATCGCGCGGCCGGGGCGAGTGATGAGCAAAGAACAACTGGCCGCGCAGGTGTTCGGCCTCGACGAAGAAGCCAGCCCCGACGCCATCGAAATCTACGTGCACCGCTTGCGCAAGAAGCTCGATGGCCAGCCCGTGGCCATCGTCACCTTCCGTGGCCTCGGCTACCTGCTGGAAAGCCGCGATGCATAAGCCCAGCAGCCTGCGCTGGCGGTTGCTGTGGAACCTTGGATGGTTGCTGGTGGTGCTGATGCTCGCCAGTGGCTTGAGCGCTTACTGGAATGGTCGCGAAGCCGCCGACACCGCGTATGACCGCACGCTGCTGGCCTCGGCACGGACCATCGCTGCCGGGTTGTCGCAGCGTGATGGCAGCCTCAGCGCCGACGTGCCTTACGTGGCGCTTGATACCTTCGCCTACGACAGCGCCGGGCGCATCTATTACCAGGTCAACGACATTCACCAGAAGCTGATTTCCGGCTACGAAAATCTTCCCGGGCCACCGCCCGGCACGCCGCGTACCGACAGCTATCCGGCGCTGGCGCGCTTTTACAACGCGAAGTACAACGGCCAGAACGTGCGTGTGGTCAGTCTGCTCAAGGCCGTAAGCGAGCCGAACATGAACGGCATGGCGGAAATCCGCGTGGCTGAAACCGACGAAGCGCGGGTCAGCATGGCGCGCAGTCTGGCGGCTGACACCTTGTTGCGCTTGGGCATGCTGGCCGTGGGCGCGTTGTTGCTGGTGTGGTTCGCGGTGAGTGCGGCGCTGCGCCCGCTGGAGCGGTTAAGAACCGCTGTTGAGGAACGCCAGCCCGACGATTTGCGGCCGCTGCCGCTGGTGGAAGTGCAGCATGAATTGGGACCCTTGGTCCGCGCGCTCAATCATTTCACCGAGCGTCTGCGCGGCCAATTCGAGCGGCAGGCGCAGTTCATCGCCGATGCCGCTCACGAGTTGCGTACGCCGCTGGCCGCACTCAAGGCACGCCTGGAACTGGGCCTGCGCTCGAACGAGCCGGAGACCTGGCGCACCACCCTTGAATCGTCCGCGCAAAGCACCGATCGCCTGACCCATCTGGCCAATCAGCTGCTATCGCTGGCCCGGGTCGAAAACGGTGCGCGGGCGATTGCCGAGGGCGGCGCGCAGTTGCTCGATCTGAGTCAACTGGCCCGAGAGCTGGGGATGGCCATGGCGCCGTTGGCGCACAAGCGCGGCGTGGCGCTGGCGCTTGAAGCGGATGAACCGGTGTGGCTGCGCGGTGAGCCGACGCTGCTCAATGAGCTGCTGAGCAATCTGGTCGACAACGCGCTGGCGCATACGCCACCGGGCGGCAATGTGATTCTACGGGTCACGGCCCCGGCGGTGCTTGAGGTTGAGGACGACGGGCCGGGCATCCCGCTGCACGAGCGTGATCGGGTGTTCGAACGGTTTTATCGGCGCAATCAGCAGGTTGCCGGTTCAGGTCTGGGCTTGGCGATTGTCGGCGAGATCTGTCGCGCGCATCTGGCGCAGATCACCTTGCATGATGGCGAGCAGGCAGGGTTGAAGGTGCGGGTCAGCTTTATTGCCGGGTAGTACTTTTGTGGCGAGGGGATTTATCCCCGCTCGGCTGCGCAGCAGTCGCGGTTCGCATCGCAGAGTCTAGGGTCGCTTCGCAACCCAACGGGGATAAATCCCCTCACCACAGGTCAGTAGAACATCGACCGCGATTCTTCCAGATCCGCGCAAAACTGTTTGTTCTCCGGATCAATCCCCAGCTTCCTGAACGCCGGCACGCTAAACGGATCAATCCGCGCAAACGGATGATCTGTGTCCTTGCGGCAATACAAATTGGCTACTTGCACGACATCGACGTAATCGATGCGCGCCGAGTCGCGGCTGAAGTCTTGATACAGCAACGGCAAATGCACCAGGCGCTCGGGAAACTCCCAGACCCGCAGCAATTTCTCGCCGAGCAATGGGTGAATCTGCTCGATCACATGGGTCAGGCTGACCGCATCGGAGAGCAGTTCATTGTGGTCTTCGGCGTAAGTCAGAATCGGCAGCACGCCAATCTGATGCACCAGCCCGCCGAGTGCCGCCTGATCGGGTTTGAGCTGAGTGTGACGACGACACAGGGCATAGCTGACGCCAGCGATTTCCAGACTGCTGCGCCAGACTTCGCGCATCTTCTGTTCGACCACCTCGGAGCGGGCATTGAAGATCTGCTCCATCACCAGACCGATCGCCAGGTTGCTGCTGTAGTTGATGCCCAAACGGGTGATGGCGGTGTGCAGGTCGGTGACTTCCTGCGCGGCGCGCAGCAGCGGACTGTTGACCACTTTGATCAGGCGCGCCGACAGCGCGGTGTCGCGGCCGATGACTTTGCTCAGATCGCTGACGCTGATTTCCGGATCCTCGGCGGCCTTGCGAATCTGCAGGGCCACTTCCGGCAACGTTGGCAGAACCAGGTCATCGTTATCGATGGCCGCAACCAAATCCTGTTGGACCTTTTCCGCCAGTTCGCTCATTTGGACTCTCTAGGGTGTTGCAACAATGCTGCGATCAACGCTGGATTTCGCGGTCGCGATCCAGTTCGTAAGGCAGGTCGAGCACGTGCAACGCGGGGCCTTCGAGGGCGCCCAGACGCAAATCACCGGCTTCGGCAGCTTCGGCCTGCAACACGGCCAGGAGTTCAATGTTTCCTTCGGCGTTCGCTGCCAGGACCACTTCGCCAATCGAGCTGTTGTGGCTGGGGGCAAACAGTTGAGTGCCGGGCTCCGGCAACTCGGCCGCGTCGAGGCGCAGGCGGTACAGGCGCCGCTTGAGCTTGCCCAGGTACTGCATGCGCGCAACGATTTCCTGGCCGGTGTAGCAGCCTTTCTTGAAGCTCACCCCGCCGACCGCCTGCAGATTGAGCATCTGCGGGATGAACAGTTCGCGAGTGGAAGGCATGACCTGGCCAATACCGGCGCGGATCTGGCCCAGCAGCCATTGATTCAGTTCGGCCTCAGGCAGTGCGGTCGACAGTTGGCTTTGAATGTTTGGCGCCTGAGCGGCAGGCACCCAGAGTTCGGCGCGCTCGGGCGAAACGCGAATTGCGATCAGGCCTTCATGGCGCACAACGCTGTCGGTTTCGGCGGGCAGTGCCAGACCGAGGCTGGTCAGGGCTGCATCGCCATGCGCCAGACCGAAGCGCACCCAGGCGGCGCTTTCATCGGTCAGCTTCGATTTGGAGAACACCGCGTACTTTTTCAGGTCGGCCAGTTGCGGCTCGAGCAGCTCGCTGGCCATCGCCATCACCACGCCGTCGCCCTCAAGCAGGATGCGGAAGCTCGACTGCATCCGGCCTTTCTGCGTGCAGCGGGCGCCGAGGCTGGCGCGGGTGTCGCTCAGGTAATTGATATTGCAGGTCAACTGGCCTTGCAGGAATTTTCCGGCGTCCGCACCGCGAACCGCGAGTACGCCTTCATGAGACAGGGTGCAGAAAAAAGCAGAATCGGCCATGGGTCATCGCAGGGGAAATAGACTGGGGCACATCATAAGGGGGCAGGGTTGAAATGGGTAGTTGATAAAGGATCAGGGGTCCCCGACCAAAGCCGACTGTGCGGCCCGCGCCGGGGCTGTATACTGCCCGGCAAATTCGAGGAGGGCTCCATGGTCGAACAAGTTGAACTGAATCGCCTCTTTTGGCACAGCCGTCGCGGCATGCTTGAGCTTGACGTGCTGCTGGTGCCGTTCGTGCAGGAGGTTTACGCGACGTTGAATCAAGTGGATCGCGATCTGTACGTGCGTTTGCTGACCTGTGAGGATCAGGACATGTTCGGCTGGTTCATGGAGCGCAGCGAGTCGGAAGATCCCGAGCTGCAACGCATGGTCCGGATGATTCTGGATCGTGTCCAGCCCAAGTAATACGTTCGAATGCCGCTGGCATGCCTCACGGCAGTTGCTGGCGGCGTATCTGTCGGCCCAGGCGTTCGCCATGGGTTCGTTGTGTCTGCTGTCGATTCCACTCTGGGCCAGTCTGCTCGGCGCTTGCGTCTGTGCGCTGCACGGTTTTTGGGTGCTGCCACGGCAGATTCTGCTGAACCACCCGAAAGCATTCTGCGGCTTGCGCCGCGATGGCGATGGCTGGCAGGTGTGGAATCAGGCTGATGGCTGGCAAGCGGTGCAACTGCGCCCGGACAGTCTGGCGCTGCCATTGATTGTGGTGTTGCGCTTTCGTTTGCGAGGAGAGTGGCGGGTCAGGTCAATCTGCGTGCCACGTGACTCGCAGGCGGCGGATCTGCACCGACGCCTGCGAGTGCGGCTCAAGTTCAGCCGGCGTAGGTGGGTGGCACCAGAATAGTGTCGAGCGCTTCGGGGAGCATATCCGGATAGTCGAGGGTGTAATGCAGCCCGCGACTTTCCTTGCGTTCCATGGCTGAGCTGATCATCAATTCGGCAACCTGTGCCAGGTTGCGCAACTCGATCAGGTCACGGCTGACTTTATAGTTGCTGTAGAACTCATCGATCTCATCCAGCAGCAGACGCACCCGGTGCTGCGCCCGTTGCAGGCGTTTGTTGGTGCGCACGATGCCGACGTAGTCCCACATGAATCGGCGCAACTCGTCCCAGTTGTGCGCGATGATCACGTCTTCATCCGAGTCGGTCACCTGGCTGGCATCCCAGACGGGCAGGGCGGTTGGCGCCGCGACGTCATCGAGTTGCGCAAGAATATCCGCTGCTGCCGAACGGGCATAAACGAAGCATTCCAACAGCGAGTTGCTGGCCATGCGGTTGGCGCCGTGCAGACCGGTGAAACTGGTTTCGCCGATGGCGTAGAGCCCCGGTACATCGGTGCGACCGTGCTGATCGACCATCACCCCGCCACAGGTGTAGTGCGCGGCGGGGACCACCGGGATCGGTTGTTTGGTGATGTCGATGCCGAAGCCCAGGCAGCGCTCATAAACAGTCGGGAAGTGGCTTTTGACGAACGATTCAGGCTTGTGGCTGATGTCGAGATAAACGCAGTCGACACCCAGGCGCTTCATTTCATGGTCGATGGCCCGCGCGACAATGTCACGAGGCGCCAGCTCGGCGCGTTTATCGAAGCGATACATGAAGCGCTCGCCGTTGGGCAGCTTCAAATGCGCGCCTTCGCCACGCAACGCTTCAGTGATCAGGAAACTCTTGGCTTGCGGGTGATACAGGCAGGTCGGGTGGAACTGGTTGAATTCCAGGTTCGCCACCCGGCAACCGGAACGCCAGGCCATGGCGATGCCGTCACCGCAGGCGCCGTCGGGGTTGCTGGTATAAAGGTAGACCTTGGCTGCGCCGCCCGAAGCCAGAATCACGAAGCGTGCGCCGTAGGTGTCGACTTCGCCGGTGGCGCGGTTCAGCACGTAAGCGCCCAGGCAACGATCGCCTTCCATGCCCAAGCGGCGTTCGGTGATCAGATCGACGGCGACGCGCTGTTCCAGCAATTCGATGTTATCGCGCTCTTTGGCCTGGGCCAGCAAGGTCTTGAAGATCGCAGCGCCGGTGGCGTCGGCAGCATGGATAATCCGTCGATGGCTGTGGCCACCTTCGCGGGTCAGGTGAAATTCGAAACCACCGTCTTCAGTGCCGGACTGTTCGTCGCGGGTGAACGGCACGCCTTGGTCGATCAGCCATTGGATGGCTTCGCGGCTGTGCTCGACGGTAAAGCGTACGGCGTCTTCATGGCACAAGCCGCCGCCCGCATTGAGGGTGTCGTCGACGTGGGATTCGACAGTGTCGGTATCGTCGAGCACGGCGGCAACGCCGCCCTGGGCCCAGAATGTCGAACCGTTGGCGAGATCGCCTTTGCTCAATACGGCAATGCGCAGATGACCGGGTAAGGTCAAAGCGAGAGTCAAACCGGCAGCACCGCTGCCAATCACCAGAACATCGTGTTGGAACTGTTGGCTCATTTCAGGATTCCGCTCAAAGCGACCCGGGTCGGGGTTGGCGCAAGACAGCTGGATCGGCGAGTCAAGACAGCCACACAGCCCACTAGTATATAGAGGGGTTGGGCGGCACAATAGCCGGGCCCAGATGGCATTGTGAGACTACTGCGCAGTAAAAAGCGCTGTGCTTCGTCGGAAGTTTTTTTCATCGGTTTTGAAAAATGACACCTGTATCGGCGCTGAAACAGTCTTTTCCGAGCAGGGTTGCGCAATGTCAGGTGGGTACGGCTATAAATAATTGGAACTTTTGCCAAAGGCCCAAGATCAATAGACGGTGCCAGAAACCAGGGACAGTGTCGGCTTCAGTGCGGAATCTGCGTTTGGATTCCTGCCGGCGAAACCGATAACAAGATTATTCGCGCAGCCGGTTTATCCCGCGCTGCGTTTTTCGTGCGTGCCAAATCAGAGCCCGCAGGAAACTTGCTTGGAGGGGGAGAACTTTTGCGAAAAGCCCGAGTCTATGTTT
>Ga0308163_10003887_pt1 | contig 12236 bp, 10 predicted proteins | sample PhyTR1_FD_201037 | JGI IMG/M metagenome (GOLD analysis project Ga0308163, IMG submission 201037) | Phyllosphere microbial communities from UC Gill Tract Community Farm, Albany, California, United States - DLSLT.R1 | ecosystem: Host-associated > Plants > Phyllosphere > Unclassified | place: USA... | reverse complement strand
ACACTACCGACAAGAACAAGCGTACTACCCCGGACAAAATCGAGATCAAGAAATATGATCCGGTTGTTCGCAAGCACGTGATCTACAAGGAAGGCAAAATCAAGTAATTGATTTTTCCCGACTTACAAAAAAGGCCCGTATCTCACGATACGGGCCTTTTTTGTTGTCTTCAGATTTGCATCGCCTGTCCGGGCCTCATCGCGAGCAGGCTCACTCCTACATTGGAATGCGCTCACCTGTAGGAGTGAGCCTGCTCGCGATAGGGCCGGATCAGCCAGCGAAAATCCTCAAGCCTTCTGTTCGAAGATCACATAGACCTTGCGGCAAGCTTCGAGCACTTCCCAGGTGCCACGGAACCCTGCCGGAATCACAAAGCGGTCGCCCACACGCAGCGTCTTGGCATTGCCATCGCTGTCACGCAGTACCGAAACCCCCTGCAGGATTTCGCAATATTCATGCTCGGTGTAATTCACCGTCCACTGGCCAACCGCCCCTTCCCACACACCGACGCCCATTTGCCCACAAGGGCTGTCGTATTGATTGAACACCGCTTGCTCGGGATCGCCCTTGAGCACTTTGGCCGGGTCCGGGCGATAGCGTTCGGCTGCGCTGGTGGTCAGGCTGATGTCGACGACGTTCTGGATGTTCATTGTTGTTTTCTCCCGTGATGACGGCGCGGTGGCTTGAAAGGGCCAAAGTCTATGTTTATTAAAATGAACACCGCAAGGCCGTATGGCGCGCTTATGTCAAATATATTGAAACAACCCCGGCCGCTGGTTTAGGGTGGCGGGTGCCTTGGGCCGAAAAGCAGGCTGGCCGGGCAGCATTCCTGAAGACGACCGCGAAGAACGCGGCGCTCTATTCAACAAGAGGAGGACACTCGAATGACCACCCTGACTCGTGCCGATTGGGAACAACGCGCCCGTGACCTGAAGATCGAAGGCCGCGCCTACCTCAATGGTGAATACACCGACGCCGTTTCCGGCGAGACTTTCGAGTGCATCAGCCCGGTCGATGGCCGCCTGCTGGGCAAGATCGCCAGCTGTGACGCTGCCGACGCTCAGCGCGCCGTGGAAAATGCCCGCGCCACCTTCAATTCCGGCGTCTGGTCGCGCCTGGCGCCGACCAAACGCAAAGCCACCATGATCCGTTTCGCCGGCCTGCTCAAGCAGCACGCCGAAGAACTGGCGCTGCTCGAAACCCTCGACATGGGCAAGCCGATCAGCGATTCGCTGTACATCGACGTGCCGGGTGCGGCGCAGGCGCTGAGCTGGAGCGGTGAGGCGATCGACAAGATCTACGACGAAGTCGCCGCCACTCCGCACGATCAACTGGGTCTGGTGACCCGCGAGCCGGTCGGCGTTGTCGGCGCTATCGTGCCGTGGAACTTCCCGCTGATGATGGCCTGCTGGAAGCTGGGCCCGGCGCTGTCCACCGGTAACTCGGTGATCCTCAAGCCGTCGGAAAAATCCCCGCTGACCGCCATCCGTATCGCCGCACTGGCCGTTGAAGCCGGTATTCCCAAAGGCGTGCTCAACGTGCTGCCGGGCTACGGTCACACCGTTGGCAAGGCGCTGGCCCTGCATAACGACGTCGACACCCTGGTGTTCACCGGTTCGACCAAGATCGCCAAGCAACTGATGATCTACTCCGGCGAATCGAACATGAAGCGCGTGTGGCTGGAAGCCGGTGGCAAGAGCCCGAACATCGTGTTCGCCGATGCGCCGGACCTGCAAGCCGCTGCCGAATCCGCCGCCAGCGCCATCGCTTTCAACCAGGGCGAAGTCTGCACCGCTGGTTCGCGTCTGCTGGTCGAGCGTTCGATCAAGGACAAATTCCTGCCGATGGTGATCGAGGCGCTGAAAACCTGGAAGCCGGGTAACCCGCTGGATCCAGCCACCAACGTCGGTGCGCTGGTCGATACCCAGCAGATGAACACTGTGCTGTCGTACATCGAGTCCGGTCACACCGACGGCGCCAAACTGGTGGCCGGTGGCAAGCGCATCCTGCAGGAAACCGGTGGCACTTATGTTGAGCCGACGATTTTCGATGGCGTGAGCAACGCGATGAAGATCGCCCAGGAAGAGATCTTCGGTCCGGTGCTGTCGGTCATTGCGTTCGACACTGCCGAAGAGGCGATCCAGATCGCCAACGACACGCCGTATGGCCTGGCCGCTGCGGTATGGACCCAGGACATCTCCAAGGCCCATCTGACCGCCAAGGCGCTGCGTGCCGGCAGCGTATGGGTCAACCAGTACGACGGCGGGGATATGACCGCACCGTTCGGTGGCTTCAAACAGTCGGGCAACGGTCGCGACAAGTCGTTGCACGCGTTCGACAAGTACACCGAGCTGAAAGCGACGTGGATCAAGCTGTAAGCCGTTAGCGGGAGCCTGACTCGTTCAGGCTCGCGAACATACAGAGATCCCCTGTGGGAGCGGGCTTGCTCGCGAAAGCGGTGTATCAGTCAGTCCATGTGCTGAATGTGAAACCGTATTCGCGAGCAGGCTCGCTCCCACATTTGTTTGGTGTTGTCCTCAAAAGAATAATTATCCACAGGAGCGTGGACCATGCGTTGGGCGACGTATTTCGCCGTGTTGGCGTCTGTCTTGAGTGTCGGTCTGGCCCTGGGGGTCAGCATGCCGCTGGTGTCGTTGCGCCTGGAGGGCTGGGGCTATGGCGCTTTCGCCATCGGTGTGATGGCGGCGATGCCGGCGATTGGCGTGCTGCTGGGAGCGAAGATTTCCAGCCATCTGGCGGCGCGTTTTGGCACGGCGAAGCTGATGCGTCTGTGCCTGTGGGCCGGCGCGTTGTCGATCGGTTTGCTGGCGCTGCTGCCGAGTTATCCGATCTGGCTGGTGCTGCGCCTGATGATCGGGGTGATCCTGACCATCGTGTTCATCCTCGGTGAGAGCTGGATCAACCAGTTGGTGGTGGAGAACTGGCGCGGGCGCCTGGTCGCGCTGTATGGCAGCAGTTATGCGTTGAGCCAACTGTCTGGTCCGTTGCTGCTGGGCGCGCTTGGCACTGAGCATGATTATGGTTTCTGGGTGGGCGTCGGGCTGCTGACGGTTTCGCCTTTTCTATTGATGGGCCGCAGCGGTGCGCCGAGCAGTGAAGCCAGCAGCGTGACCTTCGGTGATCTGTGGGGGTTTGCTCGCGAGTTGCCAGCGATTGCCTGGGCGGTTTCGTTGTTCGCCGCATTCGAGGCAATGATCCTGACGCTGCTGCCGGTGTATTGCCTGCAGCAGGGCTTCACTGCCGAGATCGCGCTGGCGATGGTCAGCACGGTGGTGGTGGGCGATGCGTTGCTGCAACTGCCGATCGGTGCGTTGGCTGACTACCTGTCGCGGCGCACGTTGTTCACCGGCTGCGCCGTGATCCTGATGCTGTCGAGCCTGGCGATTCCGCTGTTGATCGATACGCTGTTGATCTGGCCGTTGTGGGTGCTGTTCGGGGCCAGTGCTGGCGGGTTGTTCACCTTGTCCCTGATCCTGATCGGCGAGCGCTATCGCGACGATGCGCTGGTGCGGGCCAACGCACACATCGCGCAACTGTGGGGTGTTGGCTGTCTGATCGGGCCGTTGATGGCGGGGGCGGGGAGTCAGTGGATCAACGGGCATGCGTTGCCGTTGTTGATGGCGGTTGGGGCGTTTGGGTTGGTGCTGCTGCTTTTGCGCCAGGGTGCATTTGGCTCTGCGCAGACAGCTTGAAGTCAAAAGATCGCAGCCTTCGGCAGCTCCTACAGGGGAATGCATTTCAAACTGTAGGAGCTGCCGAAGGCTGCGATCTTTTGCTTTTAAAGCATTCTTTCCAGGCCGACGGTGGTGCTGAACCACGCATTAAAGCGCCGCCACCAGCTCCCCGGTTCCTTGGTCAGCGTGTGCAGCTGGCCGTTGTCCTCGGTCACCCAGACGATCTTGCCATCCTGCAGTTTCGCCTGATAACTCAGTGCCGGCGCCATGCCTTGCAGGGCCAGTTCGCGAACATGCCTGGCCAGTTCCGGGCTGTCGACCAGGACCCCGACTTCGGTGTTCCACAGCACCGAGCGCGGGTCGAAGTTGAACGAGCCGATGAAGGATTTCTGCCGGTCGAAAATCATCGCCTTGCTGTGCAGGCTGGAATCCGAACCACGAAACGACTTGCTGTAGAACAGGTGCGGGCCGCTGCCGTAGTTATCCCCGGGCTGACGGCGTAGTTCATACAGTTTCACCCCGTGCTCCAGCAGCGCCTTGCGGTACGGCGCATAACCGCCGTGCACTGCCGGCACGTCGGTGGCTTCCAGTGAGTTGGTCAGCAGGCTCACTGACACCCCGGCGTCGGCGCGACCGGTCAGGTACACCAGCCCCGGCTGGCCGGGCACGAAGTACGCCGAGATCATGATCAGCTCTTGGTTGACGCCGTTAAGCTCCGGCGCCAGTTGCGTGGTCAGCAGCAATTGCGGGTCCGGCTCGTCCTTGGCCAGCACCTTGCTTGGGGCATCCCACAGCGCCTGGTTCCAGGCCCAGATCAGTTCCTTGCGCCAGATGTCCATGCGCGGTGCGGTCTTGAATCGCATCAGCTGTTGATACAACGCGTGATTCTGTTTACGGGTTTCATCCAGCGATTCTTCCAGGCGCGTGCGGGTGTTCTGCAAGTCCTTGGCCGTCGGTTTGCTGGAGAGGAATTCGTCGATCGGCTTGCTCAGCGCGCTGTTCCAGTACTGATCGAAACTGTGCCCGAGCTGCTCGGCCACCGGGCCGACGCTGAGCATGTCGATGTCGGTGAAATTCAGGTTCGGCTCGGCATCGAAATACTCGTCACCCAGATTGCGCCCGCCGACGATGGCCACGCTGTTGTCCGCCAGCCACAGTTTGTTGTGCATGCGTCGGTGTTGCAGCGACAGGTTGAACAAGCGCCCGGCGGCGCGGGTCACGCCGGTGCTGCGGCCCAGGTGCAGCGGGTTGAACAGGCGGATATGGATCTGTGGATGCGCCGCCAGCGTGGCGATGATCGTGTCCAGACCGTCGCTGGTGGTGTCGTCGAGCAGGATGCGCACGCGCACCCCACGGTCGGCGGCCTTGAGCAGTTCTTCCACGAGCATCCGCGTGCTGACGCCGTCATGGACGATGTAGTACTGCAAGTCGAGGCTGGTTTGTGCCTGGCGAATCAGCTCGGCGCGGGCGGTGAAGGCCTCAGTGCTGTTGGACAGCAGGCGAAACCCGGAGCGTCCCTGATAGGGCGCGGCCTGAGCCTGGATCGAGCGGCCGAATGCGGAGCTGAAGGCCGGCAACGCCTGGCTGGGTTCGCGTGGTACATCGAGGTTTGCGCAACCACTGGCCAACGAACACAACACACAGACAGCGAGCAATTTTTTTCCGGGTAGCACGTTGCTTTCTCGGCTGGACGCTGGGGAGGACGGAGTATGGCATGCAGAGGATTTCAACGACCGCTTAAAGGCGGATCCTCGCCACAGTATGTAAACAATTAGTCGTTCGAAAGTAGGAATGAGTTCGCATGCTGTTATGGACTATTTGCTTTGTCGTTTTTTCTGCTTCTGCTTGGTGCTTATTCCTACATACGAATCCTAAAAAAAACGAAATCATCGCTCCCGGTGTTCACGGCCTTGTGTAAACGATGCACTGAACAACTGCCAATTATAAATAGCTGAATAAGTAGGGACTGATGAAAAAAACAACATGGATGGCGGCCGTCGCCGTTGCAGTATTACCCACACTGGTGGTCGCCGAGAGCGTCGATCTGAGCGTGACTGGAACCATTATTCCGACCTCGTGCGTCCCCGCATTTGCCGGCGGCGGCACTGTCGATTTGCGCAAGATATCGGCAGCCACGCTTAACAAGACCACGCAGACGCTGCTGCCGACCCACAACATTTCGCTGCACATCAATTGCGATGCGCCAGCGCCGGTGGAGGTGTCGGTCAGAGACAATCGTGCGGCAACCAAACTGCCGGGCATCAGCGACGGCGCAGGTCAGAGTGATCCGGTTCTGTTCTACGGTCTGGGTGAGATCAATGGCACGCGCATCGGCGGTTTCGCCTTACGGCATGGCACGCCCGAAACCGACGGCACTGGTCGCGCACTGTTGACCCGAACCCTGGCCGCGCCGGCGTGGCGAGTACCAGGCGGTACCTTGGTCAGCAATGCACCTGCGCTTTACTCTTGGGGCATCAGCGCGGCGGCTGGCCCGGTTGCCGCCAGGCACCATGGTTTCCCGATGCAGCTGTTGCCGATCATCGGCCCAAGCAACGCTTTGCCGATCGCTAACGAGATACCGCTCGATGGCTCGGTAACGTTCGATATGTTCTATCTCTGACCGGTCCTGACCCGGTCGCGCTTCTGCGGTCGGGTGCCGTTCACTCATGCAGGTGCGCCTCGGCATCAACCGGGGCGCGCCCAGAATTTTCCGGATATTCCGATGCCCATCTCAATCAGTCTCAGTCTGAAGAAGGCGCCACTGTGGGTGCTCGCCTGGTTTTCCATGGCGGTTGCCCACGCCGCCGGCATGGTTCCGCAAACGCCGGTGCTGGTGGTGGAGGAGGGCCTCGGCGAGGCCGTCATGAATGTGCGCAATACCGATGCTCGCCCTGCGTTGCTGCATACCCGAATCGAAAATGTCGAGCAGGACGACGATGTGCTGTTGCTCGTGACACCTCCGGTCGCCCGGGTTGAGCCCGATGGTATTCAGCAAGTGCGGTTCATCTTGCAAACTGTTCGACCGCTACAGACCGAGCGGCTCAAGCGTGTGGTGTTCGAAGGTATTGCCCCCACCGCAGCAGCCGACGGCTCGCAGGTCAGTCTGGGGGTGAGGCAGAACCTGCCGGTGATTATGCGCCCCGCCGGGTTGGCGATTGAGCGCGAGCCGTGGAAACGATTGCACTGGTCCGCCACGGCTGACGGCCTGCAAGTCTCCAACCCCAGTCCCTATGTCGTTCGTCTGGCCAAAGGGATTGTACCGTTGCCCGGCTCGGAGCAGGCCAATCTGCCGCGCACTTACATCTTGCCCGGCGAACGCCTGAATGTTGGTTTGCCCTTGAGCGTCTCGGTTCGGGCCATGACGGTGCGGATATTCCCGGCGACCACCTATGGTTTCGCTGTCGAGCGTTACGACGCGCCGGTCACTCGCTAGTGAGCGACAATGTTCGACGGTGCGTGACAGTGTTGCTGGTCACCGGTCTGGGTTGCGTAATGGCGAACGAGTCTGTGGAGTTCGATGCCCGGGTGTTGAGGGATCGCGGTATTGATCCGGCGCTGGCGCAATACTTTCGTGATGCGCCGCGCTTTACCGAAGGCTCGCGTCTGGTCGCTCTGCAGGTCAACGGGCAATCCAGAGGGCGCGCACGCCTGACGTTCAATGTCGACGGCGACCTGTGCCTGGAATCGCAGTGGTTGCGAGCGGCGGGTGTGCGTCCGCCCGTTGCACTGATTCAGGCGCAACCCGATCGATGCGTAACACCTGCGCAAGGGTTTCCCGGCGCGAGCGTGCAGTTGCACCCCGGCAGGGAACAGGTCGATCTGTTGGTCCCCACCGATTCTCTAGCGTTGCCGGATCGACCGTTACAGGTGTTCGCCGCTGGCGGTGTGGCCGGTGTAGTCAACTACGATCTGCTGGTGGCCGGCAATGAACTCGACGGTCAGCGCAGCACCTATCGCAGCCTGGGCTCCGAGATCGGGTTGAATGCCGGAAACTGGGTGTTGCGCAGCCGCCAGTCCTACACGGCCACGTCGGACGGCTCACGATTCGAGCACCTGTATGCGTACGGCGCGCGCACGCTGGAAGACTACGAGGCCAGCGTACAGGCAGGTCAGCTGAATCTGGCGTCACCGCTGTTTGCCGGCGAGTCGTTCACGGGGATGCAGATTGTGCCCGAGGCGGCATTTTCGCAACTGCGTGCCCGGCAGAGCGGTGCACGCGGGCAAGTGGAGGGGGTGGCCTATTCGCCCTCGCGGATCGAAGTGCGCCAGAACGGGGTGATGATCTACACCACCCTGGTGCCGGGCGGGCCCTTCACGCTGCGCGCGTTACCGCTGCTGAGCAATCAACTCGATTTGGACGTGAGCGTACATGAGCAGGATGGCCAGACGCGACGTTTTCGGGTGCCCGCTGCCAGTCTTCATGAAGGCGCGTTTGATGGCTCCGGCGGGTTCAGTTTCGCCCTTGGCACTGTGCGGCGACTGGGCACGGACGACCGTTCCACGCCGTCATTTGCCACGCTCAGCAACGACCGGGACTGGAACCGGTCCAGCCGCGTAACCACAGGCCTGTTGGTGGGCAACGACTATCTGTCGGCGGGTTGGGGTCTGCAGAAACAGTGGGCGGGCGATCTGAATCTGGGCTTGCGGCAGGTGTTTTCCGATGAGCGCAGTGCAGGCCAGATGGGCAGCCAAGTGCAGATGGCCCTGGCCGCGCCGTTATCAACGTCACTTTCGACCCGTCTGATTGCGGTGCACCAGAGTCAGGGTTTCCGCACGCTGTCGGACACCGGTTGGAACCCTGCGCGCGAACAGCCAGTGTCACGTAGCCGCAATCACTTCATGGCTTCGATGGACGGTTCGACCGAGCATTGGGGCGCGTTTGGTGTGACTTGGTCGCGGTACTTGAGCAAGGGCGAACCGGCCCAGACGCGAATGGGGTTTTCCTGGTCGCAGACATTGCCCCAGCGAGTCAGCCTTTCGCTGAGCCTGGAACGGGATGTGGCTGGCACCGCCCGGGATGGCGGGGGCACCTCAGCCTATCTGACGCTCGGCCTGCCGCTTGGAGGGCAGGCGAGGCTGCGCAGTTACCTGCGCAATGACGAGCGAACCGGCACGCGCAAAGGTCTGGCGATCAGCGATGTGCTCAGCGAAACCCTGGCCTACAGCGCCCGTGCGGAATACCCGGATGCAACGGCGGCCAACTACGCCGCGCGCATCAACGCGATACCGTATTACACCAGCCTGGATCTGGGTGTCGGTCAGCGCGCCGATGCGATCGACTATGACCTGGGATTACGCGGGGGAGCGGTTTTTCACCGCGATGGCGTGACCCTGTCACCTTATCCGTTGCGGGACACGATTGGCGTGCTCAAGGCCGGTGATAAGGCCGGGGTGAAGCTGAATACGCCTCAGGGCCCGGTCTGGACCGATGGCCGCGGGCGTGCGGTGGCAGCGACACTTCCAGCCTATGCGACCGCCCGCCTGGAAGTCGATCCGCTGAGCCTGCCGCGCAACGTCGAGGTTCTCGACGGATTGCAAGAGATCACGGCGGCTCGCGGTGCCGTGCAGCACCTGGATTTCTCTATGGTCACGGTCAGACGTTTGTTGTTGACCGCCATGACGGTCGATCGGCAATGGCTACCCAAGGGTTTGACAGTCGAGGACGCCGAGGGTCGCTACCTGACTACGGTGCTGGCCGCCGGGACAATTTTTCTCCCGGATGTGCAGCCCGGTCAGGCGTTGCATGTGCAACTGCCTGACACCACACGGTGCGTGTTGAAATTCGCGCTTTCCCAAGCCCCTGAAGACCGTGCGCAGATCGAGCGTGTCGATGCCCTGTGCATGCCTGTCGAGATCTCCTGAACGAGTGTCTGCCATGAAGCTACGTGTTGTTGCGGCCCTGTTGATATGTCTTCTGTCGTCGTTTGCATGGGGCGCTGACGAATGCCGGTTGGCACTGTCGCCCGCGGGCGTGGATTTTGGTTCGGTCAATCGTGCCGAATTGCTCGCACGCTCGGTCTCTGGCGGCGCAGACGCCAGTTTAGGCGTGCGATCCCTGCATTTGCGCATTCAGTGCGCGGTTCCCCGCGCAATGACGTGGGGTTTTGCCGCCCCCGTGGCCGATCCTCAGCGCTATCGCTGGACGGCGGGCACCTTGCAGATTCGGATGGTGGCAGCGCGACTGGACGGCGTGGCGGTGCAAATGAAGCGGACCGGCGATGAGGTGGTCGAGGCTAATCTGCTTCGGCCGGGCGATCGTGTGGTCACGTGGCGCTCCGGCGCGGTTGCCTCGGGCTCACATCTGGAGGTCGACTTGCAGATCGAAGCCAGAGTCGATGAAGCGTCGAGCCGGGTCCGTGACTTGACCCGCCATGAGGCGTACGGAACATTTCAGCTTGATTGAATGAGCACGGCGTGGATGCGCAGGCTCAGTTCATTCCCCAGCATCGGCCAGCAACCGGATCGCTGTCTCAGCGACCTTGCGCACTGCCTCTTCGATCTGCGGTGTCGGTTTGGCAGCGTAGTTCATCCGCAGGCAATTGCGGTACTTGCCCGAGGCGGAAAAGATGCTGCCGACGGCAATCTGTACGCCTTGGTCATGCAGCGCACGATTGAGTTTCAGCGTATCGAACCCTTCCGGCAGTTCGACCCACAACATGAAGCTGCCCTGTGGCCGGCTGGCACGGGTACCGGCCGGGAAATAACGGGTGACCCAGTCGATCATCGCGTCGCGATTGCGCTGGTACTGAGTGCGCATACGCCGCAAATGCGGTTCGAAGTACCCACCTTTGAGAAATTCGGCAATGGCAATCTGCGGCTGCGGCGCGGTGGAGCCGGTGCTGATGTATTTCATGTGCAGCACCCGCTCCAGATAACGTCCCGGCGCGACCCAACCGATGCGCAGCCCCGGCGCCAGAGTCTTGGAAAACGAACTGCACAGCAGCACGCGACCGTCCTCGTCGAAGGACTTGATCGTGCGCGGGCGCGGGTAGGTGTAGGACAGTTCGCCATACACATCGTCCTCGATGATTGCCACGTCGAAGCGCTGCGCGAGGTTCAGCAGAGCGCGTTTGCGCGACTCCGGCATGATGTAGCCCAGCGGGTTGTTGCAGTTGGGCGTGATCTGGATGACCTTGATCGGCCATTGTTCCAGTGCCAGCTCCAGCGCTTCGAGACTGATGCCGGTCAGCGGGTCGGTGGGGATTTCCAGGGCTTTCATGCCCAGGCCTTTGAGCGTCTGCATGGCGCCGTGAAAGCTCGGCGAATCCACTGCAACAATGTCACCCGGCTCGCAGATCGCATGGATGCTGGTGGACAGCGCTTCGTGGCAACCGGTGGTGATGACCAGGTCGCTGGCGCTCAACTGGCAGCCGGAATCGAGCATCAGTCGGGCGATCTGTTCGCGCAGCTCGAGGGTGCCGTGGATGTTGTCGTAATACAGACCGGGCATGTCCTGGCGGCGGCTGATCCGCGCCAGCCCTCGCAGCAGCGGTTTCATGGTTGGCGAAGTGACATCCGGCATGCCGCGACCCAGTTGCACCACGTCCTTGCGCGGCACCGCGCGGATCAGTTCCAGCACCTGATCCCACTGCGAAATCTCCACCGGGCGTTGCGCCGGACGCCCGACTGCAGGCAGCTCCGGCAACTCGCGACCCACTGGCACGAAGTAGCCGGACTTCGGTTTTGGCGTTGCCAGACCGCTGTCTTCGAGCATGCGATAGGCCTGCTGCACGGTGCTCAGGCTGACCCCATGTTCTACGCTCAAGGCGCGCACCGAAGGCAGGCGATCGCCAGGACGGTAGAAGCCTTTTTCGATGCGGGTGCCGAGCAGCTCGGCGAGGTTCACATACAGGGTCATGGCACTGCCTCGATGCAGTTGATTCGTTAAACCAGTACAGATGCGGCAAAAATCGGTAATTCAGACTCAGTTTCGGCAAATCTGTATGGAATTAATACAGGTGTGTTGAATCTGTAATGCTTTTGTCGACCCGCGCATCATGGAATCTCTGGCTACCCAAGTAAACAGGAGCGTCAAAAATGAACGGCTTGAGCGATGTGCGGCTGACGTTACACAGTCAGGAACTGGAGGCAGGGCAGAGAGACAGTGCGCGCAACGAGATGTTGCGCAATGCACCGTCCGGCCTGGGTCGCTGGGGTCTGTTCTGGCATCGTCTGCACACGCGCAAGGTGTTGCTGACACTGACGCCGGAGCAGCTCAAGGATGTCGGGCTGACCCGCGAGCAGGCGCTGGAGGAGGGGTTGAAGCCGTTTTGGCGGTTGTAACTTGATTTGGAATGCATTCCCCCTGTAGGAGCTGCCGCAGGCTGCGATCTTTTGACTTTGTTTTTGAAGATCAAAAGATCGCAGCCTGCGGCAGCTCCTACAGGGGGCAGCGGCTTTCAGACCAGCTCTTTGAGCCGATGCCACAACATCCCCAGCGCCAGCAACGGCGAGCGCAGATGCTTGCCGCCCGGGAAGGTGATGTGCGGCACCTTGGCGAACAGGTCGAACCCGCCGCTGTGCTGACCGCTGATCGCCTCG
>Ga0308163_10003880_pt1 | contig 12251 bp, 12 predicted proteins | sample PhyTR1_FD_201037 | JGI IMG/M metagenome (GOLD analysis project Ga0308163, IMG submission 201037) | Phyllosphere microbial communities from UC Gill Tract Community Farm, Albany, California, United States - DLSLT.R1 | ecosystem: Host-associated > Plants > Phyllosphere > Unclassified | place: USA... | reverse complement strand
GCATCGTGACCGGCCGCAGCCGGGACTCGATGATGGCGCTGGTGACGGACATGGCGCGTGCCGCCCTGATCGTCATCACTGCCACCACGATGGCCATCTTCGGCCAGAACGTGCATTCCTTCCTGACTCATTACGTGCAGGACGAGATCACCTACGTGGTCACCGGTGAGGAAGACACGGCCAAGGACCTGATCGATGAAAACCTGGCGTACATGCAGGTGGCGCTGTCGGCGGTGGATGTGCTCGATGTCGCCGGTGACGTGACGCTGGACAACGCAAAGACCCGCGCCATGTGGTTCATCGGCCTGGGTACGGGCGGGCCCGCCGTAACCGCAGGTGCGATGTTGCTGCTGTATGAAGTCGCGATGGCGCTGTTCATTGGCTTCGCACCCTTGTTCATATTGTGCCTGCTGTTCGAACAGACCAAATCGCTATTCCAGCGATGGCTGTTCTATGGCATCGGCACGATGTTCTCGATGGCGGTGCTGGCGGCCATGACCGGGATCGCGATGAGCATGGTGTCCAAGGTGGCCTTTGCGTTCTGGGGCACCGCCGCGGCCGGCGCGCTGATGGGTTCCAACTTCACCGAAGGCATGACCAGCATGGCGCTGCAGCAGGGCGGCATGGGGTTGATCCTGACCACGTTGATCCTGACCGCACCGCCCATGGCGGCGATGTTCTTCCAGGGCACGCTGGGTGCGTTCATGGCGTACTCGCAGATCGGCGGTTCGCCGGGTGCTGCTGCACCGGGCCCGCAGGGTCAGCCGCCGGGTTCTTATGCGCCGCAGCAGGGGAGTGCGCAGGAACGTCCGGAGACTTCGGGCACCAACAACGTCAACACTTCGCCGCGTCTTTCGGGACTCCCTGCAGAGTCCCCGACGGCACCGGCAGGCAGCCGCGGGAATGCGCCGTTGTAGTGCCACTCAGCGTTGCCTGAGTAAGTTTCGAGCATGAATTCATGAAGAAGGGAATGGCGGGATGAACATCTGTCGAGTCGGCATTCTGGTCAACGTGGCGTTGGCGGCTTCCGTTCTGTGGTTGTCGCTCGCCTTCGAAGCAAGTGCGGAAGGCCGCTGCCCACCGGGTCAATATCCTGTGGGCGGTCAAGGAGTAGGAGGGTGCGCGCCTATTCCGGGCAGGGGAACTGCTCAGCCTGCCCAGCAGCAGGCCCCGCCGCCGCCGCCGGTCTGGCTGCACACGCGCTATGGAGCCATCGCGATGTCGCCCTCCACTTCCGCAGCGGGTGTTGCCGCGGAACAGACAAGCAGCGAAGCCGCGGCGGCGGTGGCGATGAAGGATTGTCAGCGTGAAGGCGCCCGGGACTGCGCCGTGATCTCGCGGTACAGCAATCAATGCATCGCGCTTCTGGTCCCGGGCGCATGGCCTGCAGGAGCCAAGGGCGGAATAGGGACTGGCGTGACGCCTGAACTGGCCCGGCAAGACGCTCAGAAAAATTGCATCGATCCTGCCGGGTCCGGGTGTACAGCTACTTATGAGGCCTGCAGTTTCCCTGAGCGATGAACCTGTTCGTTCAACCTCTTCCCAGTGGACGCGCTGAGCGTCCATCCGGCCTGGTCTTGAGCCGATCCCACGCCGAAGCCAGTGCGTGAGATCGGCTTGAGGGAGTCACGGACGCGTACCTTCGGCCCGCCCCAACCAAGGCACCGGGGAACGGCTCAGGCATTCATACTGCGTGCCGCCACCTGGCTCTGCTCGATCTGCAGGTCACGCTCCTGCGAAGCCACCTGCTGCGCGGCCTGCTGCGAGGCCACGCGCTCGCTGGATTGATCCAGTGAGGTGTTCATCGCTTCGGTGGTTGCCACCGACACCCGCAGGTGCGCCGGGTCGTTGACTTCACCCTGCACGCCGAACGTGTGCGAGGCATCGTTGCTCATCAGCACATTGTCGATGCGGGTGCCGCCGTTGGCATGCATTTCCGCCGCAAGGCTGCCGGCGAGCTGGCCGCTGTGCTGGTCCGGCGTGCGGCCCACGCGCAGGTCCTGTGCTTCCACGCCGCGCAGCGCGTCCTGGAAAAGCAGGTTGCCGGGATGACCAGGCTGATCCATGCGCATCGCGCCGTCGCGCTTGTGGGCGTCTTCCTCCGCTGCCTTGCGCGCAGGCTCGCCCGGTTCCAGCGGACCGCGGATGCGGTTGATGATGTCCTCCGCGTTTCCGATTCCCCCGCGGGTGGCGGTCGTTACTCCACCGCGCAGGAATTCCAGCTTGTCGCGATACTCGCTGATCATGCCTTCGTTCTGCTTGGCCAACGCCTGCGAGGCCGGGTTGTCCAGCACCGAGCCCGCGCCGAGGAAGTTGCCCATCTTGTGCGAATCCAGCGAGCGGCCGGCGGCCAGCAACGCCGAATCGGGCATCAGGAAGCCAGCAACCGCGCCGTTGCGGAAGCCGGATCCGTACAGGTTTTTGATCTCGGTTTCGTTCGCATAGACCTTCACCTGGCCGTAGTGGCCGGACGCCGCGCTGACCGGATCGGCGGCCATCACGTGGTTGACCATGGCGTTGCCGCCTTCCGGCATGCGGTAGCCCAGACTGGCTGCACCATAGGCATTGAAGGTCTCGCCCTTCAGGCCGTGGTGGTGCGCGCTCACTTGTGCCAGGGCACCGCCCAATGAATGTCCGGTGACGCTGACCTCGGCCGCACGCCCGTTCAACGAGGCGTTGACCTCGGCCTGGGCCACCGCACGCTGCGTCAGCGCGATGGCATCGGGCGCCTGCAGGTTGGCACGTGTGAGGACCATGCCGGCATCCGTCACTACGCCATCCAGCAGTATCTGTTCGGTGCCACGATGGGCAACGATGACTTCGCCGGTGTCGGCACGCTCGTAGATCGTGCCCTGATAGCCGTTGTTCTTGTTGCTTACATGTTCGATGATCTTGTACGAGTGACCATTGAGCGTGACGAGTTCGTCCTTGCCATTGTCACGGCGGCCAACGGCGTAGTCCTTGTACGCATCATCGGAAAGCGCGGCGTAATCCTGGCTGGTCAGGCTCATGGCTGGACCTGCCGCGCGGAGAGCTGGACGGAGAAGATCGAATCCTGCAGTTCAGGCTTGTAGTCGGTGGGCGCGGCTTCACCGCCGGCACGGTAGTCGGGCAGCGCCTCGGCACGCGGGTATACGGCGTTGGCGTAGTAGCGCGTCAGCGGCTCACTCTTTGCAAAGGCCGGGGATTCGAGGAACGAGGTGAAGCGGGTTTCGCCTTCGGCCCCGGTGGCCTTGAGCATCGCGCTGGCACCGCTGAACTCCCAGCGGCACACGCCGCGACCGTAGTAGTCCTCGTCGAGCATGCGGTCCAGGTAGACGATGCCGCGGTATTCGCCATCGGCCACCTTTCGCAGCTCGACAGGCTCCTGGCTGGTGATCCGGCCAGCGGTGCCGGTTTCCGGCTGTATGCGGCCGCACTGTTCTTCGTTGGTCACGTCATACTGCGCCACGGCCTCCACCACGTTGATCGGGCCGGGGGCGTCGTTGATCTTCAGCACGAACTCATATGCGTGACGTGGCGTGGGATTGAGCTTGGCGAGGCCACGGCCGCCCTGTTCGACGTCTTTTTCCGCGGTGGTGATTTCTTGGTTCATGGCAGTCTCGGAATGGCAGGCGGTGATGAGCAGCAGGGCGAGGCAGGGAAGGATCGTTCTACGCATGGGGTGCCTTCTCGGAACGAAGTCAGTGCGATGGTGGATGTGGGCTGACGAGGGTGACGCTGAACAATGACCCACGCAGCTCCGGTTTGAAGCCCTCGGGTGCGTCTTCGCCGTAATCGGCGTAGTTGTCCATGGCGTCGCGCGGATAACCCATATCGGCGTAATGCCGGGTTTCGGTGTCACCCTTGACGAAACGGTCGGCCTGGATGAAGGACAGGAAACGCGTCTCTCCATCGGCACCGGTGGCCTTCAGCATCGCGCCGGCGCCGCTGAACTTCCACTGGCAGACGCCGCGTCCGTAATAGTCCTCGTCCTGCATCAGGTCGAGATAAACCGTGCCACGGTATTCGTTGTCGCTGACTTGCTGCAGCTTCACCTCTTCCTTGCTGGTGATGCGGCCCGTGCGGCCGGTGGCCGGCACGATGCGCCCGCATTCCTGTTCGTTGATGACGTCGTACTGCGCGCTGCCTTCCACCACCTCGAAAGGGCCGGGCGCATCGGCGATCTTCAATACCAGCTCATGGGCCTGCCGCGGGGTGGGATTGAGTTTGGCGAGGCCGCGTTCGTTCTGCCCAGCGTCCTGTTCCGCACCGTGCGGATGGCAGGCTGCAAGCGCAACAATGGCGAGGCAGGGCAGCAGGGCCCGCCACCTCGGCCGAAGCCTTTCTGCAGAAGCGTGCGACTCAAGCATGCATCTGCCTGGCGCTGTCTTGCTGCTGTGAGAGCTGCCGCTCCTGCTCCTGTCCCATGCGCTGGCTGGCTGCCAACTGCACGCGCTCACTGCTCTGTTCAAGGGGCACCTGCATGGCCTCGGTAGTTGCCACCGAAACCCTCAGGTGCGCCGGATCGTTGGGCTGGCCCTGCACGCCGAAGGTGCGCGAGGCATCGCTGCTCATCAGCACGCTGTCGATGCGGGTGCCGCCGTTGGCGTGCATTTCCGCCGCCAGGCTGCCGGCCAACTGGCCGCTGTGCTGGTCCGGCGTGCGGCCTACGCGCAGGTCCTGCGCCTCCACGCCGCGCAATGCGTCCTGGAACAGCAGGTTGCCGGGGTGGCCGGGGCTGTCCATGCGCATGGCGCCGTCGCGCTTGTGCGCATCTTCGGCCGCCTTGCGGGCCGGCTCGCCTGGATCCAGTGGGCCGCGGATCCGGTCGTAGAGGTCCACCGCCACGCCCGGCATGCCGCGCGCGCCGGTAGTGACCGCGCCGCGCAGCAGTTCCATCTTGTCGCGGTACTCGTCGATCATCCGCGCGTTCTGCTTGGCCAGATCCCGGGTTGCGGGATCATCCAGCACCGAACCGGTATCAGCGAAATTGCCGAGCTTGTGCGCGCCCAGCGAGCCGGCGGCGGCGACCAGCGCCGAATCCGGAATCACGCCGTTGTACCACTTGTTGCTGAAGCCGGCGTTGTCCAGCGTTCGGATCTCATCGGGCCTGGCGTACAGGCGTACCTCGCCGTAATGGCCGGAGGCCGCGCTCACCGGATCCGAGGCCATGGCATGGTTGAGCACGCTGTTGCCGCCTTCGGGGATGCGCAGGCCCAGGCTGGCCGCGCCGTAGGCGTTGAAGGTTTCGCCCTTCAGGTCGAAGTGGTGGGCGGTAACCTGGGCCAGCGCGCCGCCCAGTGAATGCCCGGTGACGCTGACTTCCGGGGCCCGGCCTTCGTTCTCGCCGATGTGCTTGGACAACGCGACCGCACGCTTTGTCAGCGCGATGGCATCGTCGGCCTGCAGGTTGTAGCGCGCCAGCACCATCCCGCCATCAGCAAGCACGGCGTCCTGCAGGATCTCCTCGGTGCCGCGGTGGGAGACGATGATCTCGCCGGTGTCCTCGCGCTGGTAGATCGTGCCCTGGTAGCCATTCTGCCGGTTGTTTACGTGCTCCAGCACCTTGTAGTTGTGCCCGTTGAGCGGCACCACTTCTTCCTGGCCGGGCGCGCGGCGGCCGACCTTGTGGTCTTCATACGCATCAGCGGAAAGTGCGGCGTAGTCGCGGTGGGTGAGCGGCATCAGCGCACCTCATGGGCGGTGAGGGTGGCGGTGAACAGCGCGTCCTGCAGCTCCGGGCGGAACCGCGACGGATCTTCGTGGCCGGCCTGGCCGAAGTCCGGCACCGATTCCACGCGTGGGTAATCGCGGTCCGGGTAATGGCGGGTGAGGGCCTTGCCGGCGATGAACTTGTCCGCTTCGATGAACGAGGTAAAGCGCGTTTCGCCATCGGCGCCAGTGGCCTTCAGCATCGCGCCGGCACCGCTGAAGGTCCACTTGCAGACGCCGCGGCCGTAGTAATCCTCATCCAGCATGCGGTCCAGGTAGACCGTGCCGCGGTACTCGGTATCGGACACCTTCTTCAGCTGCACCGGCTCCTGGCTGGTGATGCGCGCGGCCATGCCGGTAGCTGGAATGATGCGGCCGCATTCCTGCTCATTGGTGACGTCGTACTGGGCCACGCCTTCCACCACGGCGAATGTGCCGGGGGCATCGGCGAGGCTCAGCACCAGCTCGAACGCCTGGCGTGGGCTGGGATTGAGCTTGGCCAGGCCGCGGCCGCCATTTTCGACGTCCTGTTCGGCGGTGGTGATTTCCTGGTTCATGGCGTTCTCCGGATGGCAGGCGGTGAGGAGGAGCAGGGCAGCGCACGGCAGAAACGTTCGGCGCACGGGGGGCCTCCTGGCTGCAGGTGGGAAGGGGGAAGTCGATGCGGTCATGCGGTGGCCACGCAAGCCATCAAGCGCGCCGGTAGCGGGCGCAGGGCAGGGCGCACACGCGGGAGCCTGCGGCTCGAACCGGTGTGCGGGGCTGCGATGTTGTCTCCGTTCCTTGGCGACATGTGCTCGATTCGTGACGAATAGATCGTCCTTTTTACCAGTTTCATGTTTCGTTTGCGTCAAAACGTTGGCGCGCGGCTAACGGGATCGCAGTGGTGGCGCCGAGCCATGCTCGGCGGGTATGCCCGATCCCAAGCGTGATTGACTGCACTGCACACCCCGCCGGGCGTGGCTCGGCGCTACCATGGCGAGGAATTTCGAAGGCCATCATGTGATCAGGGGAACCGTTTGAATCCGCAGGAAGATTCCACCGACTCCGTGCCTGCCGAGCACGCGGCCTACCTGCGCAGCCAGCTGATCACCTATATCGGCAACAAGCGCGCCCTGCTGCCCTTCGTGGATGCCGGGATCGCGCATGCCAAGGACTGCCTGGGCAAGGCGCGGATCGATTTCCTGGATCTGTTTTCCGGCTCCGGCGTGGTGGCGCGGCTGGCGCGCCGGCATGCCGCCACCCTGCAGTGCAACGACCTGGAGCGCTACAGCGAGGTCGGCAACCGCTGCTACCAGGCCAACGTGGCGGATGTGGATGCGGCAGCGCTGGAGGAAGAGCTTGTCCGCGTTGCGCACCGGGTGCAGCGCGAACTGGCGCCGGGCTTCCTGTGCGAACTGTATGCGCCGCTGGACGACGATGACATCCAGCCCGGCGAGCGGGTGTTCTATACGCGTCGCAACGCGATGTTCCTGGATACCTTCTGCCAGGTGCTGGTGGATACGCCGGCGGAGTTGCGGCCATTCCTGCTGGCGCCGGTGCTGGCGCAGGCGTCGATGTACACCAACACCTCCGGCGTGTTCAAAGGATTCCACAAGAACCGCGAAGGCGTGGGCCAGTTCGGTGGCACGGCACGCAACGCGCTGTCGCGCATCCTGCGCCCGATCGAGGTGCAGGCGCCGGTGTTCAGCCGCTTCGCATGCGAGGTGCAGCTGCACCGCCGTGATGCCAACGCGCTGGTGCGTGAGCTGGACATGGTGGACGTGGCGTACTTCGATCCGCCCTACAATGAGCATCCGTACGGTTCGAACTACTTCATGTTGAACCTGCTGTGTGACTACCAGCGGCCATCGCAGGTCAGTCGGGTCTCGGGCATTCCAACCGACTGGAACCGTTCGGACTACAACAAGGCCCGGTTGGCCGAGACCGCGCTGTTCGACGCGGTGGCGCAGGTTCGCGCCCGTTTCGTGTTGATCTCGTACAACTCGGAGGGCGCGCTGAACGTGATGGACACGCGATACAACACCTTCCGCGGCAGCCGCAATCTGGGCGCCCGGGACACCCATGTGACTGAGTTCCTGTACCTGCTGGACAAGCGGTGAACCGCACCCGGTAGTAACGGCCGCTGGCCGTCATGCTTGCGCCGTGGTGGGTGACGACCGTTGGTCGTGGTGGGTGACGACCGTTGGTCGTCACGATTGTGCCTTCCGCTGCGCTCGCCGAGCATGGCTCGGCGCTACCAAGGCGCCAGCGTAGTAACGGCCGCTGGCCGTCATGCTTGTGCTGTGGTGGGTGACGACCGCTGGTCGTGGTGGGTGACGACCGTTGGTCGTCACGCTTGTGCCTTCCGCTGCGCTCGCCGAGCATGGCTCGGCGCTACCAGGGCGGCAGCGTAGTGACGGCCGCTGGCCGTCATGCTTGTGCTCTGGTGGGTGACGACCGTTGGTCGTCACGTTGTGCCTTCCGCTGCGCTCGCCGAGCATGGCTCGGCGCTACCAAGGCGGCAGCGTAGTGACGGCCGCTGGCCGTCATGCTCGGCGGCCCTGCAGGCGCCCGCGTACAATACCCGCATGCCCGACAGCGCCCGCCCGAAGTCCGTCCTGCCCGCCACCCAGGTCCACATGGAGGGCTTCGCGCAGGTGCGTGAGGCGCGCCGGTCCGAGCTGGTGGAGGACTACGTGGAGCTGATCGCCGACCTGATCGCCGATGGCCGCGAGGCGCGCCAGGTGGACATCGCCAGCCGCCTCGGGGTGGCCCAGCCGACGGTCGCCAAGGCGCTCAAGCGCCTGGTCAAGGAAGGCTGGGCGATCCAGCGCCCGTACCGCGGCGTGTTCCTGACCCCGGCCGGCGAACAGTTGGCGCGCGATGTGCGCGTGCGCCACCAGACCGTGGAGCGCTTCCTGCTGGCCTTGGGCGTGGATGCCGATTCCGCGCGGCGCGATGCCGAAGGCATCGAACACCACGTCAGCGAGGCGACCCTGGCTGCCTTCGAGGCCTTCCTGGCCAAGGCGGCGCCGCATGTCTGACGCGCTGCCGGTGCACGATGCCGACGAACACTGGATGCGCCATGCACTGGCGCTGGCCGAGCGCGCACAGCGCGAGTTCAACGAGATACCGGTCGGTGCGGTGCTGGTCAGTGCCGAAGGTGAAGTGCTGGGCGAAGGCTGGAACCTCAACATCGCCGAGCACGACCCCAGCGCGCATGCCGAGATCGTGGCGATGCGGCGGGCGGGCAGGGCGCTGCAGAACCACCGGCTGATGGGCAGCACGCTGTACGTCACTCTGGAGCCGTGTGCGATGTGCGCGATGGCGATCGTGCATGCGCGCGTGGGCCGGCTGGTGTATGCAGCCACCGACCCGAAGACCGGCGCCTGCGGCAGCGTGTTCGACCTGCTCGGCGATGTGCGCCACAACCACCGGGTAGAGATCCACGGCGGCGTGCTGGCACGCGAGGCGAGCACCCGGCTGACCAATTATTTCCGCGCCAAGCGCGGCCGCCCGCTGCTGTCGCTGGATGCGCCGGGTGCCGACGAAGGCTGAACGGCGCGCTATCATGGCGCATCCATTCATGGCGAGCCTGCGGCCCGCCCACAGCGAGGCAACACGATGGCCGACACCGGCGCGGGTAATGACCGATTGATCTGGATCGACCTGGAAATGACCGGGTTGGACACCGACAACGATTCCATCATCGAGATCGCCACGGTGGTCACCGATGCCCAGCTCAACGTGCTTGCCGAAGGCCCGGAGTTCGCCATCCACCACGCGGTGGAGCGGCTGGACGCGATGGACGAGTGGAACCGCAACCAGCACCGCCGCTCGGGCCTGTGGCAGCGCGTGGTGGACAGCCAGGTCAGCCTGGGCCAGGCCGAAGCGGCCACGGTGAATTTCCTGGCCGAATGGATCGGCGCGGGCGCCTCGCCGATGTGCGGCAATTCGATCTGCCAGGACCGTCGTTTCCTCCACCGTGAGATGCCGCGGCTGGAAAAGTATTTCCACTACCGCAACCTGGATGTGTCCACCATCAAGGAGCTGGCCAAGCGCTGGGCCCCGGGGGTGGCCGCCGGGGTGGGCAAGAACAGCAACCACACCGCGCTGAGCGACGTGCATGACTCTATCAACGAACTGAAGCACTACCGGCAGTTCATGGGCACGCTGGCGGGCCTGCCGACGGCTTGATCGAGCACGGTCGGACTATGCGGTGCTCGGTAGGTGACGTGGGCATAAGTGGGTGACGAGGGCATAGGTGGGTGACGTGGGCATAGGTGGGTGACGACCGTTGGTCGTCACGCTTTTGCCGTGCGATGGAGCTGAGAAGCGTGACGACCAGCGGTCGTCACCCACACAGGCGCGGGTCATCACCCGGCCGTTCAACTACGCAGCGCTAAGATCGGCCCATGAACGAGCCGATCCTGCTTCCGCGTGACATCGCCCACCAGCCCCAGGACTGGGCCGACCTGCAGCGCGCCGTGAGCCTGCTGGAGGCCCCCACCATCACCGCGCGCATGGCCAACCTGGTCGGCACGCCGCTGGAATTCGCGGTGAGCCGCCTGCCCAACGCGGTATCCAGCCGTATCCATGGCGCCGTGCAGGCCGCGCTGTACAAGGCGGTGCAGGGAGCGCTGATGAGCATGGGCAACACGCCGGGCAAGTCCGCCTCTACGCGTTGGCACAAGCTGGCGGCGGCCACATCCGGCGCGGTCGGCGGCGCCTTCGGTTTTGCCGCGTTGTTGATCGAACTGCCGGTGTCGACCACCATCATGATGCGAGCGGTGGCCGACGTAGCGCGCAGCGAAGGCTTCGACCTGGCCGACATGTCCACCCGCCAGGCCTGCCTGGAAGTGTTCGCGCTGGGCGGCAACGCCAAGAGCGATGACGCCAGCGAAACCGGCTACTACCTGGCCCGTGGCTTCACTGCCGACGTGGTGCGGCACCTGTCAGCCGAGCTGGCCGGGCGGGTGGTGACCGGCCGCAACCTGACCCTCGGCGTGGCGCCGAAGGAAGCCGGCAAACTGCTGGCCAAGCTGGTGGAAAAGGTGGCCGCTCGGTTCGGCGTGGTGATCACCGAGAAGTTCGCCGCGCAGGCGGTGCCGATCGTCGGCGCGGCCACCGGTGCGGCGTTGAACACCATGTTCACCGACTACTACCAGGACGTGGCGCGCGGCCATTTCATCGTGCGCCGGCTGGAGCGCAAGTACGGCGAGGACGTGGTGCAGGCCTGCTACCAGCGCATCGCCCAAGGTTGACCGGGCGGCGCTGCTGGGCTGACGTCGCGCTGATCGTTGCACCACAGGCACAACTGTATTGCCTGGCCGGGTCTGTAAGCGGCGGCGGCCGGCCCCCATCCTTGTTGCATGCTCATCGCGCAAGGATTTTCCATGCTGTTCTCCCCGTATTCCCTGGGTCCGCTGCGGCTGGCCAACCGTATCGTGATGCCGCCGATGACCCGCTCGCGGGCCGCCGAAGGCAACGTGGCCACCGCTGAAATGGCGGAGTACTACGCCCAGCGCGCCTCGGCCGGGTTGATCGTCAGCGAAGGCACGCAGATCAGCCCGCAGGGGCAGGGCTATGCGTGGACGCCGGGCATCCACAGCCCCGCGCAGATCGAAGGCTGGCGCATGGTCACTGACGCGGTGCATGCCGCGGGCGGGCGCATCTTCGCCCAGCTGTGGCACGTGGGACGGGTCTCCCACGTGGCCCTGCAGCCGGGTAATGCCGCACCGGTTTCGTCGTCCGCGCTGCAGGCCGAGGGAGTGAAGGTGTTCGTTGATCCCACGGGTGCCGGGCCGCAGTCCGGGGTGGGTGAGATGATCCAGCATTCGATGCCGCGGGCGCTGCTGGAGCAGGAGATCCCCGGCATCGTCGCCGAGTACGCACAGGCCACTCGCAATGCATTGGAGGCCGGCTTTGACGGGGTGGAGCTGCACGGTGCCAACGGCTACCTGATCAACCAGTTCATCGATTCGCAGGCCAACCAGCGCACCGATGGCTACGGTGGCGCGCTGGGCAACCGCCTGCGCTTCCTGCGAGAAGTGGCGGCGGCGGTGGTCGAGGTGGCCGGCGGCGAGCGGGTAGGGGTGCGGCTGGCGCCGCTGACCACGCTGCAGGGCGCGGTGGATGACACGCCGCAGGCCACGTATCTGGCCGCGGCGCACGTGCTGGAGCAGCTGGGCGTGGGCTATCTGCACATTGCCGAGGCCGACTGGGACGACGCACCGCTGATGCCTGTGGCGTTCAAGGAGGCCTTGCGGATCATCTACAGCGGCACGTTAATCTATGCCGGCAAGTACACCTTGGCGCGTGCCGAAGAGGCGCTGGCGAAGGGCTGGGCCGATCTGATCGGTTTCGGCCGCCCGTTCATCGCCAACCCGGACCTGCCGCATCGATTGCAGGCCGGTGCGACGTTGAACGAGCCGGACCGGGCGACCTATTTTGGTGGCGGGGTGGAAGGGTTCACCGATTACCCGGTGTTGGAAGCCGCGGAAGCGTAGCGGGCGGTAGCGCCGAGCCATGCTCGGCGAGCGCAGCGGAAGGCAGGAGCGTGACGACCAACGGTC
>Ga0308163_10003878_pt1 | contig 12253 bp, 9 predicted proteins | sample PhyTR1_FD_201037 | JGI IMG/M metagenome (GOLD analysis project Ga0308163, IMG submission 201037) | Phyllosphere microbial communities from UC Gill Tract Community Farm, Albany, California, United States - DLSLT.R1 | ecosystem: Host-associated > Plants > Phyllosphere > Unclassified | place: USA... | reverse complement strand
GGTCAGACCCCTCTGGTTTGGGTTGGCATTACGCCGCGTCGGCCTTGTCGCCTTTGTCCGCTTTATCGACGGACTTCAGCTTGACGACGCTCTCGGCCTTGTCGGCGGCAAGCGGCGGCAAGGTGCGCACGCCCAGCGATTCGCGAACCTTGTTTTCGATCTCCCACGCCAGCGCCGGACGCTCTTGCAGGAAGATACGCGCGTTGTCCTTGCCCTGGCCGACGCGCTCGCCATTGTAGCTGTACCACGAACCGGATTTCTCGACGATTTTCGCTTCCACGCCCAGATCCAGGATCTCGCCTTCGCGCGAGGTGCCGGCGCCGTACAGAATGTCGAAGTGCGCTTCCTTGAACGGAGGCGCGATCTTGTTCTTGACGACTTTGACCTTGGTTTCGTTACCAATGACTTCGTCACCCGACTTGATCGAGCCGGTGCGGCGGATGTCCAGACGCACGGAGGCGTAGAACTTCAACGCGTTACCGCCGGTGGTGGTTTCCGGCGAACCGAACATGACGCCGATCTTCATACGGATCTGGTTGATGAAGATAACCAAGGTGTTGGTGCGGTTGATCGAACCGGTCAGCTTGCGCAGCGCTTGCGACATCAGACGGGCTTGCAGGCCCGGCAGCGAGTCGCCCATGTCGCCTTCGATCTCGGCACGTGGGGTCAGCGCGGCGACGGAGTCGATGACGACCAGGTCGACCGAGCCAGAACGCACCAGCGCGTCGCAAATTTCCAGCGCTTGCTCGCCGGTGTCCGGCTGGGAGATCAGCAGTTCATGCAGGTTGACGCCCAATTTTTGGGCATAGCCGACGTCCAGCGCGTGTTCCGCGTCGATGAACGCGCAGGTGCCGCCCAGTTTTTGCATTTCGGCGATGGTTTGCAGGGTCAGCGTGGTTTTACCCGACGACTCCGGACCGTAGATTTCCACCACGCGGCCGCGCGGCAGGCCGCCGACGCCCAGGGCGATGTCCAGGCCGAGCGAACCGGTCGACACCACTTGCACGTCCTCGATCGGCGCGTTGGCGTCCATGCGCATGACGGAGCCTTTGCCGAATTGCTTTTCAATCTGTGCCAGCGCGGCGGCCAGCGCCTTGGCTTTTTCAGATGCGGGAATTACAGCTTTTTTGTCGTCCATAATGTGCTTTCAACCAGTGGGTGGTGGGACAATTCGTCGGTTCAGGCAGTACTGTATAAAAAAACAGTGATCAATGCAAGCGGATTTGTAGAGAATCGGCGAAATCGTACAAAAACTCGCCACCTTGCCGGAAATCAAACACAATATAGACTTCTGCCGTTGGAGTGCCCCATATGCGTATTTTACTAGCCGAAGATGACAGCGTGCTGGCCGACGGGCTGACGCGTTCGCTGCGCCAGTCCGGCTACGCCATCGATTGCGTCCGCAATGGCCAGGAGGCCGACACCGCCCTGTCCACCCAGGAATTCGATCTGCTGATCCTGGACCTGGGCCTGCCCAAGCTGTCCGGGCTGGAGGTGCTGCGCCGGCTGCGCTCGCGCGCCTCGCTGCTGCCGGTGCTGATATTGACGGCGGCCGACTCGATCGAGCAGCGGGTCAACGGCCTCGACCTTGGCGCCGACGATTACATGGCCAAGCCGTTCGCGCTGTCCGAGCTGGAGGCGCGGGTGCGCGCGCTCACGCGCCGGGGCGCCGGCGGCGGCGCCACCATCATTAAGCATGGCCCGCTGTCGTACGACCAGGTCGGCCGCAGCGCCTATATCAACGACCAGATGCTGGACCTGTCGGCGCGCGAGCTGGGCCTGCTGGAAATCCTGCTGGCCCGCACCGGCCGCCTGGTGTCGAAAGAACAATTGGTCGACCACTTGTGCGAATGGGGCGAGGAAGTGAGCAACAACGCCATCGAGGTCTATGTGCACCGGCTGCGCAAGAAAATCGAGGTCGGCGGCGTGCGCATCGCCACCGTGCGCGGGCTCGGTTACTGCCTGGAGAAATACTCCGAAGCGGCTCGCGCCAGCGCCAACGCCGACCTCGGCGACGCCGCCAAGTGAAGCGCCTGCCCGCCGCCGAGCAACTCGCGGAGGCGGACGCCGACGGTCCGGAATACCAGCCGCCGCCCGTCGAGGCCGACGAGGGCGTGCAAAACTCGCTGTTCGGCGAGATTCTCGACTGGATGCTGGCGCCGCTGCTGTTGCTGTGGCCGATGAGCATCGCCATCACCTACCTGGTGGCCAAGTCGATCGCCAACCAGCCGTTCGACCACGCGCTGGAGGATAGCGTGACGGTGCTGGCGCAGCAGGTGCGTTCGATCGACGGCAAGATCATCAAGAGCCTGTCCGGCTCGGCGCGCGACATCCTGCGCGCCGACGATGTCGACAACGTCTATTTCCAGATCCACGGCCCGCGCGGCGAGCACATCGACGGCGACCGCGATCTGCCGGCGCCCCAGGTGGACGAGGACGAGCGCTATCGCGCCGGCAGCGTGCGCTTCCGCAACGACAACATGCATGGCACGCCGGTGCGCGTGGCCTATTCCTATGTACCGCTGGACAAGGTGGGCGACGACCCGCCAAGGCTGGCGCTGGTGCAGGTGGCCGAGACGCTGGAAAAGCGCGGCCAGCTGGCCAACGAGATCATCAAGGGCGTGATCCTGCCGCAATTCATCATCCTGCCGATCGTGCTGGCCCTGGTGTGGTTTGCGCTGGCACGCGGTCTGTCGCCGCTGGCGCAACTGCAGGAACGCATCCGCGCGCGCGGTTCGGACGACCTGAGCCCGATCGAATCGAGCGACGTACCGGAAGAAATTTCGCCGCTGGTGCGCTCGCTCAACGAGATGCTGGCGCGATTGTCGCTGTCGATCGAGATGCAAAAACGTTTCATCGCCGACGCCGCGCACCAGATGCGCACGCCGCTGGCGGGCATGCGCATGCAGTCGGAGCTGGCGCTGCGCCAGACCGATGGCGGCGAGATCCACCGCTCGCTCGAGCAACTGGCGAAGAGCTCGCAGGCGGCCACGCGCCTGGTCAACCAGCTGCTGGCCCTGGCGCGCGCCGAGAACCAGCCGCAGGCCGGCACCGCGATGGTGCAACTGGAACTGGCCGAGCTGGCGCGCGGGGTGGTGCAGGATTGGGTGCAGGCATCGTTCTCGCACCACATCGACCTGGGATTCGAGGCGCCGCCGATGCCGGTGCAGATCGTCGGCGATCCGACCATGCTGCGCGAGCTGCTGTCCAACCTGATCGACAACGCGCTGCGCTACACGCCGGCCGGCGGCAGCGTGACGGTGCGGGTGCGCGGCCACCACGGCGAGCCCGGCTACCTGGAAGTCGAGGACACCGGCCCGGGCATCGCCAAGGCCGAGCGCGAACGGGTGTTCGAGCGCTTCTACCGCATCCTCGGCCCCACCGCCGAAGGCAGCGGGCTGGGGCTGGCGATCGTGCGCGAAATCGCCCAGCAGCACGGCGCCGAGGTCGACATCTACAACAACCCGCGCTCGCTGCAGCCGAAGCTGCCGGGCTGCCTGTTCCGCGTGAGCTTCCCGCCGCCACCACAGGAACAAGAAAGCGAACCGCCGCATTATGGATAAAGTGGACCCGACGCCCCCGCCAGCACCGCTGACGCGCAAACAGCACTGGCACAAAACGCGCGCGATGACCGGCTGGCTGCTGCTGCTGTGGCTGATGACGGGCTTCTGCGTCGCCTTCTTCGCGCGCGAGCTCACCGGGCTGAGCGTGTTCGGCTGGCCGCTGTCGTTCTACCTGGCCGCGCAAGGCGCCTCGCTGGTATACCTGGCCATACTCGGGTTCTACGCCTGGCGCATGCGCCGCCTCGATCTGGCGGCCTCGCCGGCCAGCCCGGCGGCCACGAAGGAGCCACGCCCTTGAAAGAGTCCGGCACCTTCTTCCGGCGCTTGAGCCGCTACTACCTGCTGTTCACGCTCGGCTTTGTCGGCTTTCTGATTTCGCTGTCGGTGCTGGAACAGGAAGGCATGCCGCGGGTATGGATCGGCTACCTGTTCATGTTCGCCACCATCGTGCTGTACGCCACGCTTGGCGTGCTCAGCCGCACCTCCAACGTGCTGGAATATTATGTCGCCGGTCGCCGCGTGCCGGCCATGTTCAACGGCATGGCCACCGCTGCCGACTGGATCTCGGCCGCCAGCTTCATCAGCCTGGCAGGCGGCCTGTACCTGCACGGCTTCGACGGCCTGGCCTACATCATGGGCTGGACCGGCGGCTACTGCCTGGTGGCGCTGCTGATCGCGCCCTATTTGCGCAAGTTCAGCCAGTACACCATCCCCGACTTCCTGGCCATGCGCTATGGCGGCGCCAGCGACGACAACCGGGGCGGCCGCGCGGTGCGTATCCTTGCCGTGATCGCCACCATCATCGTCTCGTTCACCTACGTGGTGGCGCAGATCTACGCGGTGGGCTTGATCGCCTCGCGCTTCACCGGCGTCGACTTCTCGGTCGGCATCTTCCTTGGCCTGGCCAGCATCCTGGTGTGCTCCTTCCTGGGCGGCATGCGCGCCATCACGTGGACCCAGGTGGCGCAATACATCATCATCCTGGTGGCGTTTTTGATGCCGGCCATCTGGCTGTCGGCCAAGCACAGCGACAACCCCATTCCGCAGGTGGCCTACGGCAAGCTGCTGCCCCACCTGAGCGCGCGCGAAGCGGTGCTGCAGGAAGATCCGAAGGAGGCCGAAGTGCGCGCCATCTTCCGCCAGCGCGCCGACGACTACCAGTTGCGCCTCAACACGCTGCCGTCGTCATGGGAAACGGGAAGGCTGCAAATGCAGCGCAAGCTCGACGACGTCAAACTGCGCAACGCCTCGCTGCTGGAGATCCGCAACGCCGAGCGCGCGCTGATCGCCTATCCGAAAGATGCCGACGAGGCCGCACGCGTGTGGTCGGATGCCCGTACCCAGAACCTGGCCCGCGCCCAGCCGATCACCCCGCACGCCACGCCCTACCCCGGCGATGCCGTCACCTCCGACATCAAGCGCAACAACTTCATGGCGCTGGTGTTCTGCCTGATGCTGGGCACGGCCGCCCTGCCGCATATCCTGATGCGCTCGTACACCACGCCTTCGGTGCACGACACGCGCGTGTCGGTGTTCTGGGCCCTGTTCTTCATCCTACTGATCTACCTCACTATCCCGGCGCTGGCGGTGCTGGTCAAGTACGACATCTACAGCGCGCTGGTCGGCACCGACTTCGCCCACCTGCCCAACTGGGTGTCGTACTGGAGCAATGTGGACAAGATCAATCCGCTATTCAGCATCAGCGACATCAACCGCGACGGCGTGGTGCAGCTGGCCGAAATCTCCATCGACGCCGACGTGCTGGTGCTGGCCACGCCGGAGATCGCCGGCCTGCCGTACGTGGTCTCCGGCCTGGTTGCCGCCGGCGGCTTGGCGGCGGCGTTGTCCACCGCCGACGGCCTGCTGCTGGCGATCTCGAACGCGCTGTCGCACGACATCTATTACAAGATCGTCGACCGCACCGCCTCCACGCAAAAGCGCGTGACGATCTCCAAGTTGCTGCTGCTGGGCGTGGCCTTCATCGCCGCCTATGCCGCCTCGACCAAGCCCGGCGACATCATTTCGCTGGTGGGCGCGGCGTTCTCGCTGGCCGGCTCGGCGATGTTCCCGGCGCTGGTGCTGGGCGTGTTCTGGAAGCGCGCCAACTATCAAGGCGCGGTGGCGGGCATGATCGCCGGCTTCTCCGTCTGCCTTTACTACATGTTGCACACCAATCCCATCCTCGGCGGCAGCGCGGCCGGCCAATGGTTCCACATTGCCCCCATCTCGGCCGGTATCTTCGGCGTACCGGCGGGATTGCTGACGATGGTGGCCGTCAGCCTGATGACGCCGGCGCCCGGCCGCGAAACCGCAGCGCTGGTCGATTACATCCGCGCGGCCGAAAAAACCGACCCGTAATGGCGCAAACTTCCACAACAGCGACAAAGGGATATGTGGCGCATTTGATAACATAGTGGTATTGTTCAGCACTTGACACTTTTCGCCATCCGCCCAATGCGATTTCACCAGCTTTGCGTACGCGCTACCCTGACGGCGGCCGCTGCCGCATTCATTGTCCAGGCTCATGCCACCGACGCCGCGGCCCCGGCCGCCGGGAGCACGCGAGCGCCGCCGCCGATCGCCGCCTTCTTCGACAATCCGCAATTCAGCGGCGCGCTGTTTTCGCCCAGCGGAAAATATCTGGCCGTGCGCGTGGCCGGCAAGGAGAGCCGCGATCGCCTGGGCGTGATCACGCTGAGCGACTCCAGCGTCAAGGTGGTGGGCGCCTTCAGCGACGCCGACATCGGCTCCTTCCAATGGGTCAACGATGAGCGGCTGGTGTTCACCGCCACCGACCGCAGCGTCGGGCAGGGCGACGTGCGCTATGCGCCGGGGCTGTTCGCGATCAACCGCGACGGCGGCAAATTAATGCAACTGGTCAGCCGCAGCGGCAAGCCGTTCGTCAGCAGCGGTGGTACGGGAGTGCGCAGCCGCGAACTGCTGCCATGGAACACCTATTTGCTGGGCCAAAAGACCGGCCAGGATACCGACGACATCTACGTCACCTATCGCGCCATCACCAAACGCGGCCAGGTCGATTATGTCGACCTGCAGCGACTCAACACGACGACCGGGCGCTACACGTCGTTCGAACGTCCCGGCAACAGCATGAGCTGGCTGCTCGACAACAACGGCGAGCCGCGCCTGACGCGCACGGTGGAGGGCGGCGTCAGCACCCTCCACTACCGCGACCCGGCCAACAACCAGCAATGGCGCAAGCTGATCAGCTTCGACACCTACACCGGCGGCAAGGACGCCTTCAGCCCGCTGGCGTTCGGGCCGGACGGCACCTTGTACGTCGTCAGCCACGCCGGCCAGGACAAGTCGGCCGTGTACACCTTCGACTTCGCCACCAATAAACTCTCGGACCAGCCGGTGGTGCGGCTGGCGGACTACGACTTCAACGGCACCCTGCTCTTCGGCAAAGGCAAGCTGCTCGGCGTGCGGCGCCTGACCGACGCCCGCGACACGACCTGGCTGGACAACGACATGAAGGCGATGCAGGCCAAGGTCGACCATATGCTGCCCAACACCGTCAACCTGCTGTCAGTCCCGACGCGGCCCGAGTCGCCCTGGGTGATGGTGACGGCCTACTCCGACATGTTCCCGTCGCGCACCATGCTGTACAACAGCGAGACAAAAAAACTCAGCATGCTGGGCAACAGCCATCCGCTGATCGAGCCCGAGCGCATGGCGCAGCAAACGCTGGTGCGCTACAAGGCGCGCGACGGCCTCGAGATCCCGGCCTGGCTGACCCTGCCCAAGGGCGGCGGCAAGAACCTGCCGATGGTGGTGCTGGTCCACGGCGGCCCTTATGTGCGCGGCGGCAGCTGGGGCTGGACGGCCAACAGCCAGTTCCTGGCCTCGCGCGGTTACGCGGTGCTGGAACCGGAATTTCGCGGCAGCACCGGCTTCGGCACGAAACACTTTCGCGCCGGCTGGAAGCAATGGGGACTGAAGATGCAGGACGACATCGCCGACGGCACCCGCTGGGCCATCGCCCAGGGCACCGCCGACCCCAAGCGCATCTGCATCGCCGGCGCCAGCTATGGCGGCTACGCCACGTTGATGGGACTGATCAACGACCCGGACCTGTACAAATGCGGCGTCAACTGGGTCGGCGTGACCGACATCAACCTGCTGTACGACGGCCACTGGAACTTCAGCTCGGACATGCCGGACGGCTGGAAACAGTACGGCATGCCGGAGTTGATCGGCGACCAGGTCAAGGACGCCGAGCAACTAAAGGCCACATCGCCGCTGCAACAGGCATCGCGCATCAAGCAACCTCTGTTGCTGGCCTACGGCGGCGCCGACCGGCGCGTGCCGCTGCCGCATGGCACCAAGTTCTACCAGGCCGTTAAGGAGACCAATCCCAACGTCGAATGGATCGAGTACGAGGAAGAAGGCCACGGCTGGGCGCTGCCGAAAAACCGCATCGATTTCTGGGGCCGCGTGGAAAAGTTCCTGGATAAAAACATCGGCGGACAATGAATCGGAAACATTCGCGCCGCTCCTGAGCCGTAGGGCGGATTAGGCGGAGCGCCGTAATCGGCCATCCATGCGCCGACGACACGCACGCATTGGCGGATTACGCTACGCTAATCCGCCCTACGTATTTTAGATCCCCTCTGCTGCAACACTCGCGTTATAGTCACGGCTCAGTCTTATCCACGATAAGGAGCGGAACATGTCTTCAGGCAAAATCCTGGTCGCCCAGGGCGGCGGCCCGACCGCCGTCATCAACCAGTCGCTGGCCGGCGTGGTGCTGGAGGCGCGCCGCTTCCGCGACGTCACGCGCGTCTACGGCGCCATGCACGGCGTGCGCGGCATCATCAACGAGGACTTTGTGGACCTCACCCGCGAAACCAGCAACAACCTCGAACTGGTGGCGGCCACGCCGTCGTCGGCGCTCGGCTCGACCCGCGACAAACCGGATCTGGCCTACTGCGAAGAAATCTTCAAGGTCTTGCGCGCGCACCAGATCGAACAGTTCTACTACATCGGCGGCAACGACTCGTCCGACACCGTGCGCATCGTCAGCGAGCAGGCGCAGCAGGCCGGCTATCCGCTGCGCTGCCTGCACATCCCCAAGACCATCGACAACGACCTGGTCGGCAACGACCACACGCCCGGCTTCCCGTCGGCCGCGCGCTTTGTCGCGCAAGCCTTCGCCGGCGCCAACCTGGACAACGCCGCGCTGCCGGGCGTCTATGTCGGCGTGGTGATGGGCCGGCACGCCGGCTTCCTCACGGCCGCCTCGGCGCTGGGCAAGAAATTTTCCGACGACGGCCCGCACCTGATCTACCTGCCCGAGCGCGTGTTCTCGCTCGACCAGTTCCTGCTCGATGTCAAAGCCGTCTACGAGCGCTACGGCCGCTGCGTGATCGCCGTCTCCGAAGGCATCCACGACGCCTCCGGCGAAGCCATCGCCAGCCTGCTGTCCAAGGAAGTAGAACGCGACGCGCACGGCAACGTGCAACTGTCGGGCACCGGCGCGCTGGCCGACCTGCTGTGCGACGAGATCAAGGCCAAGCTGGGCATCAAGCGCGTGCGCGGCGACACCTTCGGCTACCTGCAGCGCTCGTTCATCGGCTGCGTCTCCGACGTCGACCAGCGCGAAGCGCGCGAGGTGGCCGAAAAGGCGGTGCAGTTCGCCATGTGGGGCGACCGCGACGGCTCGGTCGCCATCAAGCGCACCGGCTTTTACTCGGTCGACTACGAACTGCAGGCGCTGCAAGCGGTAGCCGGCAAGACACGCGTCATGGAGGACGAGTTCATCAGCGCCAGCGGCACCGACGTCACCGACGCCTTCCGCATGTATTTGCGGCCGCTGCTCGGCTCCGGCATGCCGGACGCCTTCCGCCTGCGTCCGGCGCCGGTGGAGAAAATCCTTAAACGCTAGATATTGTCAGATACAAGCCCGGGGTCAGGTCCACCATTTCTACACGGGCTGATGTGTGGGGGGCGTTGGCGACTCGAAAATGGCCGATTACGGCGTGCCGCCTAATCAGCCCTACGAGATTCACATTCCAAAAAAAAAGCGGACGACGCGTTGGCGTGGTCCGCTTTGTTCTCGCATGACAACCTTGGCTTACACGACGATGGTCTGGTGCTCGTCGCCGACGCGGGCGCGGATCTTGCCGATGGTGTAGACGATCTCACCGGCCTCTTCCAGCTGCTCGATGGCGGCGGCGGCGTTTTCCTGCGAGACGATGACGGTCATGCCGATGCCGCAGTTGAACACGCGGTGCATCTCGGCGTCGGCCACGCCGCCGTGCTGCTGCAGCCACGTGAACAGCGGTGGCAAGGTCCACGATGTCGAATCGAGCTCGGCCACCAGGCCCGGCTGCAGCACGCGCGGGATGTTCTCGACCAGCCCGCCCCCGGTGATGTGCACCATGCCTTTGACTTCCATCGAGGCCATCAGCGCCAGCAGCGGCTTGACGTAGATACGGGTCGGCTGCATCAGCACGTCGGCCAGCTTGCGTCCGTGGAAGTCGCCTTCCAGGTCCGGCTTGGCCACTTCGATGATCTTGCGCACCAGCGAATAACCGTTCGAGTGCACGCCCGACGAGGCCAAGCCCAGGATGACGTCGCCCGGGGCGATCTTGGTGCCGTCGATGATGTTCGATTTTTCCACCGCGCCGACCGCGAAACCGGCCAGGTCGTACTCGCCGGCCGGATACATGCTTGGCATTTCAGCCGTTTCGCCGCCGATCAGCGCGCAACCGGCTTGCTCGCAACCCTGGGCGATGCCCTTGATGACGTCGGTGGCGATCGCCACGTCGAGCTTGCCGCAAGCGAAATAGTCGAGGAAGAACAGCGGCTCGGCGCCCTGCACCAGGATGTCGTTGACGCTCATGGCGACCAGGTCGATGCCGACCGTGTCATGGCGGTTGAGCTCGAACGCCAGCTTGAGCTTGGTGCCGACGCCGTCGGTGCCCGACACCAGCACCGGCTCCTTGTACTTCTTGCTGATCTCGAACATGGCGCCGAAACCGCCCAGGCCGCCCATGACGCCCTCGCGCATGGTGCGCTTGGCGAAAGGCTTGATTGCTTCGACTAAAGCGTCGCCAGCGTCGATATCGACGCCTGCGTCACGGTAGGACAGGGAAACATTTGAAGTTTGGCTCATGGTGTATTTCGCAGCGGAGGCGGTAAAATAGAAGGCGGAGACCGTTTCGTAACAAAATCGCACGTTTTCAGCGCTTTTCTGCACAAATCCACGCAAATAAGCCTGCGCGAACCCGGTCAATCCGCTATTTTATCAAAATGCCTCGTCCACCTGCCGTTTTTAACCATCTAAATCACATTCCATGCCATTTCCCCTCGCGCTAGAGCACAAGCACACGGCATTCTGGCTGGCGGCACGGGCGACCCTTCCCCTTGGCATTTCGGCACCACGACCCACGGCGCCCCTCTATAATGCGTGACGTATTTAAAAAGAACGTTATGCAAACGATCAAACCAAGGCGAACGCCATGAAACAGCTGGTGCTCGATTTAGGCGCGGACCAGGCGCACAGCCTCGCATCGTTCGAGGTGGGACAGAACGCCGAGGCGGCGGCGCTGATGGCGCAATTCGCCGATCGCAGCTCGCGCGAGCACTTCGCCTACCTGTGGGGCCTGGGCGGCGTCGGCAAGACCCACCTGCTCAAGGCGCTGGCCAGCGCCGGCGGCGAGGACGAGCAGCGGCGCGCGCGCTATATTTCGCCGTTCTCGATCGAGTCCGAATTCCAGTATTCGCCCGAGGTCGACCTGTACCTGCTCGACGATTGCGAAAAACTGTCGCCGGTGGCGCAGATCGACGCCTTCGCTCTGTTTAACGAAATCCGCGCCAACAACGCCTTTATGGTCTGCAGCGGCGCCGTCGCCCCGGCCGTGCTGCCGGTGCGCGAGGACCTGCGCACGCGCATGGGCTGGGGCCTGATCTACCAGATCCACGGCCTGACCGACGACGAAAAGGTGGCCGCGCTGGGCGCCGCCGCCGCCGCCCGTGGTTTGACGCTGTCGCCCGGCGTGATACCCTACCTGCTGTCCCATTTTCAGCGCGACATGCGATCGTTATCGACGATGCTCGACTCGCTGGACCAGTATTCCCTTGAAACCCAACGCCCGATCACCCTGCCGCTGTTGCGCGAGTGGTTGCAGGCGGAAGCGAAAGAATGACGAATCCCGCATGAAGCTTGCCCTCTTTGACCTTGACCACACGCTGCTGCCGATCGACTCCGACCACGAGTGGGGCGAGTTCTTAGTGCGCATCGGCGCCGTGGACGCGGCCACCTTCAAGCGCCGCAACGACGATTTCTACGCGCAGTACCAGGCCGGCACGATCGATCCGGTCGAATACCTGGAGTTCGCGCTCGGCACCCTGGCCGGCTTCCCGCCGGTGAAGCTGGCCGAGATGCAGGCGCAATTCATGAACGAGGTGATCGTGCCGGCGATCCGCCCGGCCGCGCTGGCGCTGCTGAAAAAACACCAGGACGCCGGCGACCTGGTGGCCATCGTCACGGCCACCAACCACTTCGTCACCGAACCGATCGCCAAGGCGCTGGGCGTCGAGCACCTGATCGCGGCCATGCCGGAACGCGACGCCGACGGCGTCATGACCGGCCGCCTGCTTGGCACGCCGACCCAGGGCGCCGGCAAGATCGTCCACACCAAGGCCTGGCTCGAAAAGATGGGCAA
>Ga0308163_10003877_pt1 | contig 12253 bp, 10 predicted proteins | sample PhyTR1_FD_201037 | JGI IMG/M metagenome (GOLD analysis project Ga0308163, IMG submission 201037) | Phyllosphere microbial communities from UC Gill Tract Community Farm, Albany, California, United States - DLSLT.R1 | ecosystem: Host-associated > Plants > Phyllosphere > Unclassified | place: USA... | reverse complement strand
TACCTACGATGGCAACGGCTGCCAGATTGGCCTGTGCGGCTACGGCAACCAGGAGCTGGAATACTACAGCCCGAACAATCTCTCGATCGTCAACGTCCCGTTCGAGTCGGCCACGCGGGCGCTGGCGATCAAGGCGCAGAATCAGACCATTGGCAGCAACGTCTTCACCTCCGGCAAGATCGACTCCGCCAACAAGGTGCAGGTGCAGTACGGCATGATCGAAACGCGCATCGCCACGCCGCCGCTGGGCATCGGCCTGTGGCCGGCCGCGTGGATGCTGGGCACCAGCCCGCAAGTGTGGCCGCGCAAGGGCGAGATCGACATCATGGAAATGGGCCACAAGGCCAGCAGCCGGGCCGCCGCCTCGCCGACGCCGGGCATCGACAATTTTACCGCTTCCAACGTGATCACGTGGCAGCAGGCCGCCTGCGTGCCGGGCAACGAAAGCTGCGCAGCGTCGACCGCGTGGCAGACCAAGAGCTGGTACACGCCGGGCCAGTCGCTGGCCAACCGCTTCGTCGTCTACCGCTTCTACTGGACCGAGTCGCAGATGCGCTTTACGGTGGTCGACAATGGCGTCGAACACGATATGTACAACGGCCCGTTGCCGGTCAACTCGACCGCGCTGCAGGCGCCGTTCTACCTGCTGTTCAATCTGGCCGTGGGCGGCAACTTCACCGACGCCGCTACGCCGGCCCAGGTGACCGCGCCGCTGCCGGGCACCATGTATGTCGACTATGTGCGCGTCTATCAGCTCGACGGCAAGGGCTCGGTCAAGCTCGGCAACCAGACCGTGCCGGAAGTGGGCAAGTTCGGCGTGTTCACCGACAACACGGTAGTCAACAACAAGCTGGTCGCCGGGACCACCTCCGACATTTTCGTGTGGAACAACGCCTCGGTTTCCGCCGGCAACCTGCCGCCGTATGAAGGTAGTAACTCCATGTCGTGGAGCTACAACACGCCGGGACAGTGGTTTGGTGGCAGCGTGCAATCGCGCGCCGTGCGCGACTTGAGCAACTTCCGCAACGGCACCGTCAAGCTGAAGATCAAGATTCCGGCCAATGTCGCCTTCACGATCGGCATCGGCGATACCTATACCAACCAGCACTCGGTCAAGTTCCCGGCTAATGCCACCACCTACGGCCTGGTGCGCAATGGCGACTGGGGCACGGCGACCATTCCGGTGGCCGACCTGGCGGGCCCGCTGGTCGCGCTGCAATCGGTGGCGGACGTGTTCCAGATCGCCAGCGACAGCGCGGCCCTGCCGACGGCCGCGTTCCAGATGGCGATCGACGACATCATCTGGGATACCGGCGTGCCAACCCCTACGCCGACGCCAACTCCGACGCCAACGCCAACGCCGACGCCGACACCAACCCCAACGCCGACACCAACGCCGACACCAACGCCCACTCCGACCCCGACGCCAACACCGGCCGTCAGCCAGACCAGCGCGACGATGTTGAAGTTCGCGTGGAACTCATCGTCCTGGGCCGACGTGCACTACACCGTCAACGGCGGCGGCCAGATGAATGTGCGGATGACACAGGGCAGTGGTGTCAACAGCTACACCGCCAGCGGCCTGAAAATCGGCGACGTGGTCCGCTACAGCTTTACTTATTGGGACACCGCCAACAACTACGCGGTCGATACGGCGCCGCAGACGTACACGATGAAGTAAGCGCGTAGTATCGCGGCCGTCACGCTCGTGGCGGCCGTTTCTCCAGCGTGACTGCCCAGAACAGCATTGCGCTCGCGCTGACGGCGCCGCCCAGCAGGCATACGCCGGTCCAGCCGGCTGCCGCATACATCGACGTCGCGGCGATTGCGCCGCTTCCGCTACCCACTGCGTAGAACAACATATAGCAGCCCACCAGCCGGCTGTGCGATCCGGAATGCGCGCGGAAAATCATGCTCTGATTGGTTACCTGCAGCGCCTGCACGCCAAGATCCAGCGCAAGGATGCCGGCGATGAGCGCCACCAGCGCAACCGGTCCGCTGCTCGCCCCGAACAAGCCGAGCGGCAACCACGACAGCAGTAGCAACAGCAAAGCGCCACCGCTGGTGCGTTGCGCCCAGCCGCGATCGGCCCATTGTCCCGCTCGCGACGCCGCCAGCGTGCCGGCCACACCCACCAGCCCGAACGCGCCGATGGCCGTATGCGAGTAGCTGTACGGCGGCGCGCCGAGCGGCAGCACCAGCGCGCTCCACAGGATGCTGAACGCGGCGAACATCAGCATGGCAATCGTGCCGCGCACCTGCAGCACGCGGTCGCGCCGCAGCAACGTGAGCATCGAGGCGACCAGCTGCGGATAGGACAGGGGCCTCGCGGTTGTCGTCAGCACCGGCAGCGTGCGCCACAGTAGCAGCGCCATCGCGATCATCGCCAGCGCCGAGCTGGCGTAGACGGCGCGCCAGCCGGCGATGTCGGCGATCAGCCCGGCCAGCGCGCGCGCCAGCAGCAGGCCGGCCACCACGCCGCCTTGCGCGGCGCCGACCACGCGCCCGCGCTCCGACTCGGCCGAGGCGCTGGCGGCGTAGGCGATCAGCCCTTGCGTCATGGCGGTGCCCAGCATGCCAACCGCGAGCATGCCGAGCATCAGCACCGTGGCGTTCGATGCCAGGGCGACCCCGGCCAGGGATGCCGTCAACGCCACCAACTGCACCAGCATCAGGCGCCGGCGCGGCAGCAGGTCGCCCAGCGGCACCAGCAACAGCAGCGCGAGAACGCTGCCGACTTGCGTGACGGTGATGACGCCACCGATGGCGGCGCGGCCAATGGCGAAATCGACGGCGAGCGCGTCGAGCAGCGGCTGGGCATAGTAGACGTTGGCGACGCTCAGTGCGCTGGCGCAGGCGAACAGGGCGACCATAGGGCGCGGCATTCGGGGCATGTGATCCTTTCTTTAACCCGCACCGCCGGGCGGGGTCGTACCCCTGCGGGTACGACCCCTAAGTGGCATGGCTTGCCTATCGCTCAAAGCTGGCGGGTTGGGGTAGAGTGGTTGCAAATAAAAACCAGTTGAAGTCTATCGATTCTGGTTTTAAAATGCAACCAAAGAATGTGAGGACACACCCATGGCAAAACGTAAGTCGATGCAGCATGACGCCTGTCCGGTGGCCCGCTCGGTCGACCTGGTCGGCGACCGCTGGTCGATGCTGATCGTGCGCGACGCCTTCGACGGCATCAGCCGCTTCAGCGATTTCCAGCGCAACCTGGGGGTGGCGAAGAACATCCTGTCGGACCGGCTGAGCGCGCTGGTCGGGGAGGGCGTGCTGACGGTACAGCCGGCATCCGATGGCACCTCGTACCAGCAATACGTGCTCACCTCCAAGGGGGAGAGCCTGTTTCCGGTGGTGGTGGCGCTGCGCCAGTGGGGCGAGCGTCATTTGTTCGCCAGCACCGAGCCGCATTCGCTGCTGGTGGAAAAGGCCAGCGGCAAAGCGGTCGCGCCGATGCTGCCGCACGACCACGCCGGGCATGTGTTAAAACCTGCCGATACGCTGGTGAAGAAAATCACGGTAAAGTGAACGATGCCGCCGATTCCGTCGCCCTGTGTAAATGCGCACCTGCGGCGCGACGTCTTGCGGTAGAATTATTTGAACGGTCGTGCTTTTCAGCGGCGAACCACATGGAGACAGCATGGATTTGAACTACACGGCGGCGGACCTGGCGTTCCGCGACATGGTGCGGGCCTTCCTCGACGCCAACCTCCCGGCCGACTTGCAAAAGAAGGTGCGCAACCACCTCCGCCTGGGTCGCCACGATTACGTTCGCTGGCACCAGATCGTCGCCCACCAGGGCTGGGCCGCGCCATCGTGGCCGGTCGAATACGGCGGCCCGGGCTGGACGCAGACGCAGCGCCATATCTGGGAAGAGGAGTGCGGCCGCGCCGGCACGCCGCAGATCCTGCCGTTCGGCGTCAACATGGTGGCTCCGGTCATCATGGCCTTCGGTAACGACGCTCAAAAAGCCTACTACCTGCCGCGCATCCTCAATTGCGAGGACTGGTGGTGCCAGGGCTACTCCGAACCCGGTTCCGGTTCCGACCTGGCGTCGCTCAAGACCACCGCCGAGCGCGTGGGCGACCATTACATCGTCAACGGCCAGAAGACCTGGACCACGCTGGCGCAGCATGCCGACATGATCTTCTGCCTGGTGCGCACCGATAGCACCGTGCGCAAACAGGAGGGCATCTCGTTCCTGCTGATCGACATGGACTCGCCGGGCATCACCGTGCGTCCGATCATCATGCTCGACGAGGACCACGAGGTGAACGAAGTTTTCTTCGACAACGTCAAGGTGCCGGTGCAGAACCTGATCGGCCAGGAGAACAAGGGCTGGACCTACGCCAAATACCTGCTGGGCCACGAGCGCACCGGCATCGCGGCGGTCGGCCGTTCCAAGCGCGAGCTGCTGTTCCTCAAGAAGATCGCATCCGAGCATTTCAAGCACGGCAAGCCGCTGCTGCAAGACCCGGTGTTCGCCGCTAAGGTGGCCAACGTGGAAATCGAGTTGATGGCGCTGGAGACGACGGTGCTGCGCGTGATCACGCGTGAATCGCACACGCCGGGGCCGGAGGCGTCGCTGCTGAAGGTGCGCGGCACCGAGATCCAGCAGATGCTGACCGAGTTGATGGTCGAGGCGCTGGGGCCGGACGCCTTTGCCTTCGATACCGCTCCGACCATGCCATCACCGGCGACGACGCCGCCGCTCCGCTGGCCGCCTACTACTTCAACTTCCGCAAGACGTCGATCTACGGCGGCAGCAACGAGATACAGAAGAACATCATCACCCAGATGATCCTGGGACTGTGAGGGAACGGCATGGATTTCAATTTTAAAGAAGAGCAGTTGCAGTTTGCCGATGCCCTGCGTCGCTGGATCGACAAGGACTACGGTTTCGATGTACGCAAGCGCATCATCCATTCGCCCGGCGGCGTTTCCGACATGGCCTGGAACACGCTGACCGAATTGGGCATGCTGGCCTTGCCGGTGCCGGAGGCGCAGGGCGGCTTCGACGGCAGCGCCGTCGACATGCTGGTGGTGATGCAGGAGCTGGGGCGCGGCCTGGTGGTCGAGCCGTACTTCGCCACTGTGTGGGGCGCGCGCTTCCTGGCGCTGGCGGGCAACCAGCATCGCCTGCTGGAGGACGTCGCCAAGGGTGAACTGAAGCTGGCCTGCGCGCTGGGCGAAAAACAATCGCGGCACGACCTGGCCGACATCAAGACCATCGCCGGCATCAACGGCGAAGGCTATCGCATCGACGGCACCAAAACGGTGGTGATCCACGGTGGCCAGGCCGGCGCGTTGATCGTCTCGGCCCGCAGCGCCGGCGCCCAGCGCGACGCCAACGGCATCAGCCTGTTCGTGGTGCCGGTAGACACGCCCGGCGTGACGGTGCGCGACTATCGCACCATCGACGGCCTGCGCGCGGCCACCGTGCAATTCAGCCATGTCGCGGTGCCGGCGTCTGCGCTGCTGAGCAAATTGGGCGGCGGTTGCGAGATGCTCGACGAGGCGGCCGATTACGGCACCGCCTTGCTGTGCGCCGAGGCGCTTGGCGTGATGGACGCGCTGTTCTCGGCGACGTTGGAATATATGAAAACACGCAAGCAGTTCGGTACGCCGATCGGCAGCTTCCAGGCGGTGCAGCACCGCATGGCCGACATGTACATCCATCTGGAGCAGGCGCGCTCGATGGCGATGCTGGCGGCGGCGCGCATGTCCTGCGGCGACCGCGAGGAGCGGCGCCGCGTGGTGTCGGCGGCCAAGGTGCGCATCGGCCACGCGGCCAAGTTCATCGGCCAGCAGTCGGTACAGCTGCATGGCGGCATGGGCGTCACCGACGAACTGCCGGCGGCGCATCACTTCAAGCGTTTGACCATGATCGAGGCGACCCTGGGCGACGTCGATCATCACCTGGAACGGTTTATCGCGCAGCGCGGGTTCGGGCAGCACGCATGATGCGCGCCCTTCGCCTGCTTGTTCCGATGTTCGGCGCCGCTGGCGCCGCGCTGCTGATGCATGGCGTCGTCCACGCCGCCGAGGACTGCGTGGAGCCGACGCCGGACCCCACCAACACCTACGACGCCCAGCACACGTACGAGAAACTGGCGCCCAAGTATCCCGCGATCCGCATCGCCAGCGCGGCGGTGCCGGCCGATGTGCGGGTGGTGGCCGACCAGACCTACGTTCAATACGGTACGCACTGCCTGAAGCTGGACATGTACCTGCCAGGTGACGCCAAGCAGGATTTGCCGGTGGTGGTGTTCGTGCATGGCGGCGGCTGGCGTTCCGGTTTCCGCTCGGAGTTCGTGCCGATGGCGTTGCGGATGGCGCGCAATGGTTATGCGTCGGTCACCATCACTTACCGCCTGGCGGGGGAGGCGATGTATCCGGCGGCGGTACACGACGTGCGCGCGGCGGTGCGCTGGGTGCGCGAGCATGCTGGCGAGTATGGGCTCGATCCCCGCCGCATCGCGCTGGCGGGCGGTTCGGCCGGCGGCCAGATCGCCAGCCTGGCCGGGGTGACCGGGCATATGAACCAGTTCGACCCTGGCGCGGCCACCAGCGACGTCTCCAGCGCGGTGCAGGCGATCGTCAACATCGATGGCTTGTCCGACTTTACGTCGGAGGCGGCGCGGGTGAACGAGGACGATCCGAAAAAGCCGGTGTCCGCGGCGGGGTATTGGTTCGGCGGACGCTATGCGGAGAAGGCGGCGTTGTGGCGCGAGGCCTCGCCGATCCAGTATGTCAATTCGAGTATGCCGCCGGTGCTGTTCATCGGCAGCGCGCAGCCGCGCTTTGCGGTCGGCAGGGAGGAGATGGTCGAGAAGATGACGCAGCTGCGGGTGCCCAGCAAGGTGGTGCTGTTGCCCGATACCCCGCATTCGTTCTGGTTGTTCGACCCGTGGCTGCAACCCACCGTGGATGTGACGGTGGCGTTCCTGAACGCGCAGATGCCGTCGCGGCAGGCCAAGCGGTTTTCGCGGAAGGCGGAGTAGGGCGGCGGGCGTGGTGATCAGACCTGATCACTTTCAGCCCACACGCCCGTTGGCCGCGCCGGGCGCCGGGCCTCCGTGAGTCCGGCGCTGGACGCGCCGGAACGACCGGCTACTTGGTGGCGGTGGCCAGATAGCGCACCAGCGCCTTGATCGCGGCCTCGTCGGTCATGCCCGAAAACGGCATGCGTGTGTTCGGCACCACGGCTTGCGGGTTGCGCAGGAAGTCGGCCAGGTTCTTCTCGTCCCAGACCAGGCCACTGCGCTTCATCGGTCCGGAAAAGCGGAAGCCTTCGACGGTGCCGGCGGTGCTGCCCAGCAGACCGTGCAAGGTCGGCCCGACGCCGTTCTCGCCGGCCTTGACCGAGTGGCAGGCGATGCATTGTTCGTAGGCGGCCTTGCCGGCGTCGGCGACGTCGGCGGCATGGACGGCGCCGGCGGCGGCAAAGCCAAGCAGCGCGGCAGTGAGTGATTTACGCATGGATCAGTTTCCCAGGGTTCTTGACATAGACGTTCTTGATGATGTCGGCGGCCATGTACGCGATCGCCGCCACCGGCCCGGTCGGGTTGTACGCCGAGTTGTGGGGAAATAGCGACGCCCCCATGATGAACAGATTGTCGACCGCCCAGACCTGACCGTATTTGTTGGTCACCGAATTGCCCGGATTGGTGCCCATGATGGTGCCGCCGGTGTTGTGCGTGCTCTGGTAGGGAACGCTACTCCACGACTGGCGCGCGACGGCCTTGTTCAGGTGCGTCGGGTTCAGCGCGGCGGCGATGCGGTTGATGACCTCGGCCGAGTGGGCGGAAATCTTGCGCTCGTTGTCGTAATAGTCGAATGTCATGCGCATCAGCGGCGCGCCAAAGCGGTTGCGGTAGGTCGGGTCGAGGTCGAGATAGTTGCCGCGGTTGGGCATGACCGCGCCGGTGGCCGTGATGTTCATGCTGCGGTCGTACCACTTGGCCGCGGCCTGCTTCCATTCGGCTCCCCAGGCCGGCACGCCGGCAGGCGTCGGATGCCATTGGATCGGGCGACCGCCATACATGGCGGTGCCAACGGTCGAGCCGCCGACGAAGCCGTACGGCGCGCGGTCGAAGTCCCAGTTGCCGTGGAAGTCGTCCATGATGGCGCCGATGCCGGCCGTGGCCATATACGGATGGAAGTGGTGGTCGTCGAAGAACAGCATGGCCGCGCTGCCGGTCTGGTAACAGTAGTTCTTGCCCAGCAGGCCCTTGCCGGAGACCGGATCGTACATCTCGCCGATGCCCGACAACATCATCAGGTGCACGTTGTTGAGGCCGAAGGCGCACAGCACCACCAGCTTGGCCGGCTGGAAGCATTCCTCGCCCGTCACGGTGTTGGTGTACGTCACGCCGGTGGCCTTCTTGCCGGAGGCGTCGCGCTCGACCCGGGTTACCCACGCGTAGGTGCGCAGCTCGAACGTCTTTTGACGCAGCGCCGCCGGAATCACCGTCATCTGGGCGCCGCCCTTGGCGTTGGCCTCGCAGCCGAAGCGCTCGCAGTGGCCGCAGTACTGGCATTCGCCGAACTTGACGCCGTCCGGGTTGGTGTACGGCACCGACGCGTTGGCCGTCGGGCGCGCGAAGGGGTGGTAGCCGAGCTTGGTGGCGGTGGCGGCGAACAGGTCGCCGGCGTGGCCGTAGACGAGCGGGGGCATCGGATATTCGCCGCTGCGCGGCGCCTCGAACGGGTTGCCGCCGGCGATCTTCTTGCCCTTGATGTTGCCGGCCTTGGCGGCGATGCCGGAAACCTTCTCGAACTTGTCGTAGTACTTCTCGAGCTCGGCGTAGGTCACGCCCCAGTCCTGGATCGTCATGTCCTCGGGGATGTATTTCTTGCCGTAGCGCGTTTCGTAGTTGCTGCGGATCTTGAAGTCGTTGTCGTTCCAGCGCCAGGTGTGGCCGTTCCAGTGCGTGCTGGCGCCGCCGACGCCGGTGCCCATCAGATACGAGCCCAGGCGGCGGTACGGCAGCGCGGTCTCGGTGCTCTTGTTGCGCAAGGTCTCGGTGTTGTCGGTGGTGTTGACCATCATCGACATGCGCTGGCCGACGGCGAGTTCGTCGCGCATGCGCGGCACGCTGTAGTCGTCCGGCGTGTGCGGGCCGCCGCGCTCGAGGCATACGACGGTCATGCCTGCCTCGGAGAATTCCTTGCCCAGGATGCCGCCGGTCCAGCCGCCGCCGACCAGCACCACGTCCACTTCGTTAAATCGTTTCATGAATGTTCCTATCAGCTCAGGTCGGCGATGCCGGCCGGCTCGGGCCGGTACGGTTTGTTGGAGAATTTGACGATGTTGACCTTGTTGGCCGTGTTGACGCCGGGATAGCCGACCATCTTCCAGCCCTGCTTGTCGCGGTTGCCGCCGTAGATGGGATCGGCGAACATCGCCTCGTAGAACATTTGCAACAACTGGGCGAAATAGGTTGCCGCCGGCACGCCGTTGGCCAGCTCGATCTTGCCGCCCTGCAGGCCCTTTAGCACGGCTTCCCGGGCCTCGGCTGGCAGCCGGTCGAACGGCTTTTGGTAGGTCGCGGCGCAGTACGCGGCCAACCCCTCGGTGCCAGCGCGGAACAGCTGGGCCGGCGTCATGCCCAGCTGGTACCCTTGATTGGCGCTGCCTTTCTTGAACGGCCCCTGCAGGTAGAGGCGGTCGCCCTGGCCCCAGTTGCCGCCAAGGGCGCGGTCATAGAACAGGTTCAGGCCCAGGTCCATGCCGTTCGGCGTCAACGGGTCGGCCGGGCACATGTGGTTGACCAGCGCTTCGACGAACGCTTGTTCGTCGGGACGCAGCCACAGATAGCCGGCCGGCGCGGGCGCTGGTGCCGCTGCCGTTGCGGGTGCCGCGGCCGTTGCGGCGGCGCCGGCCAGCGGCAGCCTGGCGGCGCCTGCGCCGACGGCCAGGGAGCGTAACAGGAAGTCACGCCGGGGTTGCTGATCGCTGGTGTCACTCATGGCATCGTATCCGAAGAGAAATTAGACAAGCCTCATATCCTACTTGATTAATTTCCTTCCGGACATAAAATTTGTTACGGCCTCATGTTTTTTTGTTGCGCAAATAAATACCGAAAGTAAATTGCCTATGAGAAATTTGTGGCGTATTCTTGTCGATACCCGACTGCCGGGTCCAACGACCCGGCGCCGTCCTCCCTCCCTTCAGGATGAATTATGGCCTTCATGAAAAACGCCAACATTGGCAAAAAAATCACCATCGTGTTTGGCGTCGTATTAGTCGTGTCGAGCCTGACGACGGGCGTGAGCCTGTGGCAGTTGAACAAGATGCGCGACACCACGCGTGAATTGCTGGAAATGTCGCTGGCCAAGGAGCGCCTGGTGAGCGACTGGTATCGCATCATCTTCGCCGGCGCGCGGCGCACGCTGGCCATTGCCAAGAGCAACGACAACGCGCTGGTGGAGTTCTTCGCCGCCGATTCGGCGCAAGGCACCAAGGATGCCGGCGAGACGCTCAAAAAGGTGGGCGTGCTGCTGACCTCGGAACGCGAAACCGGGCTGCTGCGCGGCATCAGCGAGGCGCGCGACACGTACAACGTGCACAAGGCCGCCGTCACCAAGGCCAAGGCCGCAAACGACGACGACACGGCCAGCGCCGTACTGACGGCCAAGTTCATGCCGGCGGCCGACGTCTACCAGCAACGTCTGCGCGACCTGGTGGCGTTCGAACGCGGTCAGATCGACGAGCGCGCGGGTGAGATCGAGGCGGCCGCCAACATGAGCTTTCGTCTCCAGCTGGCCCTCACCGTGTTCCTGGCACTGCTGGTGGTCGTATGCGGATTCGCACTCAAGAGCAGCATCGTCGGCCCGTTGCACTACGCGATCAGCGTAGCGCGGCGTGTCGCAAAGGGCGACCTGACCGCCGACGTCACCGCCGACACCCACGACGAGGCCGGCCAGCTGCTGCGGGCGCTGAGCGAAATGAACACCTCGTTGCGCGGCCTGATCAGCGAGGTCATGCAAAGTGCCGACACCATCAACAGCGCCTCCGGCGAAATCGCCCAGGGCAACGCCGACCTGTCGAGCCGCACCGAATCGCAGGCGGCCAGTATCGAGGAAACAGCCAGTTCGATGGAGGAGTTGACCGCAACCGTGGCGCACAATGCGGACAACGCCAGCCTGGCCAACCGGCTGGCGATGGGCGCGAGCACGTTGGCGGCCAAGGGCGGCGACGTGGTCGGCAAGGCGGTGGCGACAATGGCCGAGATTAAAACCGGCTCGCAGCGGATCTCTGAAATCACCGCGATCATCGACGGCATCGCCTTCCAGACCAACATCCTGGCGCTGAACGCGGCGGTCGAGGCGGCCCGCGCCGGCGAGCAAGGCCGTGGCTTCGCCGTGGTCGCCAGCGAGGTGCGCAATCTGGCGCAACGCTCGGCAGCGGCGGCCAAGGAGATCAGCGTGCTCATTAGCGACTCGGTCAACCAGGTCAACGCCGGTAGCAAGCTGGTCGACGATGCCGGCACGACGATGAGCGATATCGTCAAGTCGATCAAGGAGGTGGCGCAGATCATGACCGAGATTACGGCCGCCACGCGCGAGCAGACCAGCGGGCTGAACAATATTAATCAGGTCATCGCCGAAATGGATAACTCCACGCGCATGAACGCGGCCATGGTCGAAGAGGCATCGGCCGCGGCGATGAGCATGCAGGACGAGGCGGCTCGGCTGAGCCAGGCCATCAGCGTGTTCGACACCAGCGGCGCGCGTGCCAGCGGCGCACGCCGCTTGGCCTTGCGCTAACTTTGCGGCGCCGAACAGCGCGCCGTTTTAAAGTGTCGGGCGGGGGAGGTTGATCGGCCGGCTATTGCCGGCCGTCATAGGAACGTCAAGTCCATGCCGAGCGTTCTGATCACGACGAAGGTGATCAGCCCCAGGCCCAGGACCGCCAGCACGAAGCCTGCGGCCAGCTTGCCGCCGGCGCGCAGAACAGCGCGCTTCTCATCTAACTTCTTTCCTTGATCGTAATGCCACTTGATGGCGTAGAACATGCCCGTGCCGAGCACGAGAAACTTGAACGTCACGAAAATTACAGGGATCCAATCCACCATTTTGAGTATTCCAGGCTATTATTTAACATCATCTAAAGTGCGGCGCGCTGCCTCTTACCGTTGCTTCAGCCGCGTCGTTTTTGGTCGGACGATCAAAGCCAGGCCTTAGTATTTGGCCAATAACGGTGGTTGTCGTTAGACGCATACTACCGGAAAGCAATTTGCAT
>Ga0308163_10003873_pt1 | contig 12257 bp, 9 predicted proteins | sample PhyTR1_FD_201037 | JGI IMG/M metagenome (GOLD analysis project Ga0308163, IMG submission 201037) | Phyllosphere microbial communities from UC Gill Tract Community Farm, Albany, California, United States - DLSLT.R1 | ecosystem: Host-associated > Plants > Phyllosphere > Unclassified | place: USA... | reverse complement strand
TGCCTTTACACAAGGTAAATCCACACTGGGCCAGGTTCTGGTTGATGCGCTCGGCTATCGGCAGCAACAGGCCGCGAATCTGCGCGGCTTCGGCAGCGTCCTTGGCGTCGAACAGAATGCCGTTGTCCTGATCGGTGTGCAGGGTCTGTTCGCGACGGCCTTCGCTGCCAAAACACAGCCAACTGAACGGGATGCCGGGGTCGCCTCTTTCCTGCAGCGTAAGCTCGATCACGCGGCAGACGGTATGGTCGTTGAGCAGGGTGATGATCTGGGTGATCTGGGTGGAGGACGCGCCATGGGCCAGCATGCGGTCCACCAATTGGACGATATCGCCGCGCAGGTTGCACAGGCTGTCAATGCGTGGCGCGTTACGAATGGTTCGGGCCAGATGCACCAGGTCGACCCGCTGCAAAGAAAACAGGTCGCGCTCGGACACCACGCCACACAGTCGACCCTCTTTGACCAGGCAGACGTGGGCAATGTGTCGGCCGGTCATGGCGATGGCGGCATCGAAAGCGCTGGCGTCCGGGCTGAGATGGAAGGGCGCCTGGATCATGCGGCTCTGGATCGGCTGACTGAAGTCAACATTGACGTCGGCAACGGCTTCACGCAGATCACGCAGGGTGAAAATGCCCAGTGGCGCCTGTTGCGGGTCAATGATCACGATGCTGCCCACCTGCTGCTCATGCATCAGCTTTACGGCCTCACGCAGCGGGGTGTCAGGGCTGCACATGACCGGATGGCGCATGGCCAACTCGCCGAGCCGGGTGTTGAGCGAGTATTGGGTGCCGAGCGTTTCTACCGCGCGTTGCTGGACCTGCTGGTTGACCTGATCAAGCAAGCTGCTGACGCCACGCAGGGCGAAGTCGCGAAAGGTGGCGGACAGGGCAAACAGCTTGATGAAGGCCTGCTTGTTCAGTTGCAGGCAGAACGTGTCTTCAGCGGCCAGATGCTCGGTGCGGGTGGCTCGTTCGCCCAGCAACGCGGCCAGCGGAAAGCATTCGCCGGTGGTGATTTCGAAGGTGGTTTCCGTACCGGCCTTGGCCAAGTGTTGTCGTTCACCGACGACGCGACCCTGTTTGACAATGTAGAAGTGCTCTACTGGCCCATCGCTAGGCTTGATGATGCTTTCATCGGCAGCGTAAAAACGTAGCTGGCATTGTTCGACCAGATACGCGAGATGAGCGCTCTCCATCTGGTTGAATGGCGGGAATTTTTGCAGGAATTGCATGGTGCCGTGAATGTTCTGCAACACCGCTGTTTTCCCTGCCTGGGTGAATGCATCGGCTCGACTCATGACCTGCACCGCTTTGTTTTTATTGAAGGCTATGGTCGGCCGCTTGAGGGGTAGTGCCCATTGGACGTAAGTCTTACGGCAATAAAAAGATTTCTGACTACCCGCGCCATGGTGTAAAAAGCAGTTATACGACGTTAGGGATGGCACGTAATCAGCGCTGGGACGCCGAATAAACGCACACAGATATCTCCGGGCACTGATCCCGGTGTTTTTGTCAGTTCAGTGCAAGGGAATGAGGCGGGTATGTTGGATCACGATATTTTGAGTGATGAAGAGCGCGAAGCTCTGAATGAAGTCATGCTCGCCCCGCAGTCCAATTCGGTACAACGGGTGTTGATCGTGGACGACGATCGGGACGCACGTGAGTTGCTGGCCGAGATCCTCAGTCTTAATGACATCAGTTGCCTGACGGCCGCTGGGGGCGACAGTGCCATGGAGTTGCTGCGCACCCGTGACAGCATCGCGTTGTTGATTACCGACCTGCGTATGGCGCCCTGCAACGGGCTGGACCTGATCCGTCAGGTCCGCGATTCCGAACGCGCGTCATTACCGATCATCATCGTCTCCGGCGACGCCAACGTGCGCGACGCCATCGACGCCATGCACCTGAGCGTGCTGGACTTCCTGCTCAAGCCCATCAACACCAAGCATCTGGTGAGGCTGGTCAAGAAGGAGTTGGGGGTGGAGTGAAGGACGCAATTGAACTGTAGGAGCGAGCTTGCTCGCGATAGCGTCAAGTCAGTCGATGCATGTGTCGACTAGTTGATCCAATCGCGAGCAAGCTCGCTCCTACAGAATATTGCGTGACTCTGTTGTCTGCCTTACAACCCGTTCTTCGCCTTGAACTCCCGACGCCGACGGTGCAAGACCGGCTCGGTGTAACCGTTAGGCTGTTTGGTCCCTTCGATCACCAATTCAACCGCCGCCTGGAACGCGATATTGCTGTCGAAGTCCGGAGCCAGCGGACGGTATAGCGAATCCCCCGCGTTCTGCCGGTCAACCACCGGCGCCATGCGCTTGAGGCTTTCCATCACCTGGGCTTCATTGACCACGCCGTGACGCAGCCAGTTAGCAATGTGCTGGCTGGAAATACGCAATGTGGCGCGGTCTTCCATCAGGCCGATGTCGTTGATGTCTGGCACCTTCGAGCAACCCACGCCCTGATCGATCCAGCGCACCACATAGCCGAGGATGCCTTGTGAGTTGTTGTCCAGTTCGTTCTGGATTTCCTCAGGTGTCCAGTTGGTATCCGGTGCCAGCGGAATGGTCAGGATGTCATCCACCGAAGCAGGCGCGCGCTGTGCGAGCTCGGCCTGGCGGGCGAACACGTCGACCTTGTGATAGTGCAGCGCATGCAGCGCGGCAGCCGTCGGCGACGGTACCCAGGCGGTGTTGGCACCGGCCAGCGGGTGGGCGATTTTCTGTTCCAGCATCGCCGCCATCAAGTCCGGCATGGCCCACATGCCTTTACCGATCTGCGCTCGACCTTGCAGGCCACAGCTCAAGCCGATATCGACGTTCGAGTTCTCGTAGGCACTGATCCATTTCTCGGCCTTCATCTGCGCTTTACGCACGACCGGGCCTGCTTCCATGGAAGTGTGGATCTCGTCGCCGGTACGGTCCAGGAAGCCGGTGTTGATGAACACCACGCGCTCGCTGGCGGCTTTGATGCACGCCTTGAGGTTGATGGTGGTGCGACGCTCCTCGTCCATGATCCCTACTTTGAGGGTGTTGCGCGGCAGGCGTAGAACCTCCTCGATGCGACCAAACAGCTCGTTGGTAAACGCGGCTTCTTCCGGGCCGTGCATCTTCGGTTTAACGATGTACACCGAGCGCGTACGGCTGTTGCTGCGCGTGGTATTGCCGTTGAGGCTGTGGATTGCCGCGAGGCTGGTCAGCAGGCCATCGAGGATGCCTTCAGGGACTTCCTGGCCATCCTTGTCGAGGATCGCGTCGATGGTCATTAGATGGCCAACGTTGCGGATGAACAGCAGGGAACGACCATGCAACTTGACGTCGCCACCATTGGGCGCGGTGTAGTGACGATCACCGTTCATGGTGCGGGTGAAGGTCTCGCCGCCCTTGGACACTTCCTCGGCCAGATCGCCCTTCATCAGGCCCAGCCAGTTGCGGTAAACCACCACCTTGTCGTCAGCGTCCACGGCAGCGATGGAGTCTTCGCAGTCCATGATGGTGGTCAGGGCGGCTTCCATCAGCACGTCTTTGACGCCCGCGGCATCGGTCTGGCCGATCGGGCTGGTCGCGTCGATCTGGATTTCGAAATGCAGACCGTTGTGCTTAAGCAACACGGCGGTCGGTGCTGCGGCGTCGCCTTGATAACCGATCAGCTGGGCGTCGTCTTGCAGCCCGGTATTACTTCCGCCTTTGAGGCTGATGACGAGTTTGCCATCGATCAGTTTGTAGCCGGTGGAGTCAACGTGGGAGCCAGCAGCCAGTGGCGCTGCTTCATCCAGAAAGGCCCGAGCGAAGGCGATCACCTTGTCGCCGCGAACCTTGTTATAGCCTTTGCCTTTTTCCGCGCCGTCGGCTTCGCTGATGGCGTCAGTGCCGTAAAGGGCGTCGTACAGCGAGCCCCAGCGGGCATTCGAGGCGTTGAGGGCGAAGCGGGCGTTCATCACCGGCACCACCAACTGTGGGCCAGCCATGCGGGCGATTTCTTCATCGACGTTTTGCGTCGTGGCCTGGAAATCCGCCGCTTCTGGCAGGAGATAACCGATTTGCTCAAGGAAAGCTTTATAAGCCGAGGCGTCGTGGGCCTGTCCGGCATGAGACTGGTGCCAGGCGTCGATTTGCGCCTGCAAGTCATCACGTTTGGCGAGCAGTGCCTTGTTTTTGGGGGCCAGCTCGTTGATCAACTGTTCTGCACCGATCCAGAAGCCAGCAGCATCAAGACCGGTCCCGGGAAGTGCTTCGTTATTCACGAAGTCATACAGGACTTTGGCGACCTGCAGGCCACCGACTTGAACGTGTTCAGTCATTGCACTTGCCTCACTCTGCTCAGCTTTTTGCGCTCGGGGGCGAGCGTTCTGTTTTTGGGGTCAACGTTATGTAGTGCGCGACGCGAGATACTACATGATGGTGTAGCCGGGTGGAAACGAGACTAAATATGTCACTTCGCGACTGAAGTTTCATGGCCAGTCATCTTGAGGAGCAAGATGTTCTCAAAATTGTTGCCGATTGTTCCAGATAAAAATAAAAACAGTACACAAAATGGCGTTTCGGCCATGCCCGGGCGTGTGAGACAGGGTTGCCTATACTTGCTCCACTGCCGTCCGCTCATTGGGCTGACGCGAACCAGAAGGAGTCAGTAGTGGATCATCTTGTTATCACGGTGTTTGCCCCCGACAAACCGGGCCAGGTCGAGCTGATCGCCGAGTGCATTGCCGATCACGGCGGCAACTGGCTGGAAAGCCGCATGGCGCATATGGCCGGACAGTTCGCCGGCATCCTGCGGGTTGGCGTCCCGGCCGAGGCCCATGAAGAACTGAAAAGTGCGCTGCTGGAATTATCCGCGCAAGGCATCCGCGTGCTGTTCGCCGAAACGGCTATAGAGGCGTCCTGTACCTGGAAACCCATCGGCATGGAACTGGTAGGTAACGACCGACCGGGCATCGTGCGCGACATCACGCGGTTGCTGTCGGAGCACGGCGTCAACGTGGAAAGGCTGGTCACCGAAGTCAAACCTGCGCCAATGAGCAGCGAGCCGTTGTTCCATGCCGACGCGATCCTAGGCGTGCCGCTGACCCTGTCACTGGATGTGCTGCAAGCCGCGCTGGAAACCCTGGCGGATGATTTGATGGTGGATCTGGTGTTGCGTACGGATTTGTAAAACCAACAATGCCCTGGCACAGCGCTATCGCCCTGCAAACGAAGGACCGGTGGGACCGGATTCATCCGGGAAGGTGGCCTTCCTGACGATGGAAATGTTGCGAATGTACCGGCCCTTTCCCGGATGAATCCGGTCGCTCAGGGTTCTCTGCATTCATAGAGACAAGCGGTATTTGATCACCGCCAGGTTGGCTCCAAGCGAGCGCACCTCTCTTCAGAGGTTATCCACTGTATTGATTAGCCTGCCTGTGGATAACCTTTGGAGAACCGCTTGCAGGCCATATAGCGCAAGGCCTGTAAGTGACTGATCAATAAGTGATCAGCGCCGACGTCGTGCAGTTATCCACGCATCGACGCTATAAACCGCCAACCCTGCCCAGATGAACGCGAAGGTCACGATCGTGCTCGGCGCTACGTGTTCGTTGAAGACCAGCACTGCCAATGACAACACGAGGGTAGGGGCGATGTATTGCAGGAAGCCCAGCGTCGTGTAAGGCAGATGGCGGGCGGCGGCGTTGAAGGCCACCAGTGGCAGTATGGTGATCGGGCCTGCCGCCGCCAGCCAGAGCGCTTGGCGGGTGGCCCAGAATTCGGGTTGTGAGGCGTAGGCCGCTGGGTGAAGCAGCAGCCAGCCAGCGGCGATGGGCACCAGCATCCAGGTTTCCACCACCAGACCCGGCAAAGCCGCGACGGGCGCTTTTTTGCGGACCAGGCCGTAGACCGCAAAGGTACTGGCAATCACCAGCGACACCCACGGCAGGCTGCCGACTTGCCAGACTTGCTGCGCCACGCCCGTCGCCGCGAGGCCCACGGCGATCCATTGCATGCGCCGCAGCCTTTCGCCCAGCACCAGCATCCCCAGCAGTACATTGACCAGCGGGTTGATGTAGTAGCCCAGGCTGGCCTCCACCATGCGCTCGTTATTCACCGCCCACACATACACCAGCCAGTTGACGGCGATCAGCGAACCGCTAAAGGCCAGCACTGCCAGGCGCTGTGGGTTGTCCCGCAACTCGCGCCACCAGCCAGGGTGTTTCCAGAACATCAGCAGCAACGAGCCGAACACTGCCGACCAGAGCACACGATGGACGATGATTTCTACCGAAGGCACGTCGCCGATGGCTTTGAAGTAGAGCGGAAACAAACCCCAGATGGTGTAGGCACTAAGCCCGAGAATATACCCGCGTTGCGGGTTGACGGCTGGCATGGTGGGTCCTGTTGGCAGGTGGTGGATTATTGTTTTCTAACATGTGTAGGCGTTTGTAAGCCCGGATTAACAACATGCAAATTCAATGAATTGAAAACACATATCTGTAGGAGTGAGCTTGCTCGCGATAGCGTCAGTTCAGGCGATGTATTCATCGACCGACAGACCGAATCGCGAGCAAGCTCACTCCTACAGGTCCTATGTTTGCCACGAGACAGCGTGGTGTTATGGACACCGGTCACCGATTCAAAACAACTTCAACGGCTCTTCATTCAGCGCCGAAAGCTGCTCGCGCAAGGCCAGAATCTGGTCGCCCCAATAACGTTCGGTGCCGAACCACGGGAAGCTGTGTGGAAAAGCCGGGTCGTCCCAGCGGCGGGCCAGCCAGGCGCTGTAGTGCATCAAACGCAGGGCGCGCAGCGGTTCGATCAGCGCCAGTTCACGCGGGTTGAAGTCATGGAATTCGTTGTAGCCGTCCATCAGCTCCGACAACTGCCCCAGACATTCCTGGCGGTCACCGGCCAGCATCATCCAGATGTCCTGCACGGCTGGGCCCATGCGGCAGTCATCCAGGTCGACGATGTGGAACATCTCGTCGCGGGCCATCATGTTGCCGGGGTGGCAGTCGCCGTGCATGCGAATGTTCTGATGCGGCGTGGCAGCGTAGGCATCTTCGACGCGCTTGAGCAGATCCTTGGCCACGGACTCGTAAGCCGGCAACAGGCTGCGCGGGATGCAGTCGTTTTGCAGCAGGAAATCCAGTGAGTCCTGACCAAAGTTCTTCACCGCCAGCGCTTCGCGGTGTTCGAAAGGCCGGGTCGCGCCCACCGCATGAATACGCCCGAGCAACTGCCCCAGACGATACAGCTGATCGAGGTTGCCCGGCTCCGGCGCACGGCCACCGCGGCGGGGGAAGAGGGTGAAGCGAAAACCGGCGTGTTCGAACAGGGTCTGTTCGTTGTGCACCATGGGCGCGACCACCGGGATGTCGACGTTCGCCAGTTCGAAGGTGAAGCTGTGTTCTTCAAGGATGGCTTCGTTGGTCCAGCGCTGGGGCCGGTAGAACTTGGCGATCAGCGGCTGGCCGTCTTCGATGCCGACCTGATAGACGCGATTCTCGTAGCTGTTGAGCGCAAGAATGCGGGCGTCACTGAGGAACCCGATGCTTTCAACGGCATCGAGAACCAGGTCTGGCGTAAGTGTTGCGAACGGATGGGCCATGCTAACTCCTGCGCGCAGCAGGCTGCCGCGTCGGCCCGTGATGGTAGCGCAGACGGGCCTGGCATGGGTCGTTAGCTTTACAGCAAAGTTGCGCACTGCAATCAAACTGTCATCACCTGTTAGCTGTAACGAAATATTGAATCGCTAATGTCGCTGCCAATGAGATCGATCTCAAAGCGAGCGGACATGAGTGATTTGAAAGAGGTTGCACAACTGGCAGGGGTGTCGCGGGCGACTGCCGCGCGGGCTTTTGCGTCCCCCGATGTCGTGCGCCCGGCCACTCGTGATCAAGTATTCGCCGCTGCCCGTCAGTTGGGTTTTCGGCCCAATCGTCTTGGCCGTCAGCTACGCCTGCAAACCACCAACCTGATTGGTGTGATCGTCCCCAATCTGCTTAACCCGGTCTTTGCCGAGCAGTTCCAGGCCATGGAGCGTGCGGCGCGGATCAAGGGCTACAACCTGCTTCTGGCAACCACCGACTACAGCAGCGAGCGGGAAAGCGCAGTGGTCGAAGAATTGCTGCGTCAGCGCGTTGATGGCCTGGTGCTGACCGTGACCGACGCCGAAAGCAATCGCGTGCTGCAAAGCCTGGCCAGTGAAGACACACCTTTTGTGCTGGCCTATCACCAGCCGGGCAATCCTGACTACAGCGCCGTGTCTGTGGATAACCGCGCGGGCATGGCCCTGGCGACGCGTTATTTGCTCGACTCCGGCCACCGCCGCATCGGCATGGTGGCTGGCCCTGCTTTGCAATCGGACCGTGCCCGCCTGCGTTACGCCGGGTATTGCGAAGCCATGGTCGAGCGTGGCCTCGACAGCCTGCCGGTGATTGAAATGCCCGCGCATACCCAGGCTGACTTTGCCGCCATCGAAGCTTTGTTGCGCGAACCGAATCGGCCTACTGCGCTGGTCTGCTCCAACGATTTGCTGGCGATCAGCTTGATCGCCGAGCTGCGCCGCAACGGCTGGAACGTGCCCGGCCAGCTTTCCGTTATTGGCTTCGACGGCATTGCCCTCGGCGCTCAGATGCATCCGACGCTGTGCAGCGTCGTGCAACCCATCGCGGAGCTGGCCAGCACCGTGATCGATCAACTGCTGGCACAGATTGCCGGTGCTGCTCCGATTTCTCATTGCCTGCCTTGCCATATCCGGCCGGGTGAAAGTACTCAGCCCTACGAGGAGATGCTTCATGATTCGCGTCAGTAAAACGCTGGCAGCGCTGCTGCTGTGTGGTGCGGCCAGCCTGGCTCAGGCTGCTGAAACGGCTATTTGCTATAACTGCCCGCCAGAATGGGCGGACTGGGGCACGCAGCTCAAGGCGATTGCCGATACCACGGGCATCCAGGTGCCGCTGGATAACAAGAACTCCGGCCAATCCCTGGCGCAGATCGTCGCTGAGAAAGCCGCCCCGGTTGCCGACGTCGTGTATTACGGCGTGACCTTTGGTCTGCAGGCGCAAAAAGCGGGCGTTGTCGGTGAATACAAACCTAAAGGCTGGGACCAGATTCCAGCTGGTCTGAAAGACCCTGAAGGTCACTGGTTTGCTATCCACTCGGGCACCTTGGGCATCATGGTTAACGTTGACGCGCTGGGCGGCTTGCCGGTCCCGCAAAGCTGGGCTGATCTGCTCAAACCGGAATACAAAGGCATGGTCGGTTATCTCGATCCGTCCAGCGCCTTTGTCGGTTACGTCTCTGCCGTGGCGATCAACCAGGCCATGGGCGGCTCGCTGGATAACTTCAAACCAGCCATCGACTACTTCCAGAAGCTGGCGAAAAACTCGCCGATCGTGCCCAAGCAAACCGCTTATGCACGCGTGCTGTCTGGCGAGTTGCCGATCCTCGTTGACTACGACTTCAACGCCTATCGCGCTCGTTACAAAGACAAAGCCAACGTGGCCTTCGTGATCCCGAAAGAAGGCAGCATCAGCGTGCCTTACGTGATGAGCATTGTGGATAACGCACCGCATCGCGCCAACGCTGAAAAAGTCCTGGATTTCACCCTGTCCGATCAAGGCCAGGCGCTGTGGGCCAAGGCTTATCTGCGTCCGGTTCGCGACGTGAAAATGCCTGCCGACGTGGCTGCGCAATTCCTGCCTGACAGCGACTACGCCCGGGCTGGCGTCGTCAACTACGAACACATGGCCGCTGTGCAGGAAGCTTTCGCAGCGCGCTATCTGAGTGAGGTCAAGTAAGTGACCGCTTCGGTTCTGAAAGCTCAGAACGTGGATTCGGGCAGGCGCGCATTTTTGCGCCTGCGTCCGACTGCAGCCTGGGCGCTGGCTCCGGCTGCCGCCATGCTGTTTGCGTTCTGGTTGTTGCCGCTGGCCCATCTGATGTTGCTGGGCGGCGAAAGCCGCGACGGTAGCGCCGGTTACTGGCAGGTGCTGAGCAGTGCGCAGTATCTGGGCAGCCTCGTCCAGACCTGCGTGCTGGCGATCGTCGTTACCCTGGCGGCGTTGTTGGTCGGTGGCATCAGCGGTGTGTTTCTCGCTCGGCAACGGTTTTTCGGTCGCTCGGCGCTGGTGGCCTTGCTGACCTTTCCGTTGGCATTTCCCGGCGTGGTGGTGGGCTTTCTGGTGATTCTGCTGGCCGGGCGTCAAGGCCTGTTCGCGATGCTCGGTATGGAGCTGGCGGGTGAGCGCTGGATCTTCGCCTACTCACTGACCGGTCTGTTCCTCGGCTACCTGTACTTCTCGATCCCGCGGGTGATCCTCACGGTGATGGCCGCGTGTGAAAGTCTGGATCGCAGCCTTGAAGAGGCTGCGCATTCCCTGGGTGCCGGTCATTGGCGAGTGGTCTGCGACGTGATCGTGCCGGGGCTTGCGCCAGCGCTGGTGTCCTGCGGAGCGATTTGCTTTGCGACGTCCATGGGCGCCTTTGGTACGGCTTTCACCCTGGGCACACGGCTCAATGTCACGCCGGTCGCGATCTACAACGTGTTCACCAACTACGCCAATTTCGCCGTCGCTGCTGCCTTGTCAGTGGTGCTGGGTGCGTTGACCTGGGCGGTGTTGTTGCTGGCCCGGCGTCTGGTGAAAAACGCGGGGACTGTTCTGTGAAGCGCTCATCGCTGTTTGTCGTGCAGTTGCTGTTTACCTTGCTGGTCTGCGCCTTCATGTTGGTGCCGGTGCTGCTCTCGTTGCTGGCCGGCCTGACGCGCAATTATTTTCAGGGCGTGTCGAGTGGCTTGACCTTCGACTGGCTGATTCAAGTCTGGCAGGCCTATTCGCCGACCGTCTGGTTATCGATCCAATTGGCGGTGGCCTGCGCTGTGTGTGTCTGTGTGATCGGCGTGCCAGCGGCTTACGCATTGGTGCGCATGAACAACCGCTTCAGCCGTGCCTTCGAAGAATTGATGGTGCTGCCGGTGGCGATGCCCGGTCTGGCCAGCGCGTTGGCGTTGTTGCTGACCTACGGCCAGTTCGGCGGGTTTCGCAGCAGTTGGTTGTTCATTCTGGTCGGTCACGTGTTGTTCACGCTGCCATTTCTGGTGCGCCCCGTCATGGCGGTGATGCAGCGTCAGCAACTGCCGGTGCTGGAAGAAGCAGCGGCCAGCCTTGGTGCCGGGCCGATCAAGCGCTTTTTCAGCGTGGTGGTGCCCAACTGCCGGGCCGGGATTCTGGCCGGGGTCTTGATGGTCGTCACCTTGTCGTTGGGTGAATTCAACCTGACCTGGATGCTGCACACGCCAATGACCAAAACCCTGCCGGTTGGCCTGGCTGACAGCTATGCGTCGGCGCGGCTGGAAGTCGCCAGCGCCTACACCCTTATTTTTCTGTTGATGATCGTGCCGCTGCTGATTGCGTTGCAGGCCATCAGCGCCCGTCTTTCCCGTGGAGAGAGTCGATGACCGGAACCACCATTCGTTTGCAGGGCTGCCGCAAGGCGTTCTCTGACGGCACCGTTGCTGTTCATGATCTGAACCTGACCATTGAACCTGGCGAAACCCTGGCAATTCTGGGGCCGTCGGGTTGCGGCAAGACCACCACCTTGCGCTTGATCGCCGGGCTGGAAAGCCCCGATGTCGGGCAGATCTTTTTCGGCGACAGCGACGTCACGCGCTTGCCCATCGAGAAGCGCGACGTGGGCATGGTGTTCCAGAACTACGCGCTGTTCCCCAATCTGGATGTGGCCGGGAATATCGTTTACGGCCTGAAGATTCGCGGCATGTCGCCCGCCGAGCGCAACAAGCGCTGTGACGAGTTGCTGGAGCTGGTCGGTTTGCAGGAACACGGCAAGCGCAGCATTCACGAGTTGTCCGGTGGGCAGCGTCAGCGGGTGGCCTTGGCCCGAGCTCTGGCACCGCGGCCTCGGGTGTTGCTGCTCGACGAACCGCTGGCGGCGCTGGACGCGCAACTGCGTGAGCGCTTGCGCAGTGAGCTGGATGAGCTGCTGCGCGGGCTGGGGATAACGTCGGTGTTCGTCACTCACGATCAGGGCGAGGCCATGGCGCTGGGCGACCGGATTCTGGTCATGCAGGAAGGGCGCATCGCCCAGCTCGGCACGCCCCGCGATATTTATCAGCAACCGGCCAACCCGTTCGTGGCCGGCTTCGTCGGCAATCTCAACGCCTTTGCCGTGGCCGGGCGCACCGCCAGCGGCCTGAAGGTCAGCGGCGGCGAACTGCCCTGGAGCGCGGCGGGTGAGCCGGCGACGGTGTATTGCCGGCCCGAGCATCTGC
>Ga0308163_10003872_pt1 | contig 12257 bp, 12 predicted proteins | sample PhyTR1_FD_201037 | JGI IMG/M metagenome (GOLD analysis project Ga0308163, IMG submission 201037) | Phyllosphere microbial communities from UC Gill Tract Community Farm, Albany, California, United States - DLSLT.R1 | ecosystem: Host-associated > Plants > Phyllosphere > Unclassified | place: USA... | reverse complement strand
GCGATCCCGCTCGCCGGACTTTTCGGGCGCGCCCGAGGGCGCACACCCGGTAGAGACTACCCGCGTAACGGGACGAAATCAATCCGGGTCACCCCGGGAACCGACACCGTCATGAGCCGGTGTCGGAGGACCCGTTGCCCACCGCCGAGCGGAACGTGGCACCGTCGCTCGAGAAGCCGGTGACGTACCCGCTCGCGTTCACGTTGAGCGGCCCCGCGGACGCCGTTCCGGTGCCGGCGGCACCCGAGATGTCGGCCGTGTACTTCGCCCGTCCGAACGTCGTCGTCGTGATCAACCAGCCGTTCGTCGTCCAGTCGCCGACCCGGACGGTGGGCCGCGTCTCGAGTGTCCACTTCTGGTTCGAGTACGTGTACGCGGGGTTCTGCCCGTACGCGTAGAAGCTGCACCCGGCAGGGGCGGCGTCGGTGGAGGCGATGCAGCCGTCCACCCAGGCGTCCACCGCTCGCTTGGCGGCCTGCTGCCCGGCGGCGGTCAGGGTCGTGGTCATCTGCACCGGGCTCGAGGTCGACCGCCCGAACCCGCTGACGCTCGCCGATCCCCCGCTGGCCGTGGTCCACTTGTCGCCGTCGAAGGCGACGTCGTAGGTCCCGGGCAGCGCGCGGAGGCTCACCGTGCCGTCCTTCGCGGTCTTCACGTCCCGGCCGGCGACCGTGACCCCAGCACCGGACGGACCCCGCACGGCGACGTCGACCGATCCGAGCTCCGGGGCCTGCAGCTCCCAGACCGGGAACACACCCCAGTCCGTCCCGGTCTTGTCCAGCGTGAAGGTCGCGGCGACGTCCTGCCCGCCCTGGCGCAGGTAGGCGCGGACCGTCGCGGTGTCGCCCTCTGTCCGCGTCGCGGCGACGCGGTAGCCGGTGACCTTGTCCGATGCCTTCGCGTAGGCGGCTTCACCGAGGAGCACGTCGGTCTTCTCGCGCTCGATGCCCGCGTCGTCGAGGGCGTCGGCCACGCGTCCGGCCGTGAGGTCGTCGAGGAACGCCCGCACCGGACGGTCAGCAGAGTGCGAGGAGGAACCGATCGAGTACCCGACGACCCCGGCGACGAGCAGCAGGACGACCGCCGTGCCGCCCGAGACGATGCCGATGAGCTGACCGCGGCGGAGCTTCCGGCGAGGACGCTGCGGCACCGGCCCGGACATCCCGGGGAACCCGGGGGCTCCTGCGGCGGGCGTTCCGTCGGTGCCACGGATCGAGTCCACCGGCGGGACGGCGCCCCAGCCGCCCTGCTGGTCCGGATCCTGCGCGTGCTGGTCGCTCATCGTTCCCCCGTTGCGTGTGCGTCGTGCCCTGCGAACACTACCGTCCGGCGGGTTCCTCGCCCGCGTTCGTCCGGTCGTGCCCGGAGCGCTCGTCAGGCCCGTCCAGACGTGCCGTCCCGGCCGCGCCCGAGCCGCCATCGGTCCGTGCCTGGTGGCGAGCCATCGTGATCCCGCCGAGCACCGACAGGAGCGCCACCACGACGGACCCGACCACGAAGGGCCCGAGGGCGTACCCCGCGGGGAAGACGAGGAGCTCCGTCGCGTCCGAGCGGACGAGCGCGTAGCCCACGGCTCCGACGCCGAGCATGACCAGGTAGACCGTCGCTGCGGCCACCAGCGCGGTGACCCCGGGGTTGCCGTCGCGCACGCCGGCCGCGGTCGCGAGGAAGACCACCACCGCGCCACCGACCACCATCGCGGGCCCGAGGTACGGGGTGGCGTCGGGCTGCGAGATGACCTCGACGTCGGCGAGCAGGGCTTCGAAGCCCGTGACGGCGATCACGAGCGCGATGAAGAGGACGGACGTCATCGTCGCGATCAACCACCGGGACATGCGCCGATCGTATCGCCGACCGGCTGGTCAGCGAGCGGGTTCGGCGTGGCCCGTGTCGTCCGCGTGCTCGCGACGGTCCGCCCGGGCGGACCGCTCCTGCGCGGCGGCGACCAGGGCGAGCGCGATCGTCGCCGTGATGATCGGGACGGTCTCCGTCATGGGGGCGGGCGCAGCATCCGGCGTCTTCTCGTCCGTCGCGACCGTCGCGTCCGTCGTGTCCGTCGCGTCGTCGGACTGGAGGCCCGTGGCCGCGTCCGCCTCGGCGGTGTCCTCCGGCTCGTGGTCACGCAGCGCCGGGCCGATGACCGGCAGGACCCCGGTGGTCGCGGCCGGTTCAGCGTGCAGGACCGGCGGCTCGGTGGACACGGATCCGTCGCGCTTCGCCGCGCGACGCCCTCGGCCCATCTTCACCAGGACGACGACGGCGACGATCGCCCAGATCCCGTTGACGATCGTCGAGGGCACGGCGTGGTGCGCGGCGACGTTGATCGCCACCGCGAGGCCACCGACCAGGTTGAACAGCTGGTAGAGCGGGCCGTTCGGGATCTTGCCGGTCGAGAACAAGATGTAACCGGCCAGAACGGTTACGGCACCGAACCAACCGAGGAATTCCACGATTCCGACCAACACGCGCGACTCCGGGCACGACGAGGAACGGCCGGTTCGAGCCGACCGTTCGAGCGGGGATGAACAGCCGCGATCACGGCGTCTGGTGCATCGTAATCACAACGACGGGTGTCGCGGAAGTGGGGTCGGCGTGGCGTGGTCGACCGCGGTCCGTGGGGGCGGGGTCAGCCCTTCGCGGCGGTGTCCGACCCGGCGGTCAGGACGTACACGTAGCCACCGAACGTCCACGTCGTCGCGGCCGCCGCGGCGGGGTCGGTGGAGTCCTGCGAGACGGAGGAGGACACCGTGGTGACGAGGAAGAGCCGAGCGCCGTCCTGCATGCCCCCGACGAAGGACAGGGCCTGGTCGAACGACCCGTCGACCGACACCGAGACGGGGATGGCCGAGAAGTTGGCGGCCGAGATCGCGGGATCCGTCAGCGGTGCCGTCGCTCCGTCGGCCGCTTCGGTGGCCGGTTCGGCGGTCGCCCCATCGGTGGCTTCGGCCGCCGCGTCGGTGGCGGCGGCAGGCGCGGTGTAGGCAACGGCGTCCGAGGTCGTGATCGCCGACACCTTCACGCCCGCCTTCGCGGCCACGCTGTCGACCGCGCCGTAGAAGGACGACATGCTCGCGCTCGAGGGCACCGAGGCGGTGAGTGCGGCGAGCTCCGCCTTGAGCTTCGGGAGGGACTCTGCCCGTTCCTTGAGCCGTGCGAGCTCCGCCGCCGTCGTCCGGTTCGTCGCGTCCACCGTCACCTGGTCGGTGCGGTCGCTCGCGGCCTGTGCGAGATGTGGCTGCACACCGAGGAAGAACCCCGCGAGCGCCACCATGACCATCGCCACGACGGCGAGGAGCATGTTGAGTCGGTTGCGGGTCATGTCACTCGCCCTTGTCCTGGTACTTGCCGTCGAAGGCGGCCTGGTCGACGTGGATCGTCATGTTCACGGTGTAGGTACCGGTCGTCGGGTCGAGCGTGACCGAGTTCGCGGTCGCGTCGACGAAGCCCTTGAGCCCCTTGACGGCATCGAGCCACGACGGAACGGACGGCAGGGTCGGACTCTGCGCGTCGATGGTCAGGGTCGCGACACGCTGCCCCTGGAGCGGGGTGTCGGCCTGCGCGTAGGTCTCCAGCGGCGTGGCGGAGTCGATCGCGACGCCGGTGATCTCGACGCCCGCGGGGAGCGACGCCTTCAGCGAAGCGAGGTAGGGCTGCCAGGCGATCTCCGTGGCCCCACCGACCGACTGCGCGGCTTCACGCAGCGCGGTACCTGCCTCCGTGTCCCGGACCTCGCGGTAGCTCGCCTGCTGCTGCAGGAGCGACAGGGTCTCCTCCTGCGCGTGGGTCAGGTCGTCGTGGGCCTGGCTGGACAGGAGGCTGGCGCCGGCGGTCGCGATCCCGACCACGATCGCCACGAGGACGACGCCGGCCCACATCCGACGGACGACACGGCGACTGCGTCGGTCGGCGAGGACCTCGGTGGGCAGGAGGTCGACGCTGGGGCGGCCCCCGATGACGATCTCGTTGGGGGCGGTGCGACGCTGGCGCTTGACGCGCTCGGCAGTCTCGGCGGCGACACGCAGGGCGGGGTCGGGCGCCGTTCCTCGGCGGCGACTCCGTCCAGCACGCGAGGGCTTCGACCTGGTCGTCTGGCTCATGCTGCCTTCCCTCCCGCGGCGAGTCCCCATGCGACCGCGATCGATGCCCCGTGTGCGTGCAGGTCTTCGACCCGGATGGACTTCGCGAGCGCGACGTTGGCGAACGGTGCCCCGAACCGGACGGGCGTCCGGGTGAACTCCGAGAGCGCTGCGGCGAAGCCGGGCAACGCAGCTGCACCACCGCAGAGCAGGATCTCGCCGACGGGTTCGGCGGGGTGTGTGTTGACGAAGTAGTTGACGGTGTTGCGGAGGCTGGAGAGCAGTTCGCCCATCGTCTCGCGGACCGCCGCCACCGCGAGTGCGTCGTCGCCCGTCCGCGCCCGCTCCGGATCCATGCCGAGGTGGCGCTTGACGGCTTCGGCCGCTCCCTCGTCGATCGTCAGCCGACCGGCGAGGAGCCGCGTGATGTCGTCACCACCGGTCGGCACGATGCGGACGAACTTCGGGACGCCGTCGGTGACGATGACGACGGTCGTCGTGTTGCCGCCGCACTCGACGATGGCGACCGTGCCAGACCGGTTCGCCGGCGCCAGCACGCGTGCCAGGGCGAACGGGATGAGGTCGACGCCGACCGGCTTGAGGCCCGCGTTCTGCACCGCGCGGATGTTGGCGAGCACGGCGTCCTTCACCGCGGCGACGAGGAGACCGCTCACGGTGGGGCCGTTCTCGCCCGTCTCCTCGCTCGTCGGGTAGAAGTCGAGGATGGCGTCGCCCACGGGCACCGGGAGCATGTCCTGCACCTGGAAGGGCAACGATTCGCGGATCTGCGCGATGGGGGCCTTCGGGACCGTCAGGTCGCGCGACAGCACTCGCTGGTTGCCCATGCCGAGCACGACGTCCTTCGAACGGAAGCGCCCCAGCGACCAGAGCTGTCGGAGCGCGCCCGCGACGGTGTTCGGCTCGAGCACCTCCCCCTGCTTCGTCGCGCCCGGGGGCACGGGGACCTCGGCGAACCGCAGGATCGTCGGCCTCGGCTTGTCGGCGTCCTGGACCTCGACAGCACGGATCGCGGCGGCGCCGATGTCGACGCCCACGATGCTCTTCGACATGGGTGGTCCTTCCGTGACCGTCTTCGGGTCGGTCTGGTGGGTCAGCGCGCGACGAGGCGTCAGGCGAGTCCGAGGAGGCGCAGGTAGCCGTCCCAGGCGGGGGCACCGACGGCGATGCCGAGCCAGGCACCCGCGAGCATCCAGGGGCCGAACGGGATCCCGCTGCGACGGCCCGCCCGGCGCACGACCAGGAGGACGACTGCGAAGGTACCTCCGAGCAGGAACGCCGCGAAAGAACCCACTGCGAGGGGTCCCCATCCGAGGTACGCGAGCACGAGGCCGAGCACGCCGGCGAGCTTGACGTCCCCGAGCCCCATCCCGCCGGGCACGGTCAGCGCGAGCGCGAGGTAGGTGCCACCGAGGACGACCAGGCCGATGAGCCCCCGGAGCGCGGCACCCCAGTCGCCGGACACGGCCGACGCCGCCAGCAGGAGCACGGGCAGCACGATGTAGGCCGGCAGCACGATCCGGTTCGGCAACGTGTGGGTGTCGAGGTCGATGAGCGTCAACGAGATGCTGATCGCCATCAGGTACAGGAGTGCGACGAGCAGGATCGCAGCGCGGATCGTTCCGGGGACGCCGTCCGGTGCCGCCAACGTCGACCACGATGCGAGTACCGAGAGCAGGGTCACCGCGACGAAGAGGAGGCCCGTGGCGGCTTCGACGAGCGGGTACCGGGCCGAGATGGGCGCGCCACAGTCGCGACACCGTGCACGCAGGACGAGCCAGGAAACCACGGGCACGTTGTCGCGGCGACGGATCTCGTGGCCGCACCCGGGGCAGGAGCTGGCCGGCACGACGACGGACGTGCCCGCGGGCACCCGGTGGACGACGACGTTCAGGAACGACCCGATCGCGAGGCCGAGCACACCGACCAGCACGGCGACGAGGGGCGCCACAGCGGCGAGGGAAGACACGGTCACTTCCCCGTCGGGGAGCCGTCGGCGCGGAACGCCGTGGCCGACTCGGTCTCGGTCGTCACGCCGTACGTCGTCGACACGGGCTGCAGGAACTTCGGCGGGGCCGAGGTCTTCAGCCTGGTGTCGTACGCGTACGCCTTCGCGTAGCCGGTGAGGTACGAACCGTACGAGGTCCGCACCGACCCACGGAACTGCTGCGCGATCGAACCGTAGATCGTCAGGACCCCGAGGTTCGACCCGAACGCGCTGTTCTGCACGTTGAAGGTGCCGAGGTTGCTCGCGATGGCCGCATCGATCTCGATGTTCCGGGTCGGGGCGAGGTTGGTGGACGAACCCGACGAAGGGGAGCACGTGCTGCCCGTCCCGGAGGAGCACGAGATGGGGTTGTAGACGGACACTGCTCGCTGCCCCACGAGGCCGAGCATGTCGTCCGAGCCACGCCCGTTCTGGTAGACGATGCTCCCGGTCACGTAGACGAAGTTCTCGGCGGCCAGGGTCATCTGCCCTCCGAACGAACCCGACACGAAGACGTCTCCGTTCCGGCATCCGTAGTACCCGGAGTCACCGAGGCTGCCGGTGAACTCGTTGCTCTTCGGGTAGCCGAGTCCGTTCCCGTAGTCAGAGGTGGTCTTGCCGCTGGCGTCCTTCACGTTCTGCTGGCAGTACACCGGCGAACCGGCGTTCACGGTCCCGTTCACGGTCCCGCCCGGGGGCGGTGTCGTGTTGGGCGCCCAGTAGTTGGGGTCTCCGCTTGCGCTCGGGACCGTCTGCACGAAGACCAGGTTCGACGGCAGGGTCGGGATGACCGCTCCCGCCCCCGTCAGCGCCGAGACCGATCCACAGAGTGCGTCGTTCGTGCTGCCGCTGGTGATCGTGCCGTTCGCGGCGCCGGAGAGCTGCGTCTTCTTCGTCCACGGTGAGACGACGCGCATCTTGCCGCCGGACAGGAAGGTGATCGACGTCGGCCCGGTGTAGATGCAGCCGGGCTTCGCGACCTTGTCGGGGATGTCCGTCCGTGCCTCCTGCTTCATGTTCGCGTTCGTGCTCGGCATCGGGAGGGTGCCCCTGTTCTTGATCAGACCGCCGTTGAACTTCGTCGAGGTCCGGCACGACGAGTCGACCTTCGTCTCCTTGCTCGTGTAGAAGAAGTCGGCTGCTCCGGTGTCGTACACGGCCTGGTTGAACGTCGCACCGCAGGCGGTGATGACGTCGTTCGTCCGGACGGGGCCGTCGAGCGTGTCACCCGCTCCGAACTGCACCGCGTCGCAGCTGGTGTAGTAGTTCCAGTTGCTGTCGTTGCGGTGCGCCGAGGTGCACCGCGTCGTCGTCGCAGCGCCACTCGTCGTCGTGGTGGTCTCACCGGTGAGGCCGGGGTCCTGCGACTCGTAGTTCGTGAACCAGAGGTAGTTCACGAAGCCGTCACCGCGCAGGTCGACGACGAGCGTCCGGGTCGCGTCGTCCGCCTTGCCGGTGACACGGAGACGGACCTTGCCGGTGTTCGCGTAGGCGGAGTTGTCGACCTCGTACCGGTAGAACTGGTCGGTGCTCCCCACGACCGGCGCCCAGGTCCCGCCCACGGTCGTCCCGAAGGCCTTGTTCGCGGTGTCGGTGGAGTACGTGCTCTCGCCCGAGAACGGGGTCCGCACCCCGTACCTCACGTACGCGTTGTCCGCCGCGAGACGTCCCTGGTAGTCCGACAGGCCGGCGTACGCCGCGGCCATCGCCTTGTTGTAGTCGTCGTCGTTCGACGCCTTCGTCGCGCCGCTCGTCGCGGTCGCGACCACCAGCGAGAGCACGATCATGAGCACCGCGCCGAGGCCGATGACCGCGGCGAGCGCCACGCCACGTTCGTCGTCACGGCTGCGGAGGGCACGGACAAGTCGGATGAGCATCATGACTCCGTCGCCGCGCCGTAGTCGAGGTTGCGCAGGTTGATGTTCGCTTGGAAGGTGGTGTCGTTCGCGGTCGTCCCCGTCACGGATCCGACCGTGAGGGCCACGTCGACCGATCGGATCGAGTCGAGGGTTGCGGCTGTCGGGGTGACGACGCCACCGGCGGCGTTCCGGTAGCTGAACAGCGGGCTGGTGCCGGCGCTCGTCCGGATGACGTCGGCCAGCACGATGGTCTTCGTCGTGCCGGTGAACGTGCAGTACCCGTTCGCCGGGCAGTCGCCGCGCTGGAGCTGCATGCGGAGCTTCGTGCCCTGTGTGTCGATCGTGACCTTGGTGAGCCCGGCCCGGGATGTGGAGAGGTCGACGCCGGAGTAGAACCGCATGCTCGTCGCCGTCGCACTCTCGAACGCCGCCAGGTTCGTCGTCTTCGTCAGCTGCACGCGGGACGCTTCACGCAGGTACCGGCTCACCTGCGTCATGGAGGTCGTGCCCTGCCGCGTGCTGTCGTTGACCGACGAGACCGTCCGCTGAGCCTTGATCATCGAGACGAAGAAGCTCCCGACCAACGTGAGCAGCAGTGACGTGACGAGCATCGCCACGAGGAGCTCGACGAGCGTGATGCCCCGTTGCTCCGAGTGGAGACGACGGATGATCGCCCGCATCAGCTGACCGGCCTGGGATCGACCATCACGGCACCACTCCGGACGGCGCCGTTCGTGACCATCGCGGCGTTCTCGTTCGTGAGGGCGAGGGCGTTCGTCGTGGATCCGGCCGTGTCCCCGGAGTAGATCTTCCAGGTCCCCCACGGCAACGCGATCGACGCAGTGCCCGCTGCGAGCTTCGGGAACTGCAGGGTCATCCCCGCGGCACAGCCCGGGTCGCCGTTCACGGGCGTCGTCGTCTTCGCGGTCAGGAACTTGCCCGCCGTCAGGCCCGAGAGCTTGACAGCTCCCATCTGCACGGTGATCGTCGCCTTGTTGCTCAGGGGCTCCGAGGGTGTCCCGACCTTCGACTTCGCATTCGGGGTCGTCCAGGACCCCGGCTCCGGGCTGAGACAGGTCGACGACGAGGTGCCCGACGCGTCGACGACGTACGACCCGGCAACCACCCGGTAGCTCCCGTACGGGAACAGCGACGCCGACCCGGCGGTGTTCGTCAGTTGGGTGGTGCCGGAGGTCGGGTTGATGAGCGTCGTCGGCATGTTGGTCGGGAGCATCGCGCCCACGTCCGGAGTGGAGGCGTACGTGAACGTGTACTTCGCTGCCACGTCGAAGCTGAACGCCGCAGCCCCGGAGGCGCCCGCAGCGACGGTGATCGTCTGCGATGACGGGCTGACCTGCTGGTTCGAGTCGACGTAGCCGCTCCGAGCGATCTTCACTGAGTACGTGCCCGGAGCGACTCCGGAGACGTACGTGCACCCCTCGGCATCGGTTGCGGGCATGGTGACCCCGTCGGGGCCGGTGACCGTCGGGATGATCCCGGACACCCCGACGCCGTTCGCGTTCGTGACCCCGATCAGGATCGAACCCGTGCTGTCCGAGTTGATGTTCGTCAGCGGAGCGATGGCGCTCGACATGGTGACCTGCTGCGAGCCGGACGACGACGCACTCGTCTTCCAGCTGACCGTGACGGTGACGGCTTTGTAGGACAGCACGCCTTCGCCGGTGCCGCAGGCCGTCGCGCTTCCCGAGGACCGGGTCCACGACACCTTGCGCGTGAGGGCGAACGTCTGGTTACCGACCTTCGGCGAATCGGTACCGCTCTTGATGTCGAAGATGCTCGGGAGGTCGCGGAGGCCGTCGATGTCCTCCATCGCGATCGTCGACGCGACCTCTCGAGCACGGGTGTCCTTCGAGAGCACGAGAGAAGCGGTGATGCCGGCTGCGATGCCGGCGGCGATCAGGGCGAAGATCGTCATCGCGACCATCACTTCGATGATCGTGAAGCCGTCCTCGTTCTCACGGGAGGAACGCAGTCGCTCGGCGATGCGCGACATCATGTCGTTCCCTTTCACTAGCGAATCCGTGAGGGCAAGCTGTGTGGGCACCACTTCGGTTGCCCACACAGCACCCACTCAGGCGGCGCAGGCTCCGGAAGCGACACCAGTCGAGTCGGTGGCGTTGAAGATCTTGTTGTCAGAAGTCGTGCTGACCGCCTGAACACAGAATCCGTTCGCCGTCTTCGTGTAGCTGAGCGACTTGGTGCTGGCACCCTTGGTCGAACCGGCGCTGGCGTACTCTCCAGCGGTCAGCTGAGCCTGGGTGAGAGTTGCGGGGAACGATCCATCGCTTTGGGAAGCGACGCTCACGATCGCCGTCTTGACGTTGGCGAGGTCCGACTTGACGGCCGAGTCCTTGGCGTTGTTCTGCACGCCGATGTACACCGGGATGGCGATCGCGGCGAGGATGCCGATGATGATGACGACGACGAGGAGCTCGATGAGCGTGAAGCCCTTCTCGCCGTCCTTCAGGAGACCCTTGCGGCGAGCGTCGAGCTTGCCCATGAGAGCGAAGTACATGGTTTTTCCATTCTGCGGGGAATGTCGGGGAAATGGGTTCGGGGCTTGCTCGGCCGCCGCAGATCAGCGTATTGGGGGCGCATCCAGCGGCCAATCCCGAGAACGGGGGCCATGCTGGGCGCAAAACACCCCCAGTGCGGGGGAGGGTCGATATCAACAATGCCCCCGCATGGGGGTGGAATGGCTAGGAAGCGTTCTGCACGACGTTGGTGATCTGGAAGATCGGCATGTAGAGCGCGATGATCATCCCGCCCACCACCACCCCCAGGAACGCGATGAGCAGCGGCTCGATCAGCGAGGTCAGGGCGTCGGTGGTCGCCTCGACTTCGGCGTCGTAGAACACCGCGATCTTCTCGAGCATGATCTCGAGGGAACCGGCGTCTTCACCGACCGCGACCATTTGCGTCACCATCGGCGGGAAAACAGATTGTGCGGCGAGCGGCACCGCGATTGATTCGCCTTTCCGCACGGCCTCGGCGACATTGTCGAGCGCACGCTTCACGACGAAGTTGTTCGACACTTCCCCGACGATCCGCAATGCCTGCAGAATGGGAACACCCGCGCCGATCATGTTCGAGAAGTTGCGCGCGAACCGAGCGATGACGATCTTCTTCTGCAGCGGGCCGAAGACCGGGAGTTTCAAGGTGATCGGATCGATGAACGCCCGGACGCGTTCGGTGTTCTTGTTCGCCCGCCACCAGAGCCACGCCAGCACGACGACGATCGCGAGCGGGATCGCGACGTACCGCATGGCGTGCGAGAGGGAGACGAGGATCTGCGTCGGCAGCGGGAGCGTTCCGCCGAGCGACGAGAACATGTCCTGGAAGATCGGGACGATGAAGATGAGCATGATGGCGACCGCCACCAGTGACATCACGAGCACGACCACCGGGTAGGTCATCGCCGACTTGATCGTCGAGCGGAGCTTGTGCTCCTTCTCGAAGTTCGTCGCGATGGAGTCCATCGCCTGGTCGAGGAAGCCGCCGGTCTCCCCCGCGCGGATCATGTTGATCATGATCGGCGGGAAGTCGACCGGGTACTTTGCTACGGCGTCGGAGAACGAGACGCCGCGCTCGACGTCGTCACGGACCTTGCCGAGGATGTCCTTGAGCTTCTTGTTCTCGGTCTGGTCGGACAGGATCGTGAGGGTCCGCAGCAGCGAGAGGCCCGAGGTGAGCATCGTCGAGGCCTGCCGCGACATGATCGCGAGGTCCTTGAGCCCGACGCCCTTCTCGAACCCGGGGATCTTGATCTCGGTCTGCAGCCCGGTGCCGGCCTTCGCCTCGGTGATGGCGATCGGCGAGACGCCCATCCCGCGGAGGCGCTGGACGACGGCCCCTTCGGACGCGGCATCGAGGCGGCCCTTCACGAGCTTGCCGGCGCCGTCGCGCCCGCGGTAGTCGAACGCGAGTGACATCAGTAGCCTCCGGAGAACTTGTCGCCGAAGTCGATGCCGCTGGCGGCGATCGCGGCGGCCGAGGAGTCGGACGGGGACTCGACGCGCTGGACGAGCCGGTCGAAGCCCTCTTCGTCGTGGACCTTCTCCATCGCGGCCTTGCGCGAGATGGTGCCGACGTTGACCAGTTCGGCGAGGTCCTGGTCCATGGTGTGCATGCCGAGGTCACGGCCGGCCTGCATGGCGGAGGTGATCTGGTACGTCTTGCCCTCGCGGATGAGGTTGCCGATGGCCGGGGTGATCGTCATGATCTCGGTGGCGACGACGCGACCGACACCGTTGGCCTTCGGGACGAGGGTCTGGCAGACGACGCCCTGCAGGGTGG
>Ga0308163_10003871_pt1 | contig 12259 bp, 10 predicted proteins | sample PhyTR1_FD_201037 | JGI IMG/M metagenome (GOLD analysis project Ga0308163, IMG submission 201037) | Phyllosphere microbial communities from UC Gill Tract Community Farm, Albany, California, United States - DLSLT.R1 | ecosystem: Host-associated > Plants > Phyllosphere > Unclassified | place: USA... | reverse complement strand
CCAACAGTCGACCCTGAACAAAGGCGACCGCGTCCTCCTCATGGGCGTCGGCTCGGGGTTGAACACCGGCCTCATGGAACTCGCGTGGTAGCGGGCACCGTCGCCGCGAACGTCGGTCTGCGGACCATGGGGGTGCGCGCCGCAGGTCTGCCCGGCCTGCCCGCCGCCTTCTCCCACCGCATCGACGTCCCCGGCCGCTTGGCCGACGCCGGCACCACGCGCAACTGGCACTACCTCGACACCGCCTCGGCGCTCGCCGAAGCCGGCGCGACACCGGTCGGCACCGTGCTCGCCGTCCACGGGAACCCGACGTGGTCGTACCTGTGGCGCTCGCTCGTCACGCAGTCGGTCGAGCAGGCGTCCTCCGGTGGCGACGCCTGGCGCGTCGTCGCGGTGGACCAGCTGGAGATGGGCTGGTCGGAGCGCACCGAGACCACCCGGACCCTCGAACAGCGGATCGCCGACCTCGCCGCCTTCACCGAGGCGCTCGGCATCACCGGTCCCGTCGTCACGCTCGGCCACGACTGGGGCGGCGTCATCTCCCTCGGCTGGGCGACCGAGCACCCGGAGGAGCTCGTCGGCTCGATGCTCCTCAACACCGCCGTGCACCACCCGGAGGGCACGGCGATCCCCGCGCCGCTGCGTCTCGCAGGCGCTCGAGGCATGCTCGGTGCCGGATCGGTCCAGACCACGGCGTTCCTCGACACGACGCTCTCCCTCGCGTCACCGCCGCTCGACCGCGACGTCCGCGACGCCTACCGGAGCCCGTACGGGTCGCCGGCCCGCCGTCGGGGGATCGGTGCGTTCGTCGCCGACATCCCCGCGACGCCCGACCACGTCAGCTTCCCGCGCCTCGAGCGCCTCGCCGACGACGTCGCCCAGCTCCGTGTCCCGGCCGTCATGCTCTGGGGGCCCCGCGATCCGATCTTCAGCGACCGCTACCTCGACGACCTCGCCGACCGCCTTCCGCACGCCGAGGTCCACCGCTTCGAGGGTGCCGGCCACCTCGTCATCGACGACGCCCCCGTCGCCGAATCACTGCTCACCTGGCTCGGCGACCGCCTGCCGCAGGGTGCGGCCGCGGAGACCGTGCCGACTGCTCCCGCCGAGGCGTCCGCGTCCGGCACCGGCTTCGAGCCGCTGTGGCGTCGGCTCGACCAGCGTCGCACCGACGACGGCGACGCCATCGTCGAGCAGCGCGGGTCCGGAACCGCACGTCGCGTCAGCTGGCGGCAGCTCGACGATCGCGTGACCCGCCTGGCCGCCGGCCTCCACCGCATCGGTGTGCGACGGGGCGACCGCGTCTCGCTGCTCGTCACGCCTGGCGCCACGCTCACCGCCGTCATCTACGCCTGCCTGCGCATCGGCGCGGTCGTGGTCGTCGCCGACGCCGGTCTCGGCGTCAAGGGACTCCACCGAGCCGTGCGCGGTGCCTGGCCCGCCTACGTCATCGGTGAGACCAAGGGGCTCGCCGCAGCCCGGGCGCTCGGCTGGCCCGGCGTGAAGGTCTCAGCCGCCCGCCTCCCCGGCGCGACAGCAGCAGCGCTCGGCGTCTCGTACAGCCTCAAGGACCTGCTCGACACCCGCACGACGCCTGAGCTGCCCAGCGAACCCGGCCCGACCGACCTCGCGGCGATCCTGTACACCTCGGGATCGACCGGCCCGGCGAAGGGCGTGAAGTACACCCACGCCCAGCTGTCGTCGCTCCGCGACGTCCTGTCGGACCACTTCGCGATCACCGCCGATTCGGGACTCGTCACCGGCTTCGCTCCGTTCGCCCTCCTCGGTCCGGCGCTCGGTGCCCGCTCCTCCACGCCTGAGATGGACATCTCCTCGCCACGCACGCTGACGGCCCGCGCTGTGGCGGCGGCCGTGGCGGAGACGGATGCCGACATCGTGTTCCTCTCGCCGGCCGCCATCCTGAACGTGGTCGCGACGGCCGACGCGCTCGACAGCGCGGACCGTCAGGCGCTCCAGGGCGTCAGGACCGTGCTCTCGACGGGCGCGCCCGTCAGTCGCCAGCTCCTCACGGCACTCGTGGGCGTCCTGCCCAACGCGTCCGCGCACGCGGTGTACGGCATGACCGAGTGCCTGCTCGTCGCGGACATCACCCTCGACACGCTGCCCGACGAGGACACCGAGCACACGGGTGTGTGCGTCGGGACGCCCATCGGCGGCGTCGACGTGCGCATCAGCCCACTCGACGAGGCCGGACGCGCCACGGGTGCGCCGACGCAGGACGCCGATCGCCTCGGCGAGGTCATCATCTCGGCGGAGCACCTCAAATCGCAGTACGACCGGCTCTGGCTGACCGACCGATCCGCGGTCCGCGACGTCGCCGATGACGGACGCTGGCACCGCACCGGCGATGTCGGGCATCTCGACGCCGATGGCCGCCTCTGGATCGAGGGCCGTCTGCCGCACGTGATCGCGACCCAGGACGGACCGATCGCTCCGGTCGGACCGGAGCAGGCGATCGAGACCGTGTCGCTCGTTCGCCGCGCCGCCGTCGTGGGCGTCGGCCCCGCGGGTCTCCGCCAGTGCGTCGCGATCGTCGAGACGACCACGGGTACGAAGCGGGTCCAGCTCGCCGATGCGGAGCTCGCCGCGCAGGTGCGGGACGCTTCGACGCAGCCGCTCGTCGCGGTGTTCGTCGTACCCGAGCTGCCGACGGACATCCGCCACAACTCCAAGATCGACCGCACCCGCCTGTCGGTGTGGGCGGAAGGCATCCTGGCCGGTGAACGGCTGAGCACCCCGTGACGGTCCTCGTGACCGGCGCGAGCGGCATGCTCGGCCGCGAGGTCGCGTTGGAGCTGCTCCGCGCCGGCCACCACGTCCGCGTCCTGCAGCGCGGCCCGTCGGCGCTCGCCGATGTCGAGGAAGTGCGCGGGTCGATCACCGACGCGGCGGTCGTCGAGACGGCGATGGACGGTGTCGACGCCGTCGTCCACCTGGCCGCGAAGGTCTCGTTGGCGGGTGACCCGGCGGAGTTCGAGCGCGTCAACGTCGCCGGGGCCGAGGTCGTCCTCGACGCTGCCGAGACCGCGGGCGTCTCACGATTCGTCCACATCTCCTCGCCGTCCGTCGCGCACGGTGGCTCGGCGCTCGTGGGTGTCGGTGCGGAACCGGCCGACCCGGACGCAGCGCGCGGGGAGTACGCGCGGACGAAGGCGAAGGGTGAGCTCCTCGCCCTCGAACGTGACCGTCGCGGGTTCGCGGTCGTCGTCGTGCGGCCGCACCTCGTCTGGGGCCCGGGCGACCCGCAGCTCGTCGAGCGCATCGTCGACCGCGCACGCCGCGGCCGGTTGCCGTTGCTCGACGACGGAACCGCCCTCATCGACAGCACGTATGTCGCGAACGCGGCGTCGGCGATCGCGGCGGCACTCGAGCATGCGGAGACGGCACACGGTCGTGCGTTCGTGGTGACGAACGGTGAGCCGCGTCCGGTCGGCGAGCTGCTCGCGGGCATCTGTCGTGCTGCCGGCGTGAAGCCGCCCGCCTTCAGTGTCCCCGCCAGCGTCGCCCGGGCTGCAGGTGGGCTCGTCGAGCGCCTGTGGAGCATCCGTCCCGGCGCCGATGAGCCGCCGATGACGCGCTTCCTCGCGGAACAGCTGTCGACCGCCCACTGGTTCGACCAGCGTCAGACCCGCGCGGCCTTGCACTGGACGCCGGCGGTCTCGATCGATGAGGGACTCGAACGCCTGGCGGAGCACTACCGCGCCTGACGCCTGGCCCGGGTGAGCCTGCGCCGTCATCGGCTCACCGACCGGCATCGCGCTCGTCCACTCCACGGTCTACCGTGTGAGTCATGACCCCGCGACGCGACTCCGAGACCGGAGGCGCGGGCAACGGCGCACCGGGCGATCACCCGTCGAGGCCCCGTCACCGGGTGATCGGCCGGATCATCGGCGTCGCGGCGTTGGTCGCGTTCATCGTGGCGGCACCAGCCGTCGCGCGGCTGCTCGACTTCGGCGTGCGTGTGGGGGAGGGGGCGGCGGTCGAGTCCTCGGTGGAGGGCTTCTACGGTTCCGCCACGCCCACACCGTCGTCGACCGCAGCGCTTCCAGGGACGATCGTGCGGAGCGAGTCCGTCGTCGGCGCGCCGGACGGTGCCACGGCGCTGCGGGTCGTCTACCACTCGACCGATGTCGACGGCGCCGACATCCTCGTCTCCGGCCTGATCGTCGCACCGAGTGAACCGGCGTCGGCCGGGACTCGAACGGTCGTGTCCTGGGCGCACCCGACGACCGGCACCGCACCGCACTGTGCTCCATCGAGCGGTATCGCACCGTTCGCGCTCATCGAGGGACTCACCGACCTCCTCGCGGACGGCAACGTCGTCGTCGCCACCGACTACGCGGGGATGGGGATCCCCGGCCCGGCGTCGTTCCTCATCGGAGCGACCGAGGCGGCGAACGTCCTCGACATCGCCCGCGCCGCGCAGCACGTCGAGGGCATCGGCGCGAGCGACCGCGTCGTGCTGTGGGGGCACTCGCAGGGCGGACACGCGGCCTTGTTCGCGGCACAGCGTGCCGCCACCTACGCGCCCGAGCTCGACGTTCGGGGCGTCGCGGTCGCGGCTCCGGCGAGCGATCTGGCAGCCCTCCTCCAGGACGACATCCGCGACGTCTCCGGCGTCACGATCGGGGCCTACGCCTTCAACGCCTACGCGGAGGCCTACGCAGATCGGCTGCCGACGGACCCGCTGAGCACCATCCTCTCCCCGGCCGGAGTGACGGCCGTGCCCGCGATGGCGAAGCTGTGTCTCCTCGGCGAGAACAAACAGTTGCACGACATCGCCGACCCGATGATCGGCTCGTTCCTGACGGCGGACCCGGCGACGGCTCCCGTGTGGAGCGACCTCCTGCAGGAGAACACTCCGACCGAGCGGATCACCGTGCCGCTGTTCGTCGCACAGGGGTCGAAGGACACGCTCATCCGGCCTACCGTGACCGCCGCTTACGTCGCCGCGCAGGAGCAGGCCGGCGCGACGGTCAGCTCACACGTCTACCCCGACGCCGATCACGCCACCGTCGCCCTCACGGCCCTCGCCGACCTCCGGGCCTGGATGCGCACACTGTGATGCGCTAGCGGATCCGGTTCGCCTCCCCTGTCGGTCGTCTGCCCTAGCGTCGAGCGCATGCGTTCGTTCCGGATCCAGGTGCCCGATGCCGACCTCGAGGACCTGCGGCGGCGACTCGACACGGTTCGCCTCCCCGCCGCGATCGGTGACGCCGGCGAGGAGAGCGCCCTCTCGCTCGACCGGTTGCGGGCGCTCGTCGACCACTGGCGGGACGGCTTCGACTGGCGGCGCATCGAACGGGAGCTGCAGCAGGTGCCGCAGTTCGAGGCGGAGGTCGACGGCCAGCGGCTGCATGTCGCGCGGCTACCGGCACCGGACGGCGTCACGGTGACGGTCCCGGTGATCGCGTTCCACGGCTGGCCGTACTCCTTCGTCGAGATGCTGCCGCTGGCGAGGGAACTCGCAGGACGCACGGTCGACCTCGGCGACGGCCGGACACTCGGCTTCGAGGTCGTCGTCCCCTCGCTGCCCGGGTACGGGTTCTCGGCGCCTCTCGTGGACCGGCCGTTCACCGGCCCGGTGGTCGCCGAACTCATGCACGCACTCATGACCGAGGTGCTGGGGCGCGCGAGCTACCTCACCTACGGCGAGGACGTCGGGTCGACGACGAGCGACTGGCTCGCGGCCCTGTATCCCGAATCGGTCCTCGGCCAGTTCGCGACGCACGCCGCCTTCCCATCTGCGTCCCGAGCGCGCGACCTCACCGCCGAGGAGCAGGACTGGCTCGATCGACACGACCAGGAGTGGGCTCGCGGTCTCGCCTACGCCCGGGTGCAGGCCACCAGGCCCGAGATCCTCGCGACGGCCCTCAACGACTCGCCGGTGGGCCTCGCCGCGTGGAGCGTGGAGAAGCTCCTCGCGTGGGCGGGCGAGGGGGACTGGTGGACCGACGATGAGCTGCTGACCACGGTCTCGCTGTACTGGTTCACGCAGAGCGTCGGGTCATCGTTCCGGCCGTATCGCGATCACCCGAAGCAGCCTGAACTCCCATTGGTCGAGGTGCCCGTGGCCGTCGCCGTGCAGACGGGCGAACGCGGACTCCCGCGCTCCTACGCGGCGCGGACGTACACCGACATCCGGAGTTGGACGGAGTTGGATCGCGGGGCGCACTTCACGGCCTGGCAGGTGCCGGACGTGGTGGCGGACCGGATCGAGGCGTTCGCCGTGACCCTGCTCGAGGACTGACCGGCCGAGGAGGCGGGCCGTCAGGCGTCGGCGTCGCGAAGTGAGCGGACCATGCTGCGCAGGATGCTGAGCGCCGCCTGCTGCTCGTCCGCGGTCAGGTCGCTCAGCATCCGCACCTCGACCGTTCGCACCGCGGCGGTCGCCTGCGCGAGGTGCTCGCGACCGAGCGGCGTCAGCTGCGTGGGCAGGGCCTTCCCAACGGGTGCCTGGTCAGGACGACTGACGAAGCCGTCGCGCTCGAGGGCCTGCAGGAGCACGTTCATGGACTGTCGGGTGACGAAGGCGCCGCGAGCCAGTTCCGAGTTCGACAGCCCGGGTCGCTGGGCGAGGAGTTCGAGGCAGGAGTAGTGCGTGATCGTCATGCCGAGTGGCCGCAGCACCGCCTCCATGGCTGAGCGGAGTGCGCTCGACGCCTCCTTCAGGAGGTACCCCAGCGAGGTGTCCAGTTCGATCCCGTCTTGACTCATGTCAGTATTCTGACATAAGCTGAGTGTGTCAGATAACTGACACAAGAGAAATGGACGCACATCATGCCCGTCACCGGACCCGACTTCATCTCCCTCCAGGTCACCGACCTCGACGCCTCGCAGGCCTTCTACGAGCAGTACCTCGGCCTCGTCCGCTCGCAGGCCGGCCCGCCGCACGCGGTCGTCTTCGAGACGACGCCGACGGCCTTCGCCCTGCGCGACATCGTCCCCGGAACCGATCTCGCCTCGGTGAACCAACCCGGGATCGGAGCGGCGATCTGGCTGCACGCCACCGACGTCCAGGAGATCCACGACGCCCTCGTCGCCGACGGCCACGCGATCGTCTCGGCGCCGATCGACGGCCCGTTCGGTCGCACCTTCACCTTCGCCGACCCCGACGGCTACCAGCTGACCCTCCACGACCGCGCCTGAGCTGTTCAGTGCCCGACGCGTCAGAATGGACGGATGCGACGATCGAGAGTGCACGTGATGGGCGCCAGTGGTAGTGGCGTGACGACGCTCGGGCGGGCGCTCGCCGATCACTGGTCCGTCCCGCATGCCGACGCCGACGACTACTTCTGGGTGCCGACGGACCCGCCTTACGTCACCAAGCGTTCTGACGCGGAGCGGGTGCGGCTCATGCGCGAGCTGTTCGTGCCGCGCGAGGCGTGGGTCCTGTCGGGTTCGATGCCCGGCTGGGGCGACGAGATCGTGGCCGAGTGCGACGCGATCATCTTCGTGACCCTCGACCCGGCGGAGCGGCTGCGACGTCTGGAGGCCCGAGAGGTCGAGCGGCGGGCCGGCGAACCGCACGACGAGCGCGCGTGGCGGGAGTTCCGTGAGTGGGCGAGCGGCTACGACGACCCTGCGTTCGACGGCCGGAGTCGGGCGTCGCACGAGGCCTGGCTCGCGACCCTGCCGCAGCCGGTCCTCCAGGTGGACAGTGGGCTGTCGCGAGCTGAGCTCCTCGAGGTCGTCCTGGCCTGGGAACCGCGCTGACGGGTGTCGGTGTCAGAGCGCTGTCAACGGGGTGCCGGCCGCCGGATCGAGGCGCATACTGGAACGGTCAGACTTATCTGACACACGTCGCTTAGCGAGCGACTGCGGCGTGCGGTTTCGACGCTCGAGGAGGATGTCTCACCATGAAGGCACTGCGGTACACGAAGATCGGCTCGGCCCCCGAGGTCGTCGAGATCGAGAAGCCGACACCGGGGCCGGGTGAGATCCTGCTGAAGGTCACCGCCGCCGGTGTCTGCCACTCCGACGACTACGTCATGAGTCTCCCCGAGGAGGACTACCTCGCGCAGCAGTACCCGCTGCCGCTCACGCTCGGTCACGAGGGTGCCGGTGTCATCGAGTCGTTCGGTGAGGGTGTCGAGACCGGCCTGCAGATCGGTGACGCGGTCGCCGTCTACGGACCGTGGGGCTGTGGTCACTGCCTCAACTGCTCGCAGGGCAAGGAGAACTACTGCACGAACGCCGCCGCCGAGGGCATCCGTCCTCCCGGGCTCGGCGCGCAGGGTTCCATGGCCGAGTACATGATCGTCGACGACGTCCGCCACCTCGTGCCGATCGGCGACCTCGACCCCGTGAAGAACGTGTCGCTCACCGATGCCGGCCTCACGCCGTACCACGCGATCAAGCGCAGCCTGCCGAAGCTCGGAGCCGGCACCTTCGCCGTCGTCATCGGATCCGGTGGCCTCGGTCACGTCGGCATCCAGATGCTCAAGGCGCTCTCGGGCGCGACGGTCATCGTCCTCGACGTGAGCGACGAGAAGCTCGAGCTGGCGAAGCACGTCGGCGCCGACGTCACGCTCATCAGCGACGAGTCGGCCGCGGGCAAGATCCGCGAGCTGACCGGCGGGGTCGGGGTCGACGCGGTGTTCGACTTCGTCGGCGCCAACCCGACGATCGCCACGGCCACCGCGGTCGCCGCCATGGAGGCCGACGTGACGATCGTCGGCATCGGCGGCGGATCGGCGACCATCGGCTTCGGATCGATCGCCTACGACGCCGCCGTCCGGGTGCCGTACTGGGGTTCGCGGAGCGAGCTCATCGAGGTCTTCGAGCTCGCGAAGGCGGGCAAGGTCGACGTCGAGGTGCAGCCGTACTCGCTCGACGACGCCCCGAAGGCCTACGAGGACCTGCACGCGGGCACGATCCGCGGGCGTGCGGTCATCGTCCCGTAACCACGACTCCCGGAACCGGCGTCCGTCGCACTCGCGGCGGGCGCCGGTTCTGCGTTTTCAGTGCACCTCGGCGCAGGGTTCACACCCCGGAAACACTTTCGACACTGCATCGAAACTCCACCAACGCATACTTTCAATACAGTATCGAAATGAGTCGCGGCGAGGGCAGCGACGTAACCGGAGGAGCATCCCATGACCGTCGTCGAGACCGTTACCACCGTGGAGTCCGTCCGCGCTCGCCTGCAGGAGGCCGGCGTCAAGTACGCCATGGCGAGCTTCGTGGACATGCACGGCAGCATCAAGACCAAGTTCGTCCCGCTGTCGCACCTCGAGCGCATGGCCGGGGGATCGGAGCTCTTCACGGGGGCCGCGCTCGACGGCCTCCCGCAGGCGATCAGTGACGAGGAGCTCTCCGCTCGCCCCGACCTCGACAGCGCGGTGCAGTTGCCGTGGCGGAAGGATGTCGCCTTCTTCGCGAGCGACCTGTACACGAAGGGCGAGCCGTTCGAGGCGGCGTCGCGCAACATCCTCAAGCGCCAGCTCGATGCGGCGGCCGAGATGGGCTTCACCTTCAACCTCGGGATCGAGACCGAGTTCTTCGTCCTGAAGGACACCCCGGAGGGTGTGACCGAGGTCAGCGACCGCGACGACCTCGCGAAGCCCTGCTACACGGCGACCGCGGCGCTCGACAACCTGGACTGGCTCACCGAACTCGTCGAGGCGATGACGGAGATGGGCTGGGGCGTGTACTCGTTCGACCACGAGGATGCCCCGGGGCAGTTCGAGATCGACTTCAACTACTCCGACGCGCTCACCATGGCCGACCGCGCCGTGTTCTTCCGCCTCATGGCGAACGAGATCGTCCGCAAGCACGGCTACTTCGCCACTTTCATGCCGAAGCCCTTCGCCGACCGCAGTGGTTCCGGTGCGCACTTCAACATGTCGCTCGCCGACATCGAGACCGGCGAGAACCTCTTCGAGACCGATGACGACCCGCGTGGTTGCGGCATCTCGGAGCTCGGCTACAAGTTCATCGCCGGTGTCCTCAAGCACGCGCCAGCGCTCTCGGCGGTCATCGCGCCGACGGTCAACAGCTACAAGCGCCTCGTGCGTCAGGGCAGCATGTCGGGCTCGACCTGGGCGCCGGTGTTCGTGAGCTACGGCAACAACAACCGCACCAACATGCTCCGCGTGCCCCTGCAGGGTGGCCGCGTGGAGTGTCGGGCGGCCGACATCAGCTGCAACCCGTACCTCGGGGCGGCGCTCATCCTCGCCGCGGGCCTCGAGGGCATCCGTGAGGACCTCGACCCGGGTGCGCCGCACACCGAGAACATGTACGACTACACCGAGGCGGAGGTGGCGCAGCTCGGCATCGGCATGCTGCCCCGCAGCCTCGGTGAAGCGGTCGACGAGTTCGCCACCGACTCCCTGTCGCGGTCGGTATTCGGTGAGGCGATGTACGACGCGTTCATCGACTACAAGCGCCAGGAGTGGAACGAATACCAGGCGCACGTGTCGGACTGGGAGACCGCCCGCTACCTGAAGTTCTTCTGAGCCCGATGCACCAGGTCTTCGACCTCGGGAGGTTCGCGCTGGAGTCCGGCGCGGACCTCCCGGAGGCGCGGCTCGCGTACACGACGCAGGGCGCGCTGAACGCCGACGGCGACAACGCCGTCCTGCTCCCGAGCTACTACACCGGGACGCACGCGAGCTACGAGCCGTGGATCGGGCCGGGCCGGGCGCTCGACCCGGAACGTTGGTTCATCGTCTCGGTCAACCTGTTCGGCAACGGCGTCTCGACCTCGCCGTCGAACGCGGCTGAGGAGGTGCGCGCGGTGCGCGGTGCCGCATTCCCCGAGGTCTCGATCGGAGACAACGTGCGTGCGCAGCGGCAGCTCGCCGAACACCTCGGGGTCCGTCGCTGGCGGTTGGTCGCCGGTTGGTCGATGGGTGCGTTGCAGGCGTACGAGTGGGCGGTGCGGCATCCGGAGTTCGTCGATGCATTCCTCCCCGTCGCCGGTGCCGCCCGCTGCTCGCCGCACAACGCGGTCTTCCTGGCCGGCGTCGAGGCGGCGCTCCGAGCCGACCCGGCGTTCGACGACGGGCGCTACACGACACCGCCGCGGGCCGGACTCCGCGCATTCGGGACGGTGTATGCGGGGTGGGCCTACTCGCAGGCGTTCTTCCGCGACGGCACCTACCGTGAGCTCGGGTACGCCGACGTCGCCGACCTCCTCGAGGACTGGGCGGCCGACCACGAGCGGTGGGACGCGAACGACCTGCTCGCGATGCTGCGCACCTGGCAGCGGGCGGATCCCGGGCGAGGGGTCGAGGGCGGATTGGCCCTGGCGCTCGGCGGCGTGCGTGCGCGGAGCATCGTCATGCCGTCGTCGACCGATCTCTACTTCACCGTCGAGGACAACGTCCTGGAGTCGGCGATGATGCCTCGGAGCGAGGTGCGGGTCATCGAGTCCGACCTCGGCCATGTGGCGGGGCGGCCTGGCGTGCGTGCCGCCGAGACGGCCGTGATCGAGGCCGCGATGCGCGAGCTGCTGGGCGAGGGCTGAGCTGCCGTGCCCGCCCGTAGGATTGGCGGAGGTGTCCGCGAGCAGGGAGTGGTGATCGATGGCCGGCCGCACAGGAGCATCGCCTGGTCGTCCTCGCGCGAGCGGGATCGCCGCCGAGGATCCTCGCGAGGAGATCATCCAGGTCGCGACCAGGCTGTTCGCGGAGCGCGGGTACGAGCGCACGAGCATGACGATGCTGGCCGAGGCGTGCGGGATGAAGCAGTCCTCGCTCTACTACTGGTTCGCGAACAAGCGCGAGGTGCTGCGGGCGACCGCCGCCTCGAACCGCCAGTCGGTCGGCGCCGCGGAGGCCCTCGGTCCGATCGAGGCTGACGTTCCCGCGAAGCTCTACCGCGTCCTCTACGAGGACGGCGTCGCGATCTGCGAGGCGCCCTTCGACTACAACGAGATCGAGCGGCTCGCGGCGGAGCATCCCGACGACCTCGCGTCGTTCTGGGACGACTACCGCACGTTGTTCACCTTCATCGCCGGGCTCATCCGCGACGGCGTCGAGCAGGGGACCCTCGTGCTCGGCGGCAGCGAGACGCCGGAGTGGGCGGCAGCGGCGGCACTCCACGCCAACGAGGGCATGCAGAAGGCCTACCGCTATGGCTCCGGCGACATCGCCGCGCAGTACCCGCCGGTCGAGGCCGCCGAGGGTGCGAGCGAGACGGACCGCATCAGGGCCTTCGCGCGGCGCACCGCCTCCGCCACCCTCCACAGCCTCCTCGTCGACCGCGCTGCGCTCGCCGACGTCGAGCGGGC
>Ga0308163_10003869_pt1 | contig 12266 bp, 10 predicted proteins | sample PhyTR1_FD_201037 | JGI IMG/M metagenome (GOLD analysis project Ga0308163, IMG submission 201037) | Phyllosphere microbial communities from UC Gill Tract Community Farm, Albany, California, United States - DLSLT.R1 | ecosystem: Host-associated > Plants > Phyllosphere > Unclassified | place: USA... | reverse complement strand
GTGCGGATCCGGTTGATGGCCTGGTCGATCTTCTGCTCGGCCGTCGCGAGGTCGGTGCCGTACGTGAACGACGCCGAGATGACGGACGAGTCGGTGCGCGAGGTCGCGGTGGAGGACTCGAGGCCCGGCACCGCCTGGATCGCGCGCTCGATGGGCGTCGACACGTCGGTGTCCACGACCGCGGGCGACGCACCCGGGTACGCCGTGACGACCGCGAGCTGCGGGAACGACACCGACGGGATGAGCTCCTGCTTGAGCGTCGTCAGCGCGATGCCGCCGAAGACCCCGATGACGATGGTGACGAGCGCGATCAGCGCGCGGTTGCGGAGGCTGAAGACGGAGAGGAGATGCAGGGGGTGCTCCTTGTGCGATGCGGGCCGCGGGTGCGGCGGTCGCTCGAGCCGCTGACCGCCCGCACCGGGAACCCGCCCCGTCCCCTGGAGTATCGCACCCGCGACGGGGAGATCCCCCGTTCGCGACGGGTTTTCGAACGCGGGGCGTCCGGCCCAGCCGATCCCCCGTCGCGCGGAGCATGCTGGGGGGATGGCGCATCGGGCATCGACGAAGCGGGACGCGGTCCCGACGCCGAAGACCTGCGCCTCGTGCGGTCGCACGATCGAGTGGCGCAGGAAGTGGGAGCGCGACTGGGACGAGGTGCGCTACTGCAGCGACGCGTGCCGTCGCCGCGGGGTCTCCGACGTCGACGAGCGGCTGGAGCGGCGGATCCTCGACCTGCTCGCGCACCGCGCCGGCGGCGCCACCATCTGCCCCTCGGATGCCGCGCGCGCGGAGTCGCCCGACGACTGGCGCGACCTGATGGAGCCGGCCCGCCGCGCCGCCCGGCGCCTGGTGGACGCGGGCGAGGTCGAGATCACCCAGAAGGGGTCCGTCGTCGATCCCTCCACGGCCAAGGGGCCCATCCGCATCCGCCGTCGCCGCTGACCAGGCACACTAGGGGGATGCATCGACCGACCCTCACCGTCCTGGCCGCCGTCGCGAGCGCGGCGCTCCTGTCCGGATGCGGGGCCAGCGCGCAGTTCGACGCGCCCACCACCGAGATCTACGCCACCACCGCCGACGCCCAGACCGCGCTCGGCGGGGCCCTGCCCTCGTGGATCCCAGCCGACGGCACCCTCATCCGCACCAAGTCCGAGTCGAAGGCCGGCAGCATCGTCGCCGTCCAGACCGGCCAGGCCGCGCCCGCGCCCGGCGGCTGCACCGACCTGAAGATGTCGAGCATCGAGGACACCTGGTGGCCGCCGGAGATCGACCCGGCCACCGTCACCTGCGCCGGCGGCTGGAACGTCTTCGGCGCGAACGGCCGGCTCTACGGCTGGAGCACCACGGTCCTCCCCTAGGCCCGTCGCGCCGTGCCCTCCGCATCCGCCCGCCCGCGTCACTCGCGCGATCGCCTGCTGGTCGCGGGCGCGGTCCTCTGCCTCGTCGCCTTCGCGGTCGCGGAGCCCACGGCCCTCGTCGCCCTCCTCCAGGGCGCGGTCCTGGTGGACGAGCTGCCCCCGCCCGACCTCGGGACGGCCACCTCGCCGGAGCACGCGGCCCTCGTCCGCCGGGCCGTCGTCGCCGGCGCGGTCGCGGCGCTCGCGCTGGCCGACGGCATCGTGTGCGTCGTCCGCCGCTACGCCGCTCCCGCCGCCCGCCGCTGACGCCGGGCGGCGAGCGCCCGCAGCACCAGGATCACGACCACGCCGACGGCGGCCCCCACGACCGTGTCGACCACCCGGTCCGCCACGAGCGGCAGCACCGGGAGCGTCCGGCCGAGGCCGCCCATCACGAGCGCGAGCGGCGTGATGAAGACGAGCGCCAGCCCGTAGTGCCGCCCCACCGCGAGCTCGGCCGCGAACTGGCAGGCCACCGCCACCGCGATCACGGCCGGCGCCGGGAGGTGCAGCGCGAGGATCCCCGCGGCCACCACCGACCCGGCCAGCGTCCCCAGCACCCGGTGCGCCACGCGCGCGAACGACAGCGGCCCGCGCACCACCGGGAGCACCGCCACCAGGGTCACGACCGCCCAGTAGTGGTGCCCGAGCCCGAGCGCCACGGCGATCCCGCCCGCGACGAGCGCGCCGACGACGTTGGCGGCCACGGCGGTCCAGGCGGCGGGGTCGCGGTGCACGGCGGCGTCGCGCACGGGGATCCGCGGCAGCGCGCGGAAGCGGTGGGCGTGCGCGTCGGGCGCCCAGCGGCGGAGCAGCCAGCCGGACATGCAGACGCCCGCGGAGAACGCGATCGCGGCCACGGCCGTCACGAGCGCGTCGCGCGCCTGCGCCGGATCCACCGGCACGGCGGCGCACACGACCAGCCCGAACACGGGGAACAGCGGATGCGGCGGCACCAGGCTCATCGCCGTCGACACGAGCGACGCCCCGCCGAGCACGACGACGAGTCCCGCCGCCTCGAGCGCGAGCGGCGCGTCGGCGAGCGACAGGAGCACGCCCGTGGCGATGGCGACGAGCATCATCGCGGCCCCCGCGCCGACGCTCGCGAGCCGCAGCCGGTACCGCTCGTTGCGGCCGTACAGCCCGGTGAACGCGCCGAACGACGCGTAGAGCGCGAGGTCGAGCCGGTCGATCGCGAGGAGCACCACGAGCGGCACGAGGAGGCCGACGCTCGCGCGCATCGCCGCCTCGAGGTCGAGCGTCCGGGTCGACGGCGGCCGCGGGGCGGGTGATGCGGGCACGCGGCCATCCGTTCTCCCCGGGAGAGGAAACGGGGCAGTCCACGGTACGCCCGTCGCGCGGCGGTCCCGGACGCGCGCCCGGTCGGCGCACCGTCCGCGCACGACGACGCGCCCCCGGTTCCCCGGGGGCGCGTCGTCGGTCGGCCCGTGCGACGGGCGGCGCGGCTAGGAGCGCGCGGCCCGCAGCACGGTGAAGGAGCGGTCGCGCACGAGGATGCTGGTCGCGTCCTCGTCCGTGTTCTGCTCCGAGTCGGACGAGATGGCCAGGTGCCACGAGACGCCGAGCCCCTCGGGCAGCTGGAACTCGACCGGGCCCTCGGCCGCGTTGAACGCGACGAAGAACGCGTCGCTGTCCTTGCCCTTCATGATGACGCCGATGCTGAAGGCGTTCGGGTCCTCCCAGTCCTCCGGGTTCAGCGTCTGGCCGTCGGCGCGGATGAAGCGCACGGCCTCCTCGGCGCCCTCGACGTCGTCGCCGCGGAACCAGATGGGACGCAGCGCCCGGTTGCCGCGGCGCAGGCGGATCAGCTTCCGCGTGAAGTCCTGCAGCTCGCGGTCCGCGTTCTCCCAGTCGAACCAGGAGATCTCGTTGTCCTGGCAGTAGGCGTTGTTGTTGCCGCCCTGCGTGCGGGCGATCTCGTCGCCGCCGAGCACCATCGGGACGCCCGAGGAGAGCAGGAGCGTGCCGAGCATGTTGCGGCGCTGGCGGTCGCGGATCGCGTTCACCTCGGCGTCGTCGGTCGCGCCCTCCACGCCGGCGTTGGAGGAGCGGTTGTCGCTCTCGCCGTCGTTGTTGTCCTCGCCGTTGGCGTCGTTGTGCTTCTCGTCGTAGGACGTGAGGTCGGCGAGCGTGAAGCCGTCGTGCGCCGTGATGAAGTTCACGCTGCACAGCGGCGAGCGGCGGCCGGACTCGTACACGTCGGGGCTGCCGGTGATCCGCTGGGCGAGCGCGCCGAGCACGTTCTGCCCGCTGTGCCAGAAGTCGCGCACGTCGTCGCGGAACTTCCCGTTCCACTCCGACCAGTCCGCGGGGAAGCCGCCGACCTGGTACCCGGCGGTGTCCCACGGCTCCGCGATCATCTTCACGGGCGCGAGCACCGGGTCCTGGTGGATGAGGGTGAGGAACGCGCTGTGCAGCTCGGCGTCGCCGTCCTGGCGCGTGAGCGTCGTGGCGAGGTCGAAGCGGAAGCCGTCGACGTGCATCTCGGTGACCCAGTAGCGGAGCGAGTCCATGATCAGCGCGAGCGCCGCCGGGTGCCCGACGTTGAGGCTGTTGCCGGTGCCGGTGGTGTCGAAGTACGACGCCTCGTCGCCCTCCACGAGCCGGTAGTAGGAGGCGTTGTCGATGCCCTTGAGCGACAGCGACGGGCCCATGTGGTTGCCCTCGGCGGTGTGGTTGTAGACCACGTCGAGGATGACCTCGAGGCCGGCGGCGTGCAGGGCCTTGACCATCTCCTTGAACTCGGCGACCTGCTGGCCGCCGTCGCCCGCGGAGCTGTAGTCGGAGTACGGCGCGAGGAAGCCGATGGAGTTGTAGCCCCAGTAGTTGCGGAGGCCCTTCTCCTCGAGGTGCGAGTCCTGCATGAAGTGGTGCACCGGCAGGAGCTCGACGCTCGTGACGCCGAGGTCGGTGAGGTACTCGATGGCCGACGGGTGCGCGAGGCCCGCGTACGTGCCGCGGATCTCCTCGGGCACCGACTCGAGCTTCTCGGTGAAGCCCTTCACGTGCACCTCGTAGACGACGGTCTCGTCGAGCGGCGTGCGGGGCGCCTCGTCGTCCTCCCAGTCGAAGCGGCGGTCCGCGACGACGGAGCGGGGCATGGAGGCGGCGGAGTCGGCGTCGTTGATGGCGTTCGGGTCGTCGAAGGTGTGCGCGAAGACGTCCTCGCCCCACGTGGGGTGGCCCTCGATGGCGATGGCGTACGGGTCGAGCAGGAGCTTGGCGGGGTTGTGGCGGAGGCCGCGGGCCGGATCCCACTCGCCGTGCACGCGGAGGCCGTAGCGGGTGCCGATGCCGGCGCCCTCGACGAGGCCGTGGAACACGTGGCCGGTGCGCTCGGAGAGGCGCGTGCGGGTCTCGGCGCCGGACTCGTCGAAGACGCAGACCTCGACGGCCTCCGCGGTCTCGGAGTACACGGCGACGTTGAGGCCGCTGGGCAGTCCCCCGTCGCGGGCGACGACGGTCGCCCCGAGCGGATACGGGCGGCTGATGTAGGAGCGGCTGATGGGAGGCAGGTCGATGGTCACGGCTTCAGTATGCTCGCGCCGACCCAACCCGTTCGTGCACGAAGGGGATTCCCCAGGCAGCGGTCCGAGACCGGCGCTCGGCGGCTACGGCGGACCGCCGCCCGGGGATCGGCTACCGCCCCTGGAGGGAGGAGAAGGCGCGCTGCGCCTCGGCGCCCCACGATGCGAGGAGCACGCCGCGGCCCGCGGAGGGGCGCGCGACGACGGAGAGCTGGTCGCCGGCCGCCGTGATCACCGGGGATCCGGCCGCGCCCTTCCCGAGCGCGCACGGCAGGGAGGTCTGTCCGCCCGTGTCATGCTGCGGGCGCCCGGCGCACGCCTCGAGCGTCGCCGTGGCGGATCCGGCGGTCGGGTAGCCGAGGATCGCGAGGCGCGGCGCCTGGCCGGTCGCCGGCACGAGGGGCGATCCGAACACGGGCTCGGCGGCGCCCACCTGGGCCGCGAGGACGACGCCCGCGGGGCCGCTCACGCGCGCGAACCCGGCGTCGTCCGACGCGCGGCCGGTCGTCGCCCACGAGGAGGAGACGGCCGCGACGCGCACCGGCCAGATGCCGTGGGGAGCGGTGGCGCCCTGGGCCCCGGGGATGAAGGTGGCCAGGGTGGTCGCCGCGCCCGTGCGCCGGTCGACGAGGCAGTGGGCGGCGGTCGCGATCGCGTCGCCGTCCGGGGTGTCGACGACGCTGGCGGTGCACGCGTGGTTCCGCCCGCCCGACACGTAGAAGAGGACGCCGACGAACGGCTGGTCGGGGTGCGGGACCGGCGCGGAGGCCCCGCCGCCCGCGTCGTCGGACGTGGAGAGGGTCGCGGACGCGGACGCGGACGCCGAGGCCGAGGCCGAGGCCGATCCGGCGACCGAGGGCGCGTCGGCGGCGAGGGCGGCGGCACGGGCGTCGGCCGTCCAGTGCGCGGCGGCGGCGTCCCGGTCGACGGACGCGGGGACGACGACGGACGCGCCGGTCGACGCGGCGGCGGACGCGGCGGACGCGGACGACGGCACCGCCAGACCGGCGGCGGCGAGGCCCCCGGCGAGCGCCAGCGCGGCGAACGCGTGACGGGAGCGGCCGGCGGCGGCCGACGGGGTCGGGGCGGGGATGGATCGCGGGCGGATGCGCATGGTGTTCTTCCTCCAGGATCGGGCGGCTCGCGACGCTCCGCCGGAGCGGCACCCGTCGACACGGGACATCGGGACGCATGCCGCTCGCCGGAGGTCGCGCGGATCCCCGCACGCTACCCGTCGCCGGGCGCCCCCCGTCGGGGGCGTCCCCAGGCCGGCGGCCGGGCGCCCGCGCGGGCCGCCGCCTCACACCAGGATCGAGCGGTCCTCCACGTCGTGCTCGAGCCCCGCCGCCGGCGCCAGCCCGCGCCACGCGTCCTCGAGGATGTCGAGCGCGCGGTCGGTCGCGGCGGGCGGCGCCGTGATCGGGATCCGGAGGAACCGCTCGAACGCGCCGTCGTGCCCGAACCGGCTCCCGCCCGTGATCGACAGGCCGCGCGCCCGGGCGGCGAGCGCCAGCTCCGTGCTCACGGGCGCGCCGATCCCGACCCAGACGGCCAGCCCGCCGTCGACGTGCGGCACCTCCCAGCCGGGGAAGCGCCGCGCGAGCTCGGCCTCCACGTGGTCCCTGGTCTCCCGCAGGCGCGCGCGGCGCTCAGCGAGGATCCCGTCCATCCCGCCCAGCACCTCGGCGACCACGAGCTGCTCCAGCACCGGCGTGCCGAGGTCGCGGGCGGAGCGCGCGCGGGCGAGCTCGCGCAGGAGCGGCCGGCCGGCGCGGATCCACCCCACCCGGAGCCCGCCCCACACCGTCTTGCCCACCGACCCCACCAGCACCACGGCGCCGGGCGACCCGTGCACGGCGAGCGGCGGATGCGCCTCCGGCCGGTCGACGTCGAGCTCGGCCGTGGTCTCGTCCGCCACCACCGTGACGCCGTGCGCCTCGGCGAGCGCGACGACCCGCGCGCGCTGGGCCTCGGGCATCGTGCGGCCGGTCGGGTTGTGGAAGTCGGGCATGAGGTAGGCGAGGGCGGGACGGGTGCGGCGGATGCCCTGCTCCAGCACGTCCTCGTCCCAGCCGTCCGCGCCGACGCCCACCCCGACGAGCCGGGCGCCCGCGTCGCGCAGGGCCTGGATCGCGTGCGGGTAGCTCGGCTGCTCCACGAGCGCGCGATCGCCGCGGTGCACGAGCACGGAGGCGAGGAGGCCGATGGCGTGCTGCGCGCCGACCGTGATCATCACGTCCTCGGGCTCGGTCGGCAGGCCGCGTGCGCGGTAGCGGGCCGCGACCGCCTCGCGCAGCTCGGGCAGGCCCTCCACGTCGTAGCCGTGCCCGTCGAGGTGGGCCGGGAGGCGGGCGGCCGCGCGCATCACGGCGTCGGCCAGGGCGGGGGCGGCGGGCACGGCCGCGCGGCTCATGTCGGCCACCTCGACGCCCGCCTCCCCCGCGTCGCGCTCCCGCGCCGGGATCCGCGTCACGCTCCCCGAGCCGCGGCGGCTCGCGAGGTGCCCGGTCCCCCGCAGCGCCGCGTAGGCGGCCGCGACCGTCGTGCGGCTGAGGCCGAGCGCCGCGGCGAGCTCCCGCTCGGCGGGCAGGCGCGCGCCGACGGGGACGCGGCCGTCGAGCACGAGGCGGCGGATCCCGTCGGCGAGCGCCGCGTAGGCGGGCGTGCCCGGTCGGATCCACTCGCCCAGCAGCGTCGTGAGGGCGGCGGGGCCGAGGACGGCGGAGGGCGCGGATCCGGCGAGGGTCATGAGGCCACAGCCTGTCGATTGGCCTCTTGTCCCACAACCCCCGGGACGATTGGATCTCCCTCATGCTCCGTCGCTCAGTCCAGTTCGCCGTCGGCATCTTCCTCTACGGCTTCGCCATCGGGATGATGCTCCAGGCCGGCATCGGCGTCTCCCCCTGGGACGTCCTCTCCCAGGGCGTGACGCTCCGCACCGGCCTGCCGTTCGGCGTCGTGACGAACATCATCGGCGCGCTCGTGCTGCTCCTCTGGATCCCCATCCGGCAGCGGCCGGGCTGGGGCACCGTCCTCAACGTGGTCTTCGTCGGGTACAGCGCGCAGTTCGCGCTCGCGGTCGTCCCCGCCGTCGACGCCCTCGCGATCCGCATCCCGCTCTTCGCCGCCGGCCTCGTGCTGCTCGGCCTCGCGACGGGCCTCTACATCGGCGCGCACTTCGGGCCCGGCCCGCGCGACGGGCTGATGACGGGGATCCACCGCCGCACCGGCTGGCCGGTCTGGCGCGTGCGCGTCGGGATCGAGCTGGCCGTGCTCGTCGTCGGCGGGGCCCTCGGCGGGAACGTGGGATTCGGCACGCTCGCCTTCGCCCTGCTGATCGGCCCGATCGTGCAGCGCACGCTGCCCCTGTTTGACCTGCCCGCGCCGGTGCGGGCGCGCCGCCGTCGCGACCGGGACGGGACCCCCGCGGACCCCGCCGGGACCGTGCCCACGGGACCCGTCGCGACCGTCGGGTAGTCCGCGGGGCGACGCGGATCCAGCGGCCTCTCGGCCCGCTCCCGGGACCGTCGCGTCCCGGGCGCGCCGCAGGGTATCGTGGCCGCTCGTGACTCCGGACCCCCAGGCTCCCGAGAGCAGTCCCGCCAAGCGGCTGCTCATCGGCGAGAAGCTCGCCAGCGACAAGCTCGAGGGCCAGCTCCTCCCCAAGCACCTGGCGCTCCCCATCTTCGCGAGCGACCCGCTCAGCTCGGTGGCCTACGCGCCGCAGGAGCTGCTCCTCATCCTCACGCTCGGCGGGCTCGCGTTCCTCAGCTTCGCGCCGTGGGTCGCGGCCTGCGTCGTGATCCTGCTGGTCGTCGTGGTGCTCAGCTACCGCCAGCTCATCAAGGCGTACCCGTCCGGCGGCGGCGACTACGAGGTCGCCCACCGGAACCTCGGCGAGAAGGCCGGGCTCGTCGTCGCGTCGGCCCTCCTCGTGGACTACATCCTCACCGTGGCCGTGTCCGTGGCGTCCGGCGTCGACAACATCATCAGCGCGGTCCCGGAGATCGCGCCGTTCCGCGTCGAGATCGCGGTCTTCTTCGTCGCGCTCCTCGCGGCCGTGAACCTCCGCGGCGTGCGCGAGTCGAGCAAGGCCTTCGCCGTGCCGACGTACCTCTTCATCGGCAGCGTCGGCCTCATGATCGTGGTGGGCCTCGCCCGCACCGCGCTCGGCGACCCGCCCGTCGCCGAGTCCGCGGCCTACACGGTGGACACGCCCAGCCTGTCGCAGGTGGCGTTCATCCTGCTGCTGCTGCGCGCGTTCTCGAGCGGCTGCTCGGCGCTCACGGGCGTCGAGGCCATCTCCAACGGCGTGCCGGCGTTCCGCACCCCCAAGGTCAAGAACGCGCAGGCCACGCTCGTGATCATGGGCGGCACCGCCATCGTCCTGTTCGTGGGCCTCACCACGCTCGCGCTCATCGCGCGCGTGCACTACGGCGAGCACCCGTGCGACCTCATCGGCTGGGCCGAGTGCGCCACCGAGCCGCAGAAGAGCCTCATGGCGCAGGTGGCGGGGGCCACGTTCGGCGACGGCAGCATCATGTTCTACCTGCTGCAGGCCACGACGGCGGCCGTGCTGCTGCTGGCCGCCAACACCGCGTTCAACGGCTTCCCGCTGCTCGGCTCCGTGCTCGCGAAGGACGCGTACGCCCCCAAGTCGCTGCTCACCCGCGGCGACCGCCTCGTCTACAGCAACGGCATGCTGCTGCTGGCGCTCGGCGCGACGCTGATCCTCGTCGTCTACCAGGCCAACCTCACGCAGCTCATCCAGCTGTACATCATCGGCGTCTTCGTCTCGTTCACCCTCGGGCAGACGGGCATGGTCGTGCACTGGACCCGCATGCTCCGCGAGGGCTGCGCGAACCGCGGCGAGGTGATCCGCGGGCTCGCCATCAACGCCTTCGGCGCCCTGCTCACGGCGCTCGTGCTCATCGTCGTGACCATCACGAAGTTCACGCACGGCGCCTGGCTCGTCTTCGCGATCATGCCGGTGCTGTTCCTGCTCATGCTCGGGGTGAACCGCTACTACCGCGACGTGGAGAAGGAGATCGAGGTCGACCCGGTCACCGTCTTCGGCTCCACGGGCGACCACGCGGTCGTGCTCGTCGGCCGGATGCAGAAGCCCGTGCTCAAGGCCCTCGACTACGCCATCGCCGCGAACCACGACAGCATCGAGGCGGTGCACGTGTCCGTCGACGACGAGGCGACCAGGCTCCTCGAGCGGCAGTGGGTCGAGATGGAGATCGAGATGCCGCTGCGCATCGTCGCCTCGCCGTACCGCGACATCAGCTTCCCGCTCATCAAGTACCTGAAGTCGCGTCGCGCGGAGCACGGCAGCGAGATCATCACGGTCTACACGCCCGTCTACATCGTCGGCCACTGGTGGGAGACGCTGCTGCACAACCACAAGGCCCGGCGGATCCGCCAGAAGCTGCTCCTGGTGCACGGCGTGACGCTCGCCCTCGTGCCGTGGCTGCTCGACTCGTCCGAGCTCATCTACGGCCGCCGCTCGCGGCCGGTCCCCGGACAGGACCGGCGCGGCGAGCCCGTGCGTCCCGTCAGCCGTCGCCCCGGCCCGCCGCCGACCACGCCGGTCAAGCACACGAGCGGCCGCGAGACCCCCTAGCCGCGGCGCGCCGACACCTCGCGTCGGATCGTGTCCTCGAAATGGAGGACACGGATGTAGGATCGTTGGTGCACGAACTCTTCCCCCGAGAGGTCGTGCGAGCCCGACCGGACGACGGACGCATCGACGCCGATGCGCACCGAGCCGGCCGGTCGACGTCCGGGCCGACCCGTGAGGCCCGGATCCACTGCGGGGGCCCGCGCCGCGAGTTCCCGCTGACGGCGCGGGCCCCCGCGACTCCCCGCCATGCCGGTTCCGGCGGACCGTCCGCCCGGATGCTCAGCCCAGCGCGGCGACGACCTGCCGGGCGATGCGCCGGCCCGCGCGGTTGGCGCCGATCGTCGACGCCTGCGGACCGTAGCCCGCGAGGTGCACCCGTGGATCCCGCTCGGAGACGCCGGACTCGACTCGCACGCCGCCCTCCTTCTCCCGCAGGCCCAGCGGCGCGAGGTGGCGGATCTCCGGGCGGAAGCCCGTCGCCCAGATGACGGCGTCGACCTCGTCGCGCTCGCCGTCGGCCCAGACCACGCCGCGCTCCTCGAACCGGTCGACCGGCCCGCGGCTCGCGAGCAGGCCCCGCTGGATCCCGGCGACGATGCGCCGCGTGCGCGGCACGCCGGTGCCACTGACGATGCTGGGCAGCGCCTCCCCCGCGCGTGCCGCCCGATCCTGCAGCTCGACGGCGCGCACGGCCGCCTCCACGTCGAGCTCGCCGGCCTCGAGGAAGTCGACCGGGCGCCGGGTCGACCACATGGTGCGGGCCGCGACGCCCTCGAGCTCCAGCAGGAACCCGATGGCCGACGTGCCGCCGCCCACGACGAGCACGCGGAGGCCGCGGAGGTCCGCCGCCGACCGGTAGCCGGAGGTGTGCACCTGCCGTCCGCGGAACGTGGAGAGGCCGGGGTAGGAGGGGACGAAGGGCGCGCCCCAGGTGCCCGTGGCGTTGACGACCAGCCGGGTGACGCGGTCGCCGTCCGAGGCGCGGACGAGGAGCGGCCGCACCGCGTCCGACGGATGCGCGGCGCGGCGACGCGAGGCGACCGGCGCGGGGATCTCGGCGTCGAGCACGGCCCGCACCTCGACCGGGCGGGCGACGCGCAGGTCGAACGCCTCCTCGTACCGCGCGTAGTGCTCGCGGACGACCTCCCGCGCGGGCCGCATCCGATCGGCCGTGGCGAACGACAGGCCCAGCTGCGACATGCCGGGGAGGTCGGCGACGCGATGCGCGGATCCGAGACGGAGCGCGGACCAGCGGTGCTGCCACGCGCCTCCGGTGGAGGGACCGCGGTCGAGCACGACGGCGTCGGTGCCCATGCGCAGCCCGAGCCGCTGCAGGTGGTACGCCACGGAGAGGCCGGCCTGTCCGGCACCGATGACCACGACCTGGGACTCGGCGGGTACGCGGCTCATGGGACTGCCAGGCTAGCGCCCGCTCCCCCGCGGATCCCGAGCGGAGGGCGAACCCGTACGATGCGGACAGGAGGCCAGGCGGGGGGACACGCCCGGGACGCCGGAGGCCACATGTTAGGGTAGCCCCTAGGTTTTCTCCAATCCCTGTCCGCTGTTTCCAGCGTTGTCACCGCCCGTCGGGGCCTGAGTCGTGAGGGGGTCTCGCATGGGGCGCGGCCGTCAAAAAGCTAAGCACACCAAGATCGCGCGAGAGCTGAAGTCGTTCAGTCCCAATGTGGACTACAC
>Ga0308163_10003868_pt1 | contig 12267 bp, 9 predicted proteins | sample PhyTR1_FD_201037 | JGI IMG/M metagenome (GOLD analysis project Ga0308163, IMG submission 201037) | Phyllosphere microbial communities from UC Gill Tract Community Farm, Albany, California, United States - DLSLT.R1 | ecosystem: Host-associated > Plants > Phyllosphere > Unclassified | place: USA... | reverse complement strand
CATATTCCCCAGGCCGAGCGAAGCAAAGGCCCGATTCTTGTCGTAGTCCGATCCCTGGCAACTTTCTTTGGTTACTTTCTTTTTTGCCAGAAAAGAAAGTGACCCGCCCCCGCGCGGTAAGCGGGCTCCACCCTGGAAGGGAGTAGAAGAAAACAACAAGCCGAAGGCAGCCAAATAACAAACCCCCGACTCAAGACTGAATAGCCCAATAGTCGATTGCCGCCCCCACCGTCAAAACCCGACAACCGGCATCCAGCGCCTGCTCCACCGCCAAAGCCAGCGCAGCCGGCGTACACCCCACCGGCCCGGGCGAATCCTGCACATCGTGGGTGTTCACCACCAGCCACCCCCCCTCACGCGCCGCCACGGCCAGCCGATCGGCATAAGGCACCCCATCGGGCTCGTCCCGATAAAACCGATGGGTCCGCAGCGCGTTCAGGTCGGCCGACCCGACCTGCGTCCCCCCCCCCGTCGCCCGCGAAGACCGATAACGCCCCGCCGCGTCCCGCTTGGCCCCCACGTTCACACCACCGAACGGATAAGCGAAATCCAGCGTGCGCAGGTCCACGCCCAGCGCCGCCAGGAATTCGCCGCTACGGTCCAGCTGCTCGCGCCGTCGCGCCGCGTCCAGCCGGTCCATGTGCACATGGGTAAAACTGTGCGCGCCCAGCTGATGGCCGGCAGCCAGCAGATCCCGCAGGGCCGCCGCCGAATGGCAGGCGATGCCCTCTTCCACGCCGTCGGTCAGGCCGCCGGCGATGTACCAGGTGCCCCGCACGCCGAAAGCCTCGAGCGCCGCCGCGCCGGCGACGCAGGCCGACATCGGCGCGTCGTCGAAAGTGAAGCTGACGACCCCCTGCCCGCCGCGCAGCGGGAGCGGGTTGCGGTCGCTGTAGCGCGACAGGAAACGGCTGGCACGTTGCGGGAGCTTCATCTACTGGACCCTGTCGTAGCGCATGGTTTCGAGCAACGTCCTGGCGCGGTTGGCGGTCAGCATGTTGTCGAAGGTATAGGACAGCCCCAGCTGCAGGGTGTTGCGGCTGAAATCGCCCAGCGTGCTGGCGACCGGGTCGGGCTGGTAGTGCTGGCGCGCCAGTTCACCGCGCAGCAGCATGCGCTGCGTGGGCGCGTATTCGATGGTGGCGCCCAGGCGGGTCACCTTGTCGTTGCCGCCGGTCGCCGCCGTCGCGGTATTCGAGAAGCTCTGGTACTTCTGCTGCTCGTAGGAGCCGTTGAGGCCGATGCGGGTCTTGGCCGTCAGGTCGTAGCGGACCCGCGCCTCCACCCCGGTCGAGATCACGTACAGCCGGAAGTCCGCCTGCGAATTGCTTTGCGGCTGGCGGAAACCGCGCAGCGACAGGAAGGTCTTGGGCGAGTAGCGCCAGTCGATGCCGGTGCTGAGCGACACCAGCTGGGTATCGCGGTTGGACAGGCTGGCGAAGCTCCGGTCGAGCCGGCCGATGCGACCGAACAGGATGGTGGTGTCGCTGTAGCGCCAGCCGACATCGACGAACACCTCGCGGTCGGTATAGCCCGAGTCGATGGCGGCGACGTCCGCCGCGCTGCGGTTGGGAAACCGCACATCGGTCTGGCGCACGCCGGCGCGGAAAGTCGACTGTCGGCCGGAGGTATAGCTCAGGGCCAGTTGCAGGCCGCGGTCGTCCTGGTTGTAGCGCTGGGCCAGGCCGGCGTCGTCGTAGCGCACCGAGCGCTGGGTCACGGTCACCGGCAGATCGAGCTGCGGCGTGATGCGCAGCGCCACTTCCGCCAGGTCGTCGGTGGCACGCGGGGTCTCCGGCTGGGTGAAAAAACCGCCGTAGTAGTTGTACAGGCGCTCGTCGAAACGGTGGCGCAGCCGGCCGCGCAAAGCCTGGCCGTATTCCCACTGGTAGGTGGCGTCGAGCTGGCGCTCGACATGGTCGAGCTGGCTCAGCGCGTCGTACTTCTTCTGCGATGCCCGGGCGCCGATCGCCAGGAAGCTGCGGTCGCTGGGCAACGGCGCGCGCACCGCCACGCCGATGTCGGTCGAGTCGACGGTATCGCTGCGCTTGAGGGGGTCGGCGCTGCTGTCCGGGAACAGGAACGGGTTGTCGACCGACTGCACCGTCTTGCCGACTTCCACCGCCACTTCGGTGGTCGCGCTGCCGCCCGTCGGCACGCCGAAGGCGAGCAGGCAGACCAGGGCGGCGCGGCGGCGCTGTTTCATTGCAGGACGATCTCGTACCAGAGGCTGGCCTGGGCGGCCTCGACCTGCAGCGGCACGGTCAGCCGGCCGTTGCCGTCGATCTTCACCTGGTCGGGGCGCAGCGGGGCCATGCGCCGCCCGCTGCCGTCCAGCGGATACACCGTGGCGCCGCCGCGTGCGCTGGTGGCGAAACGCAGTTCCGCCGGCACCCGCTCGACCCACACCGGGCCGGTGGTGTCGCGCGAGCCCGAGGGCTGGCGCGGCGAGCCGGGGTCCGGCTCGAACGTCCAGTATTCGCGGTTGCCGCCGTAGGGCACCAGGTCGACCGGGCGCTTGGGCAGCGAGCCGGGCTGGGTGCCGCGCACCGCACCGGATACCGACACCAGCAGTTGCCGCGCGTCGGCGATGGCGCGCCCGTCCAGGCTGGTCAGCAGCACGCTCGCCATGCCCCGGTTTTCGTGCGGGCCGGCGCCGGCGACCCGCAGCGTGAGCTGGGCGTCGCCATCGCCGAGCGACTTGCCGGCACCTACCGCGCCGAAAAAGCCGCGCGCCTGCGGCGTGCGCAACAGCAGCGTGCCGCGCGTGCGGTCGGACTCCAGCGCGGGCGTGGCGGCGGGCGCGGGCGCAACCGGCTGCCAGCCGGCAGCGGCGGTCGAGACGGCGATGCGCCGCTGCAGCGCCATGGCCGGCCGAACGCCGGTGCGTTCGTTCAGGAAAGCGTCCATGGCCCAGCGGTCCGCGCTGTTGTTGATGGCCAGCCGCCCGGACAAGGGCAGGCTCAGCGGCGGCGCGGGCGGAAGGCTGGGCACCAGCGGCGTGCGAAACAGCTGCGCCGAGGCGCCGACCATGGCGTAGCGGCCCCAGTCGCCGGACAGGGTGAAACCGGAGGGCACGTCGGCCCAGGTGTCGCCGTCGGCGTAGTCGAAGAGGAACAGCCCGTCCCAGTCCTGCTGCGCGGCGAAGGCGGCGATCAGCGGCGTGCCCATGCCGCCCTGGCGGTTGGGGAAAGGCACGCTGACCTCGCTGGCGACGAAGGGCTTGGCGGGGTCGCGCCAGTAGCTCATGACCAGCATGCGGTCGAGCGCCGGGGGAGCCGCCAGGGACGCGTCGCGGATGCGCCAGTTGAGCGGGTTCCAGTCGTCGCCGGGGAAGTCGGGGTGGTCGGCGTAGAAATGGGTGTCGAGCCAGTCCATGGAGGCGCCGGCGTCGTGGTTGAGCGCGCCGCCGTAGTCCATCTGCGTGCCGCTGACCGGCACCAGGCCGTCGGTTTCCTCGTGCACCGCGCGGCGCATGCGCTCGTAGTAGGCGCGATCGGTATCGGCCAGGAAACGCAGGAAATCGTGCACCCGCAGCACCCGGCCCGGCTGCGTGCCGTCTACGGCCGGCGCGGGCGGGCCGCCCAGCCGGCGTGCGACTTCACGGGCGCCACGGCCCAGCTTTTCCTGGATTTTCAGCAGCGTGCCCGGCACCAGCTGGTCGTCGCCGGGCATGGCCAGGTCGAGCGGACCGTCGCCGCCCGGGCAGCCGTCCCAGGCCTTGCAGGCGGCGGCCGCCGAGCCGTAGCGTTGCACCGCCCAGCGGTTCCATTGCTCGCGCAGGATGGGTTCGTAGGCGCGCGGCACCGCAGCGTGCCATTCGCGGCGGCGCCAGGCGGCCAGCAGCGAGGCCTCGTTGCTCACTTCCACCAACGCCAGCGCGGGATGGTTGCGCAGGCCCAGGCCGCGGATCAGGCCGCGTGCGTAGCGCTCTTCCAGCTCGACCATGCGCGGCGTGTAGATGTACACCGGCGACGTCAGCGGCGCCGAAGCCGCCCCGCCGTCGAACGCGGGCACCTGGTCGACGCCGGGCCGGAAGCGGTAGCCCACGCGCAGGTTCAGGTCGATGTACAGGCCTTCGGCCGCCAGCACGTCGATCAGCCGGCGCAGGCGCATCAGCGCATCGGGGTTGAAGGTGGGAAAAGGCCCCGGCAGCAGCACGCTGCGCGGCGGATTGGCGCGGGTGTCCGGGAAGGTGTCCAGGTGGTGCAGGCGCACCGCGTTGAACCCCAGGCGGCGCAGGCGCCTGGCCAGCCGCACGGCCTCCATGTCCGACGGGAAATTGGCCGCGAACGACAGGTTGACCCCGAACAGCCGCACCCGCAGGTCGTCGCTGCCGCCGGGCTTGCCGTCCGCCCCCACCGCGACGAACTGGGCACCACGCACCGCCACGCGAGAGGCCGCGGTCAGGGGCCGGTTCATCGCCGAGCGGTCGGGCGCGCCGGAGACGCTGTCCTCGTCCACCGCGAAACGGAAGAACGGCACGCCCGCGGCGTCCGCCACGAAGGCCGGCGGCGGCACCACCGGCTGCGCGCCGGCGCAGCCCACCGCCATCGACAGCGGCAGCAAGCACACCGCACCCGCCCAACGCCTCCAGACCATCCCCAGACTCATGCCATGACGCGCGCCGACCCGGTCGGCACGCCCTCTTCGCCTGCTTGCGCCGACCGGTGCATCGCCACCTGCGAGGCGACGCTGCAGGCCGAATAGAAAAACAGGATGTTGTAGAAAAGCGTGCCCCGGAAGAGCTCGCTCTCGGTGATGTTGGCGATCAGCAGCAGCACGAAGATCACGCTGTGCATCACACCCTCCTCGCGGTCCCGCTCGACCAGGCGGGCCAGCATCACGAAGTGCCGCACGAACACGCACAAGGCGATGCCCAGGCCCACCAGGCCCAGCTCGTTGATGATGTCCAGGTAGCCGTTATGCGACTGCAGCGGCACCCAGTACAGCACCCGGGCGATGTCGATCGCCGGGCCTTCCAGCCCCAGCCAGAAGGCGCCGTAGCCGGTGCCCAGCCAGGGGTGGCGCTGCACCTGCAGCATCACCAGCTCCCAGATGTCGGTGCGGCCGGTCAGGTCGGCGTCCTTGCCGAACAGCGCGCCGATGCTGCCCGCGATGTCGTCCCAGCCCGGCAGGTGGCCGGTGAGCACGTAGAACACGTGCACGGCCAGCGCCAGCAGCGCCAGCGCGCAGATGCCGAACACCCACCACGGCTTGCGCAGCACGATGAACTGGCGGCGCATCAGCAGGTACAGGGTGGCGCCGATCAGAAACACCAGCAGCGAGGTGCTGCTCTTGGCCATCACCAGCATGAACAGCGAGAACAGCAGCGCGGCCACGCACACCGACCGCCGCAGCAGCCGGGGATCGATGCACTCGCGCAGCCACAGCAGCGAACAGATCGCCGCCGCCTGGCCGGTGGTGTTCTTTTGCAGGAACAGGCCGCGCCAGGCGTTGCCCAGCATGGTGTCGATGCCCACGCGCGGCACCAGCACCACCACGAAGAGCGATATCACCAGCAGCAGCGTGAGGGTGAACATCAGCACCTGCAGCACCTGCCGCGAGCCGCCCACCGGCGGCGCGATGGCCACTCCCACGAGAAAGAAACCGACCAGCTGGATGGCCCGCTTGAGCGTCACCACCGGGTAGGCCGACCACAGCACCGACAGCAGCGCATAGCCCACGAAGACCAGCAGGAACACATTGGCGCTGCGCAGCCGCAGCAGGGTCCATTCCGGATGGCGCCAGGCCAGCCAGGCACCCATCAGGAAGATGGAGCCGAACTCCAGCTGGGTGACGATGGAGCCCTGGCTCAGGCTGGCGTCGGCCGACTCGTCGGCGGTCCAGTTGAAGCTCGCCGGCAGGAAACAGAAGATGAAGCTCAGGGCCACCAGCGCCAGGATCACCCGGCGTTCGACCGGCGTGGCGATGCCGGCGCCCGCCGCGCGGAGGGCTCCGGCCGCCGTGTCGGCCGTCGGGTCAACCGCCGTATTCATGGTACCGATGGCCGGCCAGGGCGCTGAGTTTGCCGAGCTGCGCCAGCGTCGCGCGCAGCCAGCGAAAGGCGCGGATGCGCGAAAACGGCCACGACACCAGCGTCAGCGCGCCGGCCACCAGCAGTTGCCCCGCCGCGCGAACGCCCAGGAAGCCGGCACGCCGCAGCCAGGCGGCGCCGCGCAGTTCGTGGATTTCCGAAACCATATAGGTCTGGCCCAGGCGGTAGGAGCGGCGCAGCAGCCAGCCGGTGTTGGCGCGCGCCAGCGGCACTTCTTCCTGCACCGTGGCGTCGTCGCACCAGACGAAACGGGCGCCGCCGGCCAGCAACTGGCGGAACAGCACCGTGTCCTCGGCGCCGGTACGGCCGAAAGCGACGTCGAACGGCGTCGCGCCCAGCGCCTTCACCAGCCCGGCACGCAGCAGCACGTTGCCGGTGCGCGCGTCGCGGGTGGTGATGGCGGTGCCGCTGGCGAAACGCGGCCGGTCGAAGAAGCCGCCGCGACGCAGCCATTCCGGCGTGCCGGGCACGTAGCGCGGCAGCACCGGCGCAAACACCACGTCGGCGCCGTACGCCTGCTGCGCGGCGCGCAGCTTGCCGAGCCAGCCGGGATCGGGCGATTCGTCGTCGTCGATGAACGCCAGCCAGGGCGCACGCGCGGCGCCGACCACCGCGTTGCGCGCCGCGGCGATGTTGGGCACCGGCACATGCAGCGCGCGCAGCGGCAGCCGCTGCGCCCATTCGGCCAGAACCTCGCCGGCGGAATTCGCGGGGTCGTTGTCGGCCACCACGAACTCGACACCGGCATGCGGGCCGATCTGCCGCTCCAGCTCGGCGAGCAGCACCGCCAGCAGCGCCGGCCGCTTGAAGGTACAGATGCAGACGCTCACCTCGGGCGCGCCGGAGCGCGTGCCGGATTCGATGCCGGGCGTCATGGCCGGAAGTCCGATGCGACGGGTTCGTAGGGCGTGCGCAGCGTGTCGCGCCGGGCCGCGGGCAGCAGCACCAGCCAGATCAGCAGGAGATCGATCGCCTCGACCAGCGCCAGCGCGGCCACCGCGCCCCACACGCCCCAGCGCGGCACGGCGTAGGTGGTGGCGGCCAGCATCACGAAGAAGCAGATCACCCCGCTGACCAGCAACATGCGGTAGCGGTCTCCGCTGGTCAGCAGGGCGGTGCCGACCCAGCGCGCGCCGTAGATCGCGAAATACACCGTCCAGGCCAGGATCAGGGGCTCCAGGCCCTTGTACTTGACGCCCAGCACATGGGTCTCCAGCCAGGGCAGCATGGCCCACAGCACGCCCGCGTAGACGAAGGTCAGCGCCTCCAGTCCGGCCACCGACATCAGCACGTAGCGGTCGAGCGCCCGCAGGTCACGCTGCTGCAGCAGGCGCACCGCGTGGGGCCGCGCGACCCGGCCCCAGGCCAGCGCCGACAGCGCCAGCGGCATCAGCAGCAGGCGCGAGGCATTGAGGTCGGCCGAGGCGCTCACGCCCAGCCAGATGGCCGCCAGGTAGAGATAGCTGTAGTTGGTCAGCCAGGCCACCAGCGAACCGGGCAGCGCCCACCGGCTGCGCTTCCACACCTGTGCCACCGCGTCGGCATAGCCGGCGCCGCTGTCACCCGTCGAAAGCGGCCGCAGGGACAGCGCCGCCAGGTTGGATACGCCCAGCGCCAGCATCACCGCCGGCACGCTGAGCCAATCCAGCCAGGCCAGCGCGCCGATCGCCGCCACCACCGCCGCCGCATACCAGGCGTCCATGCGCAGCACGGCCCGTGCGCGGCCTTCGACGAAACCGACGCTGCGGCCGAACTCGCGCAGCGAACCGGCCCATACGTACACCGCGAAACCCGCGCCCAGCGCGGCCGGGTGCGCGTCCAGCCCGAACCAGGCCGAGACCCCTCCGGCGACCAGTCCCGAGACCGCCGCGAGCGCCACCGCCAGCCGGCGCTGGTAGCGGTCGAGGTGGGCCAGCAGGGAACGCCGCTGGGCCTCGTCCAGGCCGGGCGCCAAAGTGGTCAGCGGGCCGGTGACCAGCGCGTCGAGCAAGGTGGTGGTGAAGATTCCCGCCACGTACAGCTGCGCATACAGGCCGTAGCTTTCCTTGGCGGTGAGCCGGATCAGCACCAGGCCCAGCGCCAGGTTGAGCGCCGACAGCACCCCCTGGTCGATCAGCGAGGCGAAGGAGTCGAGCAGCATCCGGCGACGGCCGGGCGTGCCGGCGGGCTTCAGCTGCGGCGCAGCCATCGGCGCAGGATGCCCGGGGCACCCGCCTTGCCGCCGCCGGCGCCCGGCGCCGCTGCGCGCGCTCCGGCATCGAAGGTGTTGTAGACGATGCCCACCGTCTGCGCGCCCGAGGTCGTCAGCTGCACCTGGGTGCGCTCCAGGTCTTCCAGGCGGGTGACGTGCTGGCGCCCGACCAGCAGGCACTGGCCGACCTGGCGGGCGATGACTTGCGCGTCGGACGATCCGCTGGCGCCCGGCGTATCGACGATGAACACGTCGAAGTCCTCGGCGAAGGAGGTCAGCAGGCGCTCCAGCGCCGGCTCCAGCAATATCTCCAGCGGATTGGGCGGCTGCGGGCCGGCGCCGATCACGTGCAGCAGCGGGAAGCCCGGCACCGGGTCGCCCGCGCTGACGGGGGCACGCCCGGCCAGCATGGTCGACAGACCGTCCTGCCGGTTCAGGCCGAACCAGTCGCGCTGGCCGGAGCCGCGCAGGTTGGCGTTGACCAGCAGCGTGCGTTTGCCGGTCTGCGAATAGGCGATGGCCAGGCTCGTCGCCAGGTAGCTCTTGCCCTCGCCGTCGTGCGGGCTGACGACCGCCACCGCCAGCTTGGGCAGGCCCGACAGCCGGATCGACAGCTCGGCGCGCACCCGGCGCACCGCCTCGGCCTCTTCGCTGTAGGGGGCCAGCGCGATGGCCAGCGACGGGTCCAGCCCGGTGCGCGGACCGGCACCGGTGGCGTAGCGGAACTGCTGCGACAACACCGACTGCACGTCGGCCTGCGACAACAGCCCCAGCTGTACCGCGGCCTCGCCGAAGCGCAGGCCCTCGCGCTGCTGGCGCTCCATCACGCGCGCCACCTGGTCCTGGGTCAGCAGGCCGGCGTGCACGAAGCGGTCGCCGATCTTGTCGGGTGGCGTCGAAGGCACGGCGGGCGCACCCGCCAGGGACGGCGGCGCGGCCGACGGCGCGAACGGTGCCACCGAAGGCACTACCGGCGGCGGCACCGGACGGCCCTTGACCGGCGCGAAGGCACGGTCGGTGTCGGGGATGTCGGGGGTTTCGAAAGGATTCATCGTCTTCAGCCCGGCACGCCGATTTCGCCCAGCACCGGCAGGCGCAGGCCGCGCACCAGGTCTTCGCGGCTGCGCAGGCGGCGGGTGCCCAGTTCCAGCAGCAGCGCCACGCACAGGCCGAGGATCAGGCCGACCACAACGCTGGCGGCCAGGCTGCTGGTGACCAGCGGCTTGGAGGGGATGGTCGGGGTTTCGGCCTGGCGCAGCACGGTCAGGTTGACCGCGCTGATGCTGCCGGCCATCAGGATGTCGTCGTACTTGGTGGTGGCCGCGGTGTAGACCCGCTCGGCGCCCTCGAGTTGGCGCTGGTAGGCCAGCAGCGTGTCGCGCTGGGCCTTCTGGCCGAGCAGCTTCTTCTGGCGCTGCGCGATCAGGCGCTCGATGTCGCGCTGCTGCGCCTCGAGCCGGCCGACGTCGAGGCGGCGCGTCGACACCGCCGCGCGGGTTTCGCCGCCCATGCGCACCTGCAGTTCGGCGCGCTCGGCGATGAGCGCGCGGCTGCGGGGGTGGTTGGGGCCGAGCACCGAGCGGGCTTCGGACAGCCGGCGCTCGACATCGTTCAGCCGCGCCTTCAGGTCGGTGATCGGCGGCTGGCTGCCGATTTCCGGCAGGTCTTCGGCACGCCCGCTACGCAGCAGCGAATCGACCGTGCTCTGACGCCCGATGGCCTCCTGGCGCTGGCTCTGCAATTGCACCAGTGCCGCCGTCAGGCTGCCGATTTCGGCGTTGGCGACATCGTCGCGTTCGTTCACGTTGAGGATGCCGACCTTCTGCTGGTAGGCGGTCAGCTCGTCCTGGATGCGGTTGACCTCGCCGCGCAGTTTTTCCAGCTGCGCGTTGTACTGCTCGCTGCGCGAACGCGCGGCGTTGGAGGCGATCTCGGCCGAGAGGCCGATGTACGAACGCACGATCTCGTTGGCGTAGTCGCGCGCCTTCTCGGGCGAATCCGCCGAGTACGACACCTCGATCACCCGGCTGTTGCGCCGCGCCACCGCCTTGGTGCTGTCGGTCACGCCCTTCACCAGCACCGCGTAGGCCTTGTCCGAGCCCACCTTGGCGACCATCTCGCGGTACTCCGGCTGGTCGCGCAGGTTCAGCCGGTCGATCACCCTTTCGGTCACCGCGCGGCTGCTCATGATGTCGACCTGCGTGCTCAGGTAGCTCTCGTCCTGCACGGCCGAGAACTGCCGGCCGGCGATCGGGTCGGCCGCCTTGTAGTCGACGTAAACGTCGGAAGACGCCGTCCAGGTGCGCGGCATCACCGCCAGCACCACCGCCGTGGCCACCAGGGTGGCGGCAGCCACGCCCAGCACCAGCCGGCGCCGGGCCCGCACCATGGCCACCAGCTGGGTCGACGACAGGCCGACGGGGGTATGGGTGGCCGCCATCTAGAACAGGCTCTCGTTGACGAACACCGTGTCGCCGGGCTGCACCGGCTCGGAGATGCCGGCGCGGAAGGGCTGGTCCGTGCCGCCGGTGCCGCCGGTGCCGCGGTGGATGTCGATGCGCCGCAGCGAGGCACGCAGGTTGGCGCCGCCGCCCAGCGCGATGGCGCGCATCACCGTCATGCCCGGCTCCATCGGATAGGCGCCGGGGCGGTTGACCTCGCCGTGGATATAGAAGAGTTTCTTGCGCTCGACATACACCACGTCGCCGGTGCGCAGCTCGGCGTCCAGCGCACTCCGGCTGGCGCCGCCGACGGAGGCGTCGCCCAGGCGGATCGGAATGCGCTCGCCGCCGGCCGGCGGCACCGCGTCGAGGCTGGCCGGCGCCGGCGTCTGCGGATCGGCCAGGCGCAACAGGGTGACGGTCTGCTCGGCGTTGTCGGTCAGGCCGCCGGCGGTCGCCAGCAACTCCAGCACCGTCAGGTGGCCGGGGATGGGATAGCGCCCGGGCTGGCGCACTTCGCCCAGCACCGAGACCATCTGGCTGCGCACCTGCACCGCGTCGACCGCCACCTCCGGCTTGAGCAGGAAGCCGCCGGTGCGCAGCAGTTCGGCGATGCGGGCCGCCGCCGCGCTGGGCGAGAGGCCGGCCACCGGCACGTCGCCGATCAGCGATACCGCCACCATGCCCTGGTCGTTCACCCCGACTTCCGCCGACAGGTCCGGCTGGCCGAGCACCGTGATGCGCAGGATGTCGCCGCTGCCGATGCGGGCGTTGCTCACCGTGGACGTCGGCAGGGCCTGGGTCTGCAGGGCGCCCGGACGCGCCGGAAGGATGGTGCCGGAACGGCCCGGATCGGAAGGAACCTGGGCCAGGGCCGATCCGCAAACCGCCACCGCGCCGAGCCAGGCGGCCAGCAGCTGACGAATGCGGAGCGCCAGGAGGCGGCCAGGGGCGGTAGAAACGCTCCGACAGTGCGACATCTTTGGGGATTTGTTACTAATACAAACGGAATTGCCAGTGTACCAAGCAGGTGTAACCGTCTGGATCGAACCCGCCCACCCTGCCCGGCTCCCCACCCGACGCCCCGTGTCCGGGCCCACGGGTATGCCACGGCTATGTATTTCCACGCACGGTCAAAGAGTGTCGGCCTGGGGTAAGCTGCCGACCCCTTTTGTGTTCCGTGACTCCGCATACCCGAGACGACACGCCATGACCCAGCTTTCCGCGGCCGAAGAGGCCCTGCGCGACGCAGCCCGCGATTACCACCGCTTCCCTACCCGGGGCAAGATTTCGGTCGAGCCGACCAAGCCCCTGGCCAACCAGCGCGACCTGTCGCTGGCGTATTCGCCGGGTGTCGCCTACCCCTGCCTGGACATCCAGGCCGACCCCTCCAAGGCCGCCGACTTCACCTCGCGCGGCAACCTGGTGGCCGTCATCACCAACGGCACCGCGGTGCTGGGCCTGGGCGACATCGGTCCGCTGGCCGCCAAGCCGGTAATGGAAGGCAAGGGCTGCCTGTTCAAGAAGTTCGCCGGCGTCGACGTGTTCGACATCGAGCTGGCCGAGCGCGATCCGGA
>Ga0308163_10003865_pt1 | contig 12274 bp, 7 predicted proteins | sample PhyTR1_FD_201037 | JGI IMG/M metagenome (GOLD analysis project Ga0308163, IMG submission 201037) | Phyllosphere microbial communities from UC Gill Tract Community Farm, Albany, California, United States - DLSLT.R1 | ecosystem: Host-associated > Plants > Phyllosphere > Unclassified | place: USA... | reverse complement strand
TTTTACATCGATCTCATCGCCAACATTGACGATTTCCGATGGATGCTTGATACGCTTCCAGGCCATGTCGGTGATGTGCAGCAGGCCATCGACGCCACCCAGATCGACGAATGCGCCGTAATCCGTGAGGTTCTTGACGATACCTTTGACTTGCTGGCCTTCCTGCAGGGACTCGAGCAGAGCTTCGCGCTCGGCACTGTTCTCGGCTTCCAGGACGCTGCGACGGGAAACGACAACGTTGTTGCGCTTCTGGTCCAGTTTGATGACCTTGAACTCGAGCTCTTTGCCTTCCAGGTGAGTCGTGTCGCGCACAGGGCGAACGTCGACCAAAGAACCAGGCAGGAACGCACGGATGCCGTTAACGTCGACAGTGAAGCCGCCTTTAACCTTACCGTTGATAACGCCCTTGACCACTTCTTCAGCTGCGAAAGCCGCTTCCAGAACAATCCAGCACTCGGCACGCTTGGCTTTTTCGCGGGACAGCTTGGTTTCGCCAAAGCCGTCTTCTACCGCGTCCAGAGCAACGTGAACTTCGTCGCCGATCTTGATGGTCAGATCGCCAGCGTCGTTGTGGAACTGTTCCAGCGGGATCAGGCCTTCAGATTTCAGACCGGCGTGAACCGTAACCCAACCAGCCTGGTAATCGATATCAACGATGATAGCGGTGATGATCGAACCGGCCTGAAGGTTGAGGGTCTTTAGGCTTTCTTCAAAAAGTTCTGCAAAGCTTTCGCTCATTTTAATTCCTGTTGATCAAGGGCGAAGGATACGCCCATCTGCCACGTTCCAGACAACGTGGGTTACGTTCAAGTAAAAGAAAGCCTGCAGGACTATTTCTGGTCTCCCGCACGCCTCTTTGATCATCCGGCAATACCGCGAAGCGCGATTTCGCTCAGGATGCGTTCCAGCACCTGCTCGATGGACAATTCGGTGGAATCCAGCTGAATAGCGTCTTGCGCTGGCTTGAGCGGGGCTACCGCTCGCTGGGTGTCACGCTCGTCGCGTGCACTTATCTCATCTAGCAGACTCGACAGACTAACATCATCGCCCTTGCCCTTCAACTGCAAGTAACGTCGACGGGCACGTTCCTCGGCGCTGGCGGTCAGAAAAATCTTCAACGGTGCAGCGGGGAAAACCACGGTCCCCATGTCGCGACCGTCTGCCACAAGGCCCGGCTCTTCCTGAAAAGCGCGCTGACGTTGCAGCAATGCGTCACGCACAGCAGGCAAAGAAGCTACCTGCGAAGCGCCGCTGCCGATCTGCTCATTGCGAATCGAGTGGGTGACGTCTTCACCTTCAAGAATGATCCGCTGCTCCTGGCCCTGAGTGCCGCTTTCAAACTGCACATCGAGGTGCGCAGCCAGTACTTTCAGGGACTCTTCATTCGTCAGGTCCACGCCGTGGTTGCGGGCGGCGAACGCCAGCAAACGATACAGCGCCCCGGAATCGAGCAGGTTCCAGCCCAGGCGTTTAGCCAGGAGGCCTGCCACTGTGCCTTTCCCGGAACCGCTAGGTCCATCAATGGTAATAACCGGTGCTTGAGTTTTCACAACTGCCCCTCTTGCGCTACACGCATGCCGACTTGAGCGCTAAGCGCGAGAAAATTTGGGAACGACGTAGCGACGTTCGCACAATCATGGATCTGGATCGGCGCTTGAGCACGTAATGCCGCAACACTGAATGCCATCGCGATACGATGATCACCATGAGCATGCACAATGCCGCCGCCGATCTGACTGCCTTCAATAATAATGCCATCCGGCGTGGGCTCGACACTGACGCCGAGTTCCAGCAGACCGTCGGCCATGACCTGGATACGATCCGATTCTTTTACGCGCAGCTCCTGTGCACCACGCAATACCGTCCGTCCCTGCGCGCAGGCTGCGGCGACGAACAGCACCGGGAACTCGTCGATCGCCAACGGAACAAGCGCTTCGGGAATTTCGATGCCCTTGAGCGGTGCCGACCGTACACGCAGATCGGCTACAGGTTCGCCGCCCGCTTCACGCTGGTTTTCCAGGGTGATGTCAGCGCCCATCAGACGCAGGATGTCGATGACGCCCGTGCGCGTCGGGTTGATGCCGACATGTTCGAGCAGCAGGTCGGACCCCTCGGCAATAGACGCCGCCACCATAAAGAACGCCGCTGAAGAAATATCGGCAGGCACTTCGATTCGTGCGGCCTTCAATTCAGAACCGGACGCCAAAGAAACCTTCGACTTGTCGACTTTTACCGAATGACCAAAACCACGCAACATACGCTCGGTATGGTCCCGGGTTGGTGCAGGCTCAATAACCGAAGTAGTGCCCTGCGCATAAAGCCCGGCCAGCAGCAGCGAGGACTTCACCTGGGCACTGGCAATCGGCATTTCATAAGTCAGGCCCTTGAGCGTTTGCCCACCCTTGATCGTCAATGGCGGACGGCCTTCTGCTGCCGTTTCAATCTGTGCACCCATGGCGCGCAGCGGTTCGGCCACGCGCCCCATCGGGCGACGTGACAGCGAAGCATCGCCAGTCAGGACACTGTCGAAATCCTGAGCCGCAAGCAACCCTGCAAGCAGGCGCATCGACGTGCCGGAATTACCCAGATAAATCGGACCCGGCGCAGCCTTCAAGCCATGCAGACCCACGCCATGAATCGTCAGCCGACCATGATGCGGGCCCTCAATGACCACGCCCATGTCGCGAAAAGCCTGCAGTGTCGCCAGTGCATCCTCGCCCTCAAGGAAGCCTTCGACTTCCGTGGTGCCTTCGGCCAGCGAGCCAAGCATGATCGAGCGATGAGAGATCGATTTGTCGCCCGGCACCCGGACACGACCGCAAACGCTACCGCCAGGACTGGCCAGGAACACCAGATCTTCGGTCACCGCAGGCTCCACATATGCACGCTGGGCGAGAATCTTGCCGAAATGCTCGCGAGCCACGCGGGCGCGGGTGAACACACCCAGAAGCTGGTGACCGTCACCGGCGACCATCGCTTCGCGCAACGCATCGAGATCGGTCTGGAAGCTGTCCAGCGTACGCAGCACCGCCTCGCGGTTGGCCAGGAAGATGTCGTGCCACATCACCGGGTCGCTGCCTGCGATACGCGTAAAATCGCGAAAGCCGCCAGCCGCATACCTGAAGATGTCGAGATTTTCGTTTCGCTTGGCCAACGAGTCCACCAGGCCGAAAGCCAGCAAATGAGGCAAATGGCTGGTAGCCGCCAGCACCTCATCGTGACGCCCGACTTCCATGTGTTCCACGTCAGCACCCAATTCAGACCAGAGTCTATCCACCACTGCCAGCGCTTTCGGATCAGTCTCCGGCAATGGCGTCAATATTACTTTGTGGCGCTTGAACAGCTGGGCATTGGAGGCCTCGACACCGCTCTGCTCGGAACCGGCAATCGGATGACCCGGAACGAATCGCGCGGGCATTTCACCAAACGCCAGCCGTGCGGCACTGACCACGTTGCCTTTGGCGCTGCCAACATCGGTCAGCACCGCATCGCCCAGGTCGAATGTCGCCAGCAGCGCCAGGACTTTTTCCATCGCCAGAATAGGCACAGCCAACTGAATGACATCGGCACCACGACACGCCACAGCCAGATCGGCTTCGCAGCGGTCAACCACGCCCAGCTCAACGGCCAGCCTGCGCGACTGAGGATCAAGATCGACGCCAACCACTTCGCCACACAAGCCGCTTTCACGAATACCTTTGGCGAAAGATCCGCCAATCAGGCCAAGACCGACTACCACCAGACGCCGAATCATAGGCTCGTCTGATTTCACTGAGATGACATCAATCACGCGCCAGGACCTTGGCCAATGCCTCAAGGAAGCGAGTGTTTTCGGCAGGCAAGCCAATGCTCACCCGCAGATGGTTCGGCATGCCATAACCGGCTACCGGACGAACGATGACGCCCTCACGCAGCAGGCCCTGATAGACCGGCGCGCTGTCGCGACCCAGATCCACAGCGATAAAGTTGCCTTTGGACGGAATCCAACTCAACCCGAGCAAACGGAAACCGCCTTCCAGCTGCTCCATGCCGACTTCGTTGAGGTTACGGCTTTTGGTCACGTACTCGACATCGTCCAGCGCCGCGCAGGCAGCAGCCAACGCGAAGCTGTTGACGTTGAACGGCTGACGCACGCGGTTCAGCACATCAGCCACGACCGGAGTCGACAGACCGTAGCCAACCCGCAACGACGCCAGGCCATAGGCCTTGGAGAACGTGCGCGATACCAGCAGATTAGGGTATTGAGCCAGGTACTTCAGGCCGTCTGGCAGTTCAGCGCCCTGAGCATATTCGATATAAGCCTCGTCCAGTACAACCAGCACATGCTCTGGAACAGCAGCAAGGAACTGGCTTAACGCATCTGGACCGAACCATGTGCCGGTCGGGTTATTCGGGTTAGCGATGAACACAACGCGCGTGTCGCCGTCGATGGCGGCGAGCATGGCAGGCAGATCGTGCCCCCAATCCTTGGCCGGTACGACCTTGGCTTGGGCACCTACCGCCTGAGTGACGATCGGATAGACCGCGAACGCAAACTCGCTGAACACCGCATTCAGGCCCGGCGCCAGATAGGCGCGCGCCACCAGCTCAAGGATGTCGTTGGAGCCGTTGCCCAGCGTGACCTGATCCAGGGTGACACCACAACGCTCGGCAAGGCGCTTTTTCAGCTCAAAACCGTTGCCATCCGGGTAACGGGTCAATTCCGCCAACTCGTTACGGATCGCTTCCAGCGCCTTGGGACTGGCGCCCAGCGGGTTTTCGTTACTCGCCAGCTTGATGATGTTCGCCGGATCGATATCCAGCTCACGCGCCAGCTCATCCACAGGCTTGCCCGGGACGTACGGCGAGAGTTTTTGCACGCCTGGCTGAGCCAGGGTGAGGAAGTCGCCAGTCATGTGTCGCTAACCTCTTTTAGAGAACCGCTTTCGGGTAGGAACCCAGCACCTTGAGTGCCACCGCTTCCTGACTGATCTTCTCCAGCACCGCCTTGACCAATGGGTCGCGGTGGTGACCGACGAAGTCGATAAAGAACACGTAGGTCCACTTACCGCTGCGCGACGGTCGAGTCTCGATACGCGTCAGGTCCAGCCCGTTCTCATGAAAAGGCACGAGCAGTTCATGCAGCGCACCCGGCTTGTTGCTCATCGATACGATGATCGAGGTCTTGTCGTCGCCCGTCGGCGGGACTTCCTGATTGCCGATGATCAGGAACCGGGTGGAGTTGTCCGGACGGTCTTCGATTTTTTCCGCGATACGTGTCAAACCGTACAGGTTCGCGCTCATGTCGCCGGCAATCGCTGCAGAATTCCACTCACCCTTGACCCGCTTGGCGGCTTCGGCGTTGCTGGCAACGGCGATACGCTCGACATTCGGGTAATGGGCATCCAGCCACTTGCGGCACTGGGCCAGGGACTGCGCGTGGGAATAGATGCGGCTGATGCTTTCCGTCTTGGTGTTTTCGCCGATCAACAGGTGGTGGTGAATGCGCAGCTCGACTTCACCACAGATCACCATATCGTGCTCAAGGAAGCTGTCCAGGGTGTGATTGACCGCGCCTTCGGTGGAGTTTTCCACCGGCACCACGCCAAAATTCACAGCGCCAGCTGCCACTTCACGGAACACTTCATCAATGGCTGCCATCGGCAGGCTGATCACTGCGTTACCGAAGTGTTTGATGGCCGCAGCCTGAGTGAAAGTGCCCTCAGGTCCGAGGTAAGCAACCTTCAGCGGCTGCTCCAGCGCCAGGCACGAAGACATGATTTCGCGAAACAGTCGCGCCATTTCTTCGTTGCTCAATGGGCCGCGGTTACGTTCCATCACGCGCTTGAGCACCTGGGCTTCACGCTCAGGACGGTAGAACACCGGCACCTCGCCTTCAGCCAGGGTCGACATCTTCACCCGCGCTACTTCCTGGGCGCAGCGTGCACGCTCGCTGATCAGCTCCAGGACCTTTTCGTCCAGACTGTCGATGCGAACCCGCAGCGCCTTGAGTTCTTGCTCGGACATTAGCCGTGTTCCTTCTCGAATTCTGCCATGTAAGCCACCAGCGCGTTGATGGCGTTGATGTCCACGGCATTATAAATAGAGGCACGCATGCCACCGACCGAACGGTGACCTTTGAGGTTGAGCAGCCCACGCGCATCTGCGCCGGCCAGGAACGGTTTGTCCAGGCGATCATCGGCAAGACGGAACGGCACGTTCATCCACGAACGATCCGACTTGTTGATAGGGTTGCTGTACAAGCCGCTGGCATCGATGAAATCGTAAAGCGTGCGCTTTTTGACTTCATTGAGCTTGCCGATGGCTTCCACACCGCCCTGCTCTTTCAGCCACTCGAAGACCAGACCGGACAGGTACCAGGCCAGCGTCGGCGGCGTGTTGTACATCGAGCCGTTATCGGCCGCGACCTTGTAGTTGAGCATGGTCGGGCAGAGCGAACGGGCACGCCCTAGCAGGTCTTCGCGAATGATCACGACGACGATGCCGCTTGGGCCGATGTTTTTCTGGGCACCGGCGTAGATCATGCCGAAGCGCGAGACATCCACCGGGCGGGACAGGATGTCCGAGGACATGTCGGCTACCAACGGTACGTCACCGGTTTGCGGAATCCAGTCGAATTCCAGACCGCCGATGGTTTCGTTGGGGGCGTAGTGAACGTAGGACGCGTCCTTGGACAGCTTCCACTCGTTCTGGCCGGGGATGGCGAAATAATCGTAAGGCTTGGCGGTGGCGGCCACGTTGACGTGCCCGTAACGCGAAGCTTCTTCAATGGCTTTCTGCGACCAGATACCGGTGTCGATATAGTCGGCAGAGCCGTTTTCCGGCAGCAGGTTCAGCGGGATCTGAGCAAACTGCTGGCTTGCACCGCCTTGCAGGAACAGCACTTTGTAGTTCGAGGGAATCGTCAGCAGGTCACGCAGATCCTGCTCGGCCTTGGTGGCAATGGAGGTGAACTCATCGCTGCGATGGCTCATTTCCATGACGGACAGGCCTTTGCCATGCCAGTCCAGAAGTTCCGCCTGGGCACGCAGCAGAACAGCTTCAGGAAGCGCAGCAGGACCTGCGCAGAAGTTAAAGGCTCGCTTGCTCATATCCACTCTCACTACGCTCTGATTTTCTCAGGCTTGGGTCATTTGGAGTCGAAGATGGCAAAGGCCGCGATACAGTTCAGAACCGTTCGCAGCCTTTGGCAGCTCCTACAGGACCCGGGGGCCCTGCTGTTTCGCTATCAGATCAGTCCTGCGGCTCTTCATCCGAAGCACCGTCGTCTTGCAGCTCGTCGGTCGAAGTGTCTTCGTCGGAAATGGCCTGAGCCTCGCCTTCGATTTCTTCACCTTCAAAACCTTCGCCTTCCAGCTCTTCGCCTTCGACTTCCGATGGCTCTTGCACACGCTCCAGGCCAACCAGTTTCTCGTCGCTGGCCAGTTTGATCAGCGTGACGCCCTGGGTGTTTCGACCCAAGCTGGACACTTCGTCGACACGGGTACGAACCAGTGTGCCCTGATCGGAGATCAGCATGATTTCTTCGCCGTCGAGCACCTGTACCGCGCCGACCAGTCGGCCGTTACGATCGTTGCTGACCATGGCGATAACGCCCTGACCGCCACGCTTGTACTCCGGGAACTCGGAAATCGCGGTGCGCTTGCCATAGCCACGCTCGGAAGCAGTGAGGATCTGGCTGCCTTCTTCCGGGATCAGCATGGAAATCAGCTTCTGGCCTTCTGGCAGACGCATGCCGCGTACACCGCGGGCGGTACGGCCCATGGCGCGAACGTCGGACTCCTTGAAGCGGGTAACCTTGCCGCCGTCGGAGAACAGCATGATTTCCTGTTCGCCGTCGGTGATGGCTGCGGAGATCAGGATGTCGCCTTCGTCCAGCTCCAGCGCGATCAGACCCACGCTACGCTGACGGCTGAACGCCACCAACGGGGTTTTCTTCACGGTACCGTTGGCGGTGGACATGAAGATGAACGGAGCCTTCTTCTTGTCTGCAGCCTTGATACGCGCCTTGCGCTCTTCTTCGGTCTCGTTGCTGTTTTCAGCGTCGTCGAGTTCGCCGTCAATGGCCTCGTCTTCCTCGTCAGCCCGCTTGCGCATGGCTTCCAGGTCGACAGGCAGCATGGTGGTGATGTACTCGCCTTCACTCAGCGGCAGCAGGTTGACCAACGGACGGCCACGGGCAGCGCGGGACGCTTCCGGGATCTCGTAGGTCTTGAGCCAGTAAACCTTGCCCTTGCTGGAAAACATAAGCAGCGTGGTGTGGCTGTTGGCGACCAGCAGGTGAGCGATGTAGTCCTCATCCTTGATGCCGGTAGCCGATTTGCCTTTACCGCCACGACGCTGGGCCTGATAGACCGCCAGCGGCTGAGTCTTGGCATAGCCGCCGTGGGAAATCGTCACAACGCGTTCTTCTTCCGGAATCATGTCGCCCAGAGTCAGGTCCAGACGCGCATCGAGGATTTCAGTGCGACGTACATCGCCGTATTCAACGCGGATCAGCTCCAGCTCTTCGCGGATCACTTCCATCAGGCGCACAGCGCTGTTGAGGATGCGCAGCAGCTCGCCGATCTGGCTGAGAATTTCCTGATACTCGGTGAGCAGTTTTTCGTGCTCAAGACCGGTCAGACGGTGCAGACGCAGTTCAAGAATCGCCTGAGCCTGTTCCGGCGACAGGAAATACTTGCCGTCACGCAGGCCGTATTGTGGGTCAAGGTTATCCGGACGGCAGGAATCAGCACCGGCGCGCTCGACCATCTCCACTACCGCACTGGATTCCCAAGGCGTTGCGATCAACGCAACCTTGGCTTCAGCCGGTGTTGGAGAAGCCTTGATCAAGGCAATTACCGGGTCGATGTTCGACAGGGCGACCGCTTGACCTTCGAGCAAATGGCCACGTTCACGGGCTTTACGCAGCTCGAAAACGGTACGACGGGTGACAACTTCACGACGGTGACGTACGAAGGCTTCGAGCAGATCCTTGAGGTTCAGGATTCGCGGACGACCATCGATCAGCGCAACAATGTTGATACCGAAAACGCTTTGCAGCTGGGTCTGGGCGTAGAGGTTGTTGAGGATGACCTCAGGCACTTCGCCACGACGCAGCTCGATCACCACGCGCATACCGTCTTTGTCAGACTCGTCGCGCAGCTCGGTGATGCCTTCGAGCTTCTTCTCTTTAACCAGCTCGGCGATCTTCTCGATCAGGCGAGCCTTGTTCAACTGGTACGGCAGCTCGGTGATAACGATCTGCTGACGACCACCGACCTTGTCGATGTCTTCAACGATCGAGCGGGCGCGCATATAAATGCGTCCGCGACCGGTGCGGTAGGCTTCGACGATACCGGCACGGCCGTTGATGATCGCGGCAGTCGGGAAGTCCGGGCCCGGGATGAACTGCATCAGTTCATCGATAGAGATTTCCGGGTTGTCGATCAGCGCCAGGCAACCGTCAATGACTTCACCGAGGTTGTGCGGCGGAATGTTGGTCGCCATGCCCACGGCGATACCGCTGGAGCCGTTGACCAACAGGTTGGGAATACGGGTCGGCATGACCGCCGGGATCATTTCCGTGCCGTCGTAGTTCGGCACCCAGTCCACGGTTTCTTTATGCAGGTCAGCCAGCAGCTCGTGAGCCAGCTTGGTCATGCGCACTTCGGTGTATCGCATGGCCGCAGCGTTGTCGCCGTCGACCGAACCGAAGTTGCCCTGACCGTCTACCAGTAGATAGCGCAGCGAGAACGGCTGGGCCATACGAACGATGGTGTCGTACACGGCAGTGTCGCCGTGGGGGTGATACTTACCGATAACGTCACCGACCACACGGGCGGATTTCTTGTACGGCTTGTTCCAGTCGTTACCCAGTTCACTCATCGCGAACAGTACACGCCGGTGCACGGGCTTCAAGCCATCGCGTGCATCGGGCAGTGCCCGCCCGACGATTACGCTCATTGCGTAGTCGAGGTAGGACTGCTTCAGCTCGTCTTCGATATTGACCGGGAGGATTTCTTTGGCCAGTTCGCCCATGAGAAGCCTGATTCCTTTTTCTGGTGAAACTTCGTACATCCATCCGGGAGGAACGAAGCTCGCCGCTACCGGCACATTTGCCTGATAACGACTTACGACAAATCAACGAGTTATGTACTGGATCTGCGCAGTAGGGACGGCTACCGCATGCGTCCCTGGAAACCGCCGGATGTTACCACAATCGCCGCTGAGCACCTATCCTTTGAAAGCCCTGAAAATGAGCTTGTCTGTCGCAAGACCGCTGAGAAACGCTTACAGACCCGTTTAGCGCCGTTGCCTGGAATTTTCCACTGGTCACCAAACGGATCAATGCAGACGTTTGCGGCACATCAATTGGGCCATTTTTGCCGCGTCCGGACGCTCGACGATGCCCTTTTCAGTGACGATGACGTCGATCAGATCAGCTGGCGTGACATCGAACACCGGGTTGAATGCGTCGACATCCGCGCCCACCCGCTGTCCGCCCACTTCGAGCAGCTCACTGCCGTCACGTTCTTCGATGATGATGTCTTCGCCGCTGGCGGTGTCCATATCGATGGTCGAACTGGGCGCCACCACCATGAAACGCACGCCGTGATGCATCGCCGCGACGGCCAGGTGATAGGTCCCGATCTTGTTCGCCACGTCGCCATTGGCGGTGATGCGGTCAGCGCCGACGATTACCCAGGTAATGCCTTTGGTACGCATCAGGTGCGCGGCTGCCGAATCGGCATTGATCGTGACCGGGATGCCTTCATTGGCCAATTCCCAGGCAGTCAGCCGGGAGCCTTGCAACCACGGGCGGGTTTCATCGGCGTAAACCCGCTCGATCATGCCTTCCAGATAAGCCGCACGGATGACCCCCAGCGCGGTACCGAACCCGCCGGTGGCCAAAGCACCGGTATTACAGTGGGTGAGAATCGCCTGCAGGTTGCCTTGATACTTGCGAATCAGGTCTGAACCCAGCTGGGCCATGGTCAGGTTGGCTTCACGGTCGCTCAGATGGATAGACGCTGCTTCCGCCTCCAGCGCCGCCAGCGGTGATTCACCGTTTTTCAAGCGCTGCAGACGCTCGCGCATCCGGTTCAGCGCCCAGAACAGATTCACAGCGGTCGGACGTGAGCCCGCCAGCACCTGGAAATCTTCTTCAAGGGCGGTCATCCAGTCGCCACCGGCGGCGATCCGGGTGCGAGCACCCAGCACAATGCCATAGGCGGCACTGATCCCTATGGCCGGAGCGCCGCGCACGACCATTGAACGAATGGCCTCGGCCACGCCCGCTGCGCTGTCATAAGACAGCCAGGTTTCGGAGAAGGGCAAGATCCGCTGATCCAGCAGATACAGAGCGTCATCTCGCCAATCGATGGCTATTACCTTCTCAGCAGCCAACAGTCGATCGCGCATCGCACACTCCATACTCAAAAAACCCAAGCGAGACATCAAAAGCGGCCGATTATAGCGAGCCGTCGGCGAAGACGCTCGGGTATACTGCCCCGTCCCCGTCTCAAGCCCTGGAAGCCCAGACATGCCGAACGCTGCTGCCCCGCTCGACCTCTTGCTCCTGCCTGCCTGGCTGGTGCCGGTCGAACCCGCTGGCGTAGTGCTCAAGGATCATGGCCTGGGCATCCGCGACGGTTGCATCGTCTACATCGGCCCGCGCGCCGAGGCCCTGAAACAAACTGCGCTGCAAACCCTCGAACTGCCTGAAATGCTGCTCAGCCCGGGGTTGATCAATGCCCACGGCCATGCGGCCATGACCCTGTTCCGCGGCCTGGCCGACGATCTGCCGCTGATGACCTGGCTACAGGACCACATCTGGCCCGCCGAAAGCGAATGGGTTGATGAAGATTTTGTCCGCGATGGCACCGACCTGGCTATTGCCGAGCAAATCAAGGGCGGCATCACCTGTTTCGCGGACATGTATTTTTTTCCCAAGGTTGCAGCGGATCGCGTTCACAACAGCGGCATGCGCGCGCAGATCACCGTGCCGATCCTGGATTTCCCGTTTCCCGGCGCGCGCAACACCCAGGAAGCGCTGCACACCGGTGTGCAGCTGTTCAACGACCTGATTCATCACCCGCGCATCACAGTTGCCTTCGGCCCCCATGCGCCGTACACCGTCAACGACGAAAACCTGGAAAAGATCCGGGTCATCGCCGATGAGCTGGACGCGATGATCCAGATGCATGTACACGAGACCGCCTTCGAAGTGGAGCAGGCCGTGGACCAGACCGGCGAAAGGCCCCTGGCCCGCCTGAATCGCCTGGGTAGG
>Ga0308163_10003864_pt1 | contig 12275 bp, 10 predicted proteins | sample PhyTR1_FD_201037 | JGI IMG/M metagenome (GOLD analysis project Ga0308163, IMG submission 201037) | Phyllosphere microbial communities from UC Gill Tract Community Farm, Albany, California, United States - DLSLT.R1 | ecosystem: Host-associated > Plants > Phyllosphere > Unclassified | place: USA... | reverse complement strand
GAGCGGGCAGATGATGTGGGAATTTCACCAGGAACTGGAAAGCGGCAACGGTCCGGTGTTCCTCAAGCTCGACCATCTGGCCGAGGAAACCATCCAGAACATCGAGGAAATCCTGCACAGCAACGAGCGCCCGAGCCGTGGCCAGTTCCACGCCAATCGCGGCACTGACTACCGTACGCAGATGGTCGAAATGCACATTTCGGAAGTCGGCTTTTGCAGCGGCCACTCGGCGTCCGGTGTGTGGGTCAATGAGCGTGCCGAGACTTCAGTGAAAGGCTTGTACTCGGCCGGCGACATGGCTGCGGTGCCGCACAATTACATGCTTGGCGCGTTCACTTACGGCTGGTTCGCCGGGCACAACGCGGCGGACTTTGTCGCCGGCCGCGAGTTTTCCGCACTGGACAGTGAGCAGATCGCCAAGGAGAAAGCCCGGGTCTACGCGCCGCTCGATCGCCAGGACGGTCTGCCGCCGGCGCAGGTCGAGTACAAGCTGCGGCGCTTCGTCAACGATTACCTGCAACCGCCGAAAGTGACCAAAAAAATGCAGATCGGCCTGCAGCGCTTCAGCGACATCGAGCGCGATCTCGAGCAGATGAAGGCCAACAACGCTCACGAACTGATGCGCGCCATTGAAACCAGCGTAATCCGCGACTGTGCCGAAATGGCCGCCCGCGCTTCGTTGTTCCGCGCTGAAAGCCGCTGGGGCTTGTACCACTATCGCGTCGATCACCCGCAACGCAACGACACCGAGTGGTTCTGCCATTGCCATCTGAAGAAGGGCGAGGACGGGCGCATGACCAGTTTCAAGAAAGCCGTCGAGCCTTACATCATCCCGCTCGATGCTGAGGAAATGCAGGCCTACGACCGCCTGCGGGTCGGCGCCTGCGCCGCTTGATGCATCACTAGAAAGAGAGTCCGAACCATGGCTTATCAAGCTCAGGAAATCTTCTTCCGCTCCAACGCCCCGGTCACCGTGGACGAGGACAAATGCATCGCCGAAAAGGGCTGCACCGTGTGCGTCGACGTCTGCCCGATGGACCTGCTGGCGATCAACCCGGCCACGCAAAAGGCCTACATGGCGTTCGATGAATGCTGGTACTGCATGCCGTGCGAGAAGGATTGCCCGACGGGGGCGGTGAAGGTCGACATCCCCTATTTGTTGCGTTGACCCCAAATCCATTGTGGGAGCGAGCCTGCTCGCGAAAGCAATCGTTCATTCAACAATGATGGTGACTGACCCGCCGCCTTCGCGAGCAGGCTCGCTCCCACATTGCAATTGTGATTATCCAATAGCCATCCGGTGAGCCCCGGACGCTGAATGCAAAACACCCCTCGTTTCCCACCGCGCCCTGATCGCGGCGGAGACGAACTTCAAACAAATGATTCGAGGGGAAACACTCATGTTGCGTGCAGCACTCGCCGGTCTGGTACTGGCTTCATTCACCTTGTCGGCCTCGGCCGAAACCATCCGCATCGCCATCGGCACTCAGGACACCACCATCAACTGCGCCGCCGGCGGCCTGTTGATCAGGGAACTGGGGCTGCTGGAAAAATACCTGCCCCACGATGGCGCCTACAAAGACGCGAAGTACGACGTGCAGTGGAAGAATTTCACCAGTGGCGCGCCGCTGACCAATGAGATGGTCGCCGGCAAACTCGACTTTGGCGCCATGGCCGATTTCCCCGGTGCGTTCAACGGTGTGGCGTTCGAAACGGCGGGCAAGCACAGCCTGTTCATCAGCGTGCTGTCGGGCAGCATCAAGGGCAGCGGCAACGGCATCGTCGTGCCGAGCGCTTCGTCGGTGCAAAGCCTCAGCGAACTCAAGGGCAAGACCATTTCGGTGCCGTTCGCCTCGACGGCTCACGGCATGTTGCTGCGCGCCGTGGCAGAGCAGGGCTGGGACCCGCTCAAGGATGTCAACATCATCGCCCAGCCACCGGAAGTCGCTGGCTCGGCATTGCAGGCCGGCAAGATCGACGCCCACGCCGATTTCGTGCCCTTCGCCGAGCTGTTCCCGAGCCGTGGTTTCGCCCGCAAGATCTATGACGGCGCCCAGGCCAACGCGCCAACTTTCCATGGCGCACTGGTGGATCAGGCCTACGCGAAAAAGTATCCGGAAATCGTCGTCGCCTATTTGCGCGCGAGCATCGAAGCCAACCAACTGCTCGCCGCCGAACCGGAGAAGTACAGCGAACTGATCGCCAAGGTCACCGGCGTCGATGCCGAGGTCAACTACCTGTTCCACGGCCCGTTGGGCGTGCAGACCCGCGACCTGAGCTGGAAACCTGAATACCGCCAGGCTGTGGGTACTGCCATCGATACCTTGAAACTGCTGAAGAAAGCCGATCGCGGGCTCGACCTGAACAGCTTCATCGACGACCAGTACATCCGCGCCGCGTTCAAGGCTTCGAACCTCGATTACATCGCGCAACTGGCCAACTACGCGCAGACGCCGTTGTCGGGTGTGGATGCGGCGACGGGCAAAGCCATCACCGACGTCAGCCATGTCGCGGAAATCTGGGTGCGTGGCGAGGAAAAAGTCCGCCGTTATGGCTCGGCTGAAGCGGCCTTCACCGCGTTGGCAGGGTTGAAGCAGGAGGGCAAGAACATTCGTGCGGTGTATGCGCAGGCCAGTGACAGCGGGATCAAGTTGCTCGCTGAACAGGCGTGGTTTGCCAGCGACGCCAAGGGCCGCCTCAGCGCATTTCTGCTCAAGGGCCAGGCCCAGCAATACGCTGCGGGGCAGGGTGGCAAGGTGTTCGACTTCAGCGATGCCACTGCGCAGGTTGTTGCTGCGCGCTGAAGATCAAAAGCCCCTCACCCTAACCCTCTCCCGGAGGGAGAGGGGACTGACCGAGTTGTTGGTGAGAGATACGCCGAAGTGAAGTACCGAGTCGAACTCAGGTCGTGAAAGGCACGCAAATCGGCTCCCTTTCCCCCTCGCCCCCCCTGGGGGAGAGGGCTGGGGTGAGGGGGTAAATCTCGGCCATCACACAGTACCCGAACTGGAAACCGGACTATGAAAACACCGTTGCGCTGGACATCAAGAGCCGCCTCACTGCTGCTCTGCCTGCTCTTCTGGCAACTCGCCGCCAGCCATCACTGGAACCTCGGCCTCGTCACCTTTGCCAACGTGCCGACGCCACTGGCGGTGATCGAAGCCGCGCTGGGCCTGGGCGACTCGGGCAAACTCTGGCAGCACCTGGGCAGCAGCCTCGGCCGCGTCTTCGCCGGTTACGTGGCGGCGTTGATCATCGGCATCGCCCTGGGCCTGGCCATCGGCCGGTCGAAATGGGCCGAAGACATTCTGCTGCCACCACTGGAGGTCCTGCGCCCGATCCCCGCCGTGGCGTGGATTCCGCTGGCGATCCTGATGTTTCCATCCTCGGAATTGTCGATGGTCTTTATCACCTTCACCGGCGCGCTGTTCCCGATCCTGCTCAACACCGTGCACGGCGTCGAAGGCGTCGATCCACGCCTGATCGCCTCGGCAAAAAGCCTCGGGGCAGGGCGCCGGGCGATTCTGCTGGAGGTGATTCTGCCGGGCGCTGCGCCGAGCATCATTACCGGCCTGGCGATCGGCATGGGCACGTCGTGGTTCTGCCTGGTGACGGCGGAAATGATCTCCGGGCAGTTCGGTATCGGTTACTACACCTGGGAGTCCTACACCATTCAGAACTACGCCGACATTGTCGTCGGCATGCTCCTGATCGGCGTGTTGGGCATGGGCAGCAGTTGGCTGATCAAACGCCTGGGCGGCTTGTTCACGCCTTGGCATCGACCGCGAGGCAAAGCCTGATGAGCGTGATGCAAACCCCGGAAGGGCGGATCGACATTCGCCAGTTGTCCATCGTCCTCGGCCAGGGCCGCGAGGCTTTCGAAGCGGTGCAGGGCCTCGATTGCCAGATCGAACCCGGGCAGTTCGTGTGCATTCTCGGCCCGTCCGGTTGCGGCAAGTCGACCTTGCTCGGCGCTCTGGCCGGGCACTTGAATGCCAGTACCGGCAGCTTGAAAGTCGACGGCAGCGCGGTGGCCGGCCCGTCGCCGCAGCGCGGCATGGTGTTTCAGCACCACACGCTGTTCCCGTGGCGCACGGTGCGCGACAACGTCGCCTTCGGCCTGAAGATGCGCGGCGTCGGCAAGGCTGAGCGGCATCGCGCGGCTGATGAAATCCTCAAACTGGTCGGCCTCGAAGGCTTCGCCGAGCGCTGGCCGGATCAACTCTCTGGAGGCATGCAGCAGCGGGTGGAGATTGCCCGGGTGCTGGTCAATCGCCCGCGCCTGTTGCTGATGGACGAGCCGTTCGGCGCGCTGGATGCGCTGACCCGCTTGAACATGCAGGAACTGCTGCTGGACATCTGGACGCGCATCCGCACCACCGTGGTTTTCGTCACCCATGACATCGACGAGGCGCTGTTTCTAGCCGATCGCTTGCTGGTAATGAGCGCGCGACCAGGGCGAATCATCGAAGACCTGCGTCTGGACTTTCCACGCCCGCGTACCAGTGAACTGGTGACCAGCCCGGAATTCGCTCGCCTGAAGCGCCACTGCCTCGACCTGCTTCGCCACGACAACGACCGACCGTTGCCGCGCCTCAATCCGCTCGGCCTGCCTCCTGAAAACCCTTTACCGCGATTTGCCCTATGACCTCTATTTTTGCTGTGACCGACAACGAAGACATCCTCGCCCTGCAACCGCGCCTGACGGCGGAAGACGCTGGCGTGCGGCGCATTGCCTTGATTGATCTGGCCGATCTGGAGGAGCCGGATGGTTTGCTCTGGCTGGTTGATCGACTCCGGCAGGATCCTGCCGAGGACGTCCGCGCTGAAGCCGCACGATTGCTCGAAGCGTGGGAGGATGAAGCGGTCGTGCAAGCCTTGTGCGAAGCGCTGACGGATCCGGAGCCCGCCGTGCAATCGGCGGCGGCGCAAAGCCTGAGCCTGCTCAAGACTGCGGTGGCGGGGCGGGTCATTCTGCCGTGGACCGCACATGCCGATGTCAGTGTGCGCATCGCCGCCTTTCGGGCGTTACGCGAATTGCGCTTCGCCGAGGCCGCGTCGGCTGCCGTCGCCGCGTTGGAGGATGCCGATGCCAATGTCCGGCGCGAAGCGGTAGGCGTGCTCGGCTGGCTCAGGCAGCTCGACGCGCTGCCAGCCCTGGCGCGCCTGGCCAGCGACGACCCGGACACCGAAGTGCGCCGCGCCGCGACCGGTGCGCTCGGTCTGGCCAGTGGCGCCGAAGTGTTGCCGGCGCTGCGCCAGGCCTTGCACGACCCTGCCTGGCAAGTGCGCGAAGAAGCCGCGACGACACTGGGCAAGGTTGGCCACAGCGACGCCGGCCCGACCTTGGTCGAAGCGCTGAGCGATGATTACTGGCAAGTGCGCCTGCGCGCCACCCGAAGCCTCGGTCGCTTGCGCTTCGTCCCGGCGCTGGACGCGCTGATCGACACCCTCGGCCACCGCATCAGCAATCTGCGCAAGGAAGCCGCGCTGGCCCTCGGTGAATTGAACGATCGCGGCGCCGTGGCCGCGTTGCAGGCAGCGCAGGACGACGGCGACCCGGAAGTGCGCAAAGCCGTGCGCATCGCTCTGAGTCAATTGCAATGAATCCGCTGGCGGTGGGCAACTCGCAGAGTGCGCGCACGTTGCGCCTGAGCTGGCCGGACGGGCGCGAATCGCTGCTCAAGCATGCCGATCTGCGCCGGCAATGCCCGTGCTCGCAATGCCGCGCATTTCGCCTGCGTGGCGTCACGCCGCTGATTGATGTTCGCGTGCGCCTGATCGAGGTCAATCCACAGGGTTATGGCGTGCAACTGGTGTTCAGCGATGGCCATCAACGCGGGATTTACCCGTGGGAGTACTTGGCGCAACTGAATTCCTGACTTTTCCTGGCCCCCTGTGGGAGCGAGCCTGCACGCGAAAGCGTAGTGTCAGGCGACGATGATGATGAATGTGCCGACGCCTTCGCGAGCAGGCTCGCTCCCACAGGGACTGTGGTCACAGATTGATCTGATTGCAGCTCCCTGCGTCGGCTTGCGCCGACTGGCGGTTCTTGTCAGGCATTTCCCACAGGAGTACAAATGTACTCCATGACGAACCTGACTCCCCGCCGTACCGCCATTCTGACCTTTATCCGCGATCGCATCGCCGAGCACGGTCAGCCCCCAAGCCTCGCTGAAATCAGCGAGGCTTTTGGTTTTGCCTCGCGCAGCGTGGCGCGCAAGCATGTGCTGGCGCTCAGCGAAGCCGGTTTCATTGAGGTCAATCCGCATCAGGCCCGGGGCATTCGCCTGCTCGGTCAGCCGCCGCGTCCGGAATTGCTGGAGATCCCCGTACTCGGTCGCGTGGCTGCCGGCGCACCGATTGGCGCCGATGCCGATATCCATAACCGTTTGCTGCTCGACCCGGCGCTGTTCTCCCGCACCCCGGATTACATGCTGCGGGTGCAGGGCGACTCGATGATCGAAGACGGCATCCTCGATGGCGATCTGGTCGGTGTGCGGCGCAATCCCGAGGCGCTGAACGGCCAGATCGTCGTTGCGCGTCTGGACGGTGAAGTCACCATCAAACGCTTCGAACGGGTCGGGGATGAAGTGCGCCTGCTGCCGCGTAACCCGGCGTACAAACCGATTGTCGTGCGTGATGATCAGGATCTGGCCATAGAAGGCGTGTTCTGTGGTCTGGTGAGGCAAGGCTGATGGGCGCCGTCGTTGCGTTGGATACGCTGTTCAATGGCGGCCAGGTCTGGCGCGGCAGGCCTGCGCCACCGGCGGCGAGTCCGCAACCGACCGGGCATGCGGGACTGGACGCGGCCCTGCCCAGCGGCGGCTGGCCGGAAGCGGCGCTGAGCGAAATCCTCCTCGCCGGCCCCGGTGTCGGCGAGCTGCAGCTGGTCTGGCCAACCCTGGCACGATTGTCCGCGGCCGGTGAGCGCATCGTGCTGGTGGCGCCGCCGTTCGTGCCGTACCCGCAGGCCTGGGCCAATGCCGGAGTCGATCTGCGGCAGTTGTCGGTGATTCAGGCCAGCGAACGCGATGCCTTGTGGGCGGCGGAGCAATGCCTGCGCTCGGGCAGTTGCGGCGCGGTGCTGTGCTGGCCGAACAAGGCCGATGACCGAGCCTTGCGGCGTTTGCAGGTGGCGGCTGAAACCGGCCAGACCCTGGCCTTTGCCTGGCGCCCGTTGAGCGAAGCGGTCAACCCGTCGCCGGCAGCGTTACGGATTGCCATCGATGCCAAACCGGCGCAGCTACGCGTACTCAAATGCCGTGGCGGCCTGGCGCGTGCTACGCCGATTGCCTTTGCCGTGGGGCACTGATTGTCATGCGCTGGGTATGTATCCTGTTTCCGCAATTGGCCCTCGACGCCGTACTGCGTCAGCGGCCCGACCCTGAAGAGCCGCTGGTCCTGCTCAGCGGCCCGGCCCAGCGGCGGGTGCTGCAAGCGGTAAATCCGGCGGCACGCAAACTCGGCCTGCGCCCCGGCATGTCGATGACCGCCGCGCAAGCCATGAGCAAAGGCTTTGCCACCGCCGATTACGAGGTGGCCGAGGTCGAGCACTGGCAGCAGTTTCTCGCCGCATGGGCCTACCGTTTCAGCGCGCAAGTCAGCGTGCATTACCCGCGTACCGTGGTGTTCGAGATCGAATCGAGCCTGGGCCTGTTCGGTACCTGGCCGCAATTTGAAGCTCGCCTGCGCCAGGAGTTGAAAGATCTGGGCTTTCGTCATCGCATCGTCGCCGCGCCGAACCCGGTGGCTGCGCGAGTGCTGGCCAATGCCTACGATGGCTTGGTGGTGCCGGACGGCGAGGCCTTGCAGCATCATCTCGGGCAATTGCCGGTCGACCGCGTCGGGCTGGAGCCGAATGTCGCCACGGCGTTGTCGCGCATGGGCCTGCGCAATCTCAGTCAGGTGCAAAGCCTGCCACGCCAGGCACTGGCCCGGCGTTTCGAAGCGCAGATGCTCAAGCACTTGGATACGCTGTTCGGCGCACGCCCTCTGGCGCTGGCGTTCTATCTGCCGCCCGACCGTTTCGATATCCGCATCGAACTGAATTTCGACGTGCAATCCCATCAAGCCTTGCTGTTCCCGTTACGGCGCTTGACCGGCGATTTGTCGGCGTTCCTCTGCGGGCGCGACAGTGGCGTGCAGCGTTTCGACCTGCATCTGGAACACGCCGGGCTGCCGGACACAGTGATCAAGGTCGGCCTGCTCAGTGCCGAGCGTGACGCGGCAATGCTGTTTGAACTGGCCCGTGGCCGGCTGGAACAAGTCCAGGTCGAAGCACCGGTGCGTGGTTTTCGCTTGCGCGCCGAAGACCTGCCGAGTTTCGTTCCGCAGTATCAGGAGCTGTTCGACGACCGCCCGCAGCAGACCTTGCCCTGGGAGCAATTGCGCGAACGTCTGCGCGCACGGCTGGGTGATGACGCGGTGCAGGGGCTGCGCTTTCAGGCCGATCATCGCCCTGAGTGCGCGTGGCAGCACGCTGCCGATAAACACCTTTGCACGGGGTTGCCCAGCGTGCAGCGTCCTGGCTGGCTGCTCAACGAACCGCAAAGCGTGCCGGAAGGTTCGGCGCGGATTCTCATGGGGCCGGAGCGCATCGAATCCGGTTGGTGGGACGGTGGCGACGTGCGGCGTGATTACTACCTGATCCAGAACCGCGCCGGTCAGCAGGGCTGGGCCTGGCGGGCGGTGGGTGAGGTCGGTCCGCTGTGGCTGCAAGGCTGGTTTGCATGAGTGCCGATTACGCCGAACTGCATTGCCTGTCGAACTTCAGTTTCCAGCGCGGAGCCTCGAGCGCTCTGGAACTGTTTCAGCGGGCGAAAAAGCACGGCTATCAGGCGCTGGCGATCACCGACGAATGTACCCTGGCCGGGATCGTTCGTGCGTGGCAAGCGGCGAAGTCCGTTGAGTTGCCGTTGATCATCGGCAGCGAGATCCGCATCGACAACGGCCCGAAACTGGTGCTGCTGGTGGAAAACCTTGCCGGTTATCAGGCCTTGTGCGGCTTGATCACCCAAGCCCGGCGGCGTACGCAGAAAGGCCAGTATCAGGTGCTGCGCGAAGACTTCGCCGAAGCGCTGCCGGGTTTGCAGGTGTTGTGGGTGCCGGATTCAGTGGATGACCGGGAAGAAGGGCGCTGGCTGAAACAAACCTTCGGCGATCGCCTGTGGCTCACGGTGCAACTGCATCGCGGGCAGAACGATCAACAGCGGCTCGCGGCATTGTTGGCTCTGGCGGCTGAGTTGCAGATTCCAGCCGTGGCCAGCGGCGATGTGCACATGCACGCCCGGGGGCGCCGCGCCTTGCAGGACACCATGACCGCGATCCGTCATCACGTCCCCGTGACCGAAGCGGGTCTGCGCCTGCACCCCAATGGCGAGCGGCATTTGCGTTGCCTCGATGAGCTGCGCGCCTTGTATCCGCCGGACTTGCTCGAAGCGTCGCTAAAACTGGCCAGCCGCTGCACCTTCGATCTGAGCGAGCTGCGCTATCAGTACCCGAAAGAGCTGGTGCCCGAGGGGCACAGTGCCAGTTCCTGGTTGCGCCATCTGACCGAGGAGGGCATTGCCTGGCGCTGGCCGAAAGGGCCTCAGGCCAAGGTGCTCAAGCAGATCGATGACGAGTTGCAATTGATCGCCGAGCTCGGCTACGAAAGCTATTTCCTCACCGTGCACGACGTGGTGCGCTTTGCCCGCACACAGAAAATCCTCTGTCAGGGGCGTGGTTCGGCAGCCAACTCGGCGGTGTGTTATGCCTTGGGTATTACCGAAATCGATCCGGAGCGCACCACGCTATTGTTCGAACGTTTCATGTCCAAAGAGCGCAACGAGCCGCCGGACATCGATGTCGACTTCGAGCACGAGCGCCGCGAAGAAGTCCTGCAATACGTGTTCAACCGTTACGGCCGGCGACGTGCGGCGCTGACGGCGGTGGTCAGCACCTATCACGCCACCGGTGCCGTGCGCGATGTGGCCAAGGCCCTCGGCCTGCCGCCGGATCAGATCAACGCACTGGCCGATTGTTGCGGGCGCTGGAGCGATGAAACGCCGCCGCTGGAACGCTTGCGTGAAGGCGGCTTCGACCCGGAGAGTCCGGTGCTGCGCCGGGTACTGAGCCTGACCGGGCAACTGATCGGCTTCCCCCGGCATCTGTCGCAGCATCCCGGTGGATTTGTGATTTCCGAGCAACCGCTGGACACCTTGGTGCCGGTCGAAAACGCGGCAATGGCCGACCGCACCATCATTCAGTGGGACAAGGACGACCTCGATGCGGTCGGCCTGCTCAAGGTGGATATCCTCGCCTTGGGCATGCTCAGTGCGATTCGCCGCTGCTTCGACCTGCTGCGCCGGCATCGTGATCTGAACCTGACGCTCGCGACGATCCCCGCCGAAGACAAATCGACCTACGAAATGATCAGCCGCGCCGATACCGTCGGCGTGTTCCAGATCGAGTCGCGGGCGCAGATGTCGATGCTGCCGCGCCTGAAGCCTAAGACCTTCTACGATCTGGTGATTGAAGTGGCGATCGTCCGACCCGGGCCGATTCAGGGCGGCATGGTTCATCCCTATCTGCGCCGACGTAATAACGAAGAGGCGGAAACCTATCCGTCGCCGGCGCTCGAAGTTGTACTCAAAAGAACCCTGGGCGTGCCGTTGTTCCAGGAACAGGTCATGCAGATCGCCATCGTCGCTGCCGACTACAGCCCCGGCGAGGCCGATCAGTTGCGCCGCTCGATGGCAGCTTGGAAACGCCATGGCGGACTTGAGCCGCACAAGGAACGCCTCGCCGCCGGCATGAAAAAGAACGGCTACACACCGGAATTCGCTGCGCAGATCTTCGAGCAGATCAAAGGCTTCGGCAGTTACGGCTTCCCCGAATCCCACGCCGCCAGTTTCGCCTTGCTGACTTACGCCAGTTGCTGGCTCAAGTGTCACGAGCCAGCGGCCTTCGCCTGTGCACTGATCAACAGTTGGCCGATGGGCTTTTACAGCCCGGACCAGATTCTGCAGGACGCGCGGCGGCACCAATTGCAGATCCGTCCGGTGGACGTGCGCGCCAGTGACTGGGATTGCAGCCTCGAGCCGCTGAGTGCCGGGCAACCGGCAATTCGCATGGGCCTGCGCATGATCAAGGGGTTTCGCGAAGAAGATGCCCGGCGCATCGAAGCCGCGCGCCGCCACGGGGCGTTCGCCGATGTCGCTGACCTGGGTGAGCGCGCCGCCCTCGACAGTCGTGCGCAGGCCTTGCTGGCAGACTCCGGCGCCTTGCGCGGTCTGGCCGGGCATCGTCATCGTGCGCGTTGGGAAGTGGCCGGGGTGCAGAAACAACTCGGCCTGTTCGCCGGCCTGCCCAACGAAGAAGAAGTCAAAATCGTCCTGCCCAAACCCAGCGTTGGCGAAGACCTGCATGCTGATTACGCCACGGTGGGGACGACGCTGGGGCCGCACCCGTTGGCATTGCTGCGTGGCGAGTTGCAGGCCCGGCGCTGCCGCAGCTCGCGGGAATTGATGGATATCGAACATGGCCGGCCGGTCAGCGTGGCCGGTCTGGTCACCGGCCGACAGCGCCCCGGTACGGCCAGCGGCGTGACGTTCGTGACCCTGGAAGACGAGTTCGGCAACGTCAACGTGGTGGTCTGGCGTGACCTGGCCGAGCGTCAGCGCCAAGTGCTGGTGGGGTCGCAATTGCTCAAGGTCGACGGCCGCTGGGAACGCGAAGGCGATGTGCGCCACCTGATCGCCGGGCGCATGAGCGACCTGAGCCCGCTGCTCAATGGTATTCATGTGCAGAGCCGCGATTTCCACTGACCTTTGTGGCAGCGAGCCTGCTCGCGAAAGCTGACTGTCAGGCAATGACGATGTCGAACGTGCCGCCGCCTTCGCGAGCAGGCTCGCTCCCACAGGGATTTTGGTTGCGCTGGCGATGGTCGATCTGCCCCGTATCAGTGTGGGAGCGAGCCTGCTCGCGAAAGCGCAGTGTCAGGCAATGACGATGTTGAATGTGCCGCCGCCTTCGCGAGCAGGCTCGCTCCCACAGGTTTTGGCTGTTTATTCAAAATCGAGATAAATCAAAAGGCTGCACCTTTGGGCCGAAGGCAGATATTCTGCGCTTCACACTGGTACGGGAACCCGATCAACTCCATGGCGAGCCACTGCCAGGATGAATTGCCCGACGCCAAAGGAGTGTTCGAATGAGCGAAAAAAAGCTGGAAACCACGGTCGACCGCGTCTACCAAGGGGTTTACGCGGCGATCAGCAAGCGTTCGTTGCGCC
>Ga0308163_10003863_pt1 | contig 12275 bp, 7 predicted proteins | sample PhyTR1_FD_201037 | JGI IMG/M metagenome (GOLD analysis project Ga0308163, IMG submission 201037) | Phyllosphere microbial communities from UC Gill Tract Community Farm, Albany, California, United States - DLSLT.R1 | ecosystem: Host-associated > Plants > Phyllosphere > Unclassified | place: USA... | reverse complement strand
GATCCTCCGCCCGGCTGCAGGCCGTGATGGCCGCGGGGACCACCCCGGACCCCGCGGACCTCGAGGTGCTCGTCGCGCAGTGCGCCGTCGAGCCGGACTTCTTCGTCCGCGACATGCTGACGTGGGCACTCACCCGGCACCCCGCCGACGACGTCGTGGCCCGCGTGCTGCCCGAGCTCGAGCGCCCCGATCCGCAGGCTCGCAGCCAGGCGCTCCACACCCTGTCGAAGATCGGTGACCCGGACGCGTGGCCCGCGGTACGGCCGCTGCTCGAGGACCACGACGACGAGGTGCTCCGCGCGGCCTGGCGGACGGCCGTCGCACTGGTGCCGGACGACGAGCGGGCGTCGCTCGCGCGGACCCTCGCGGTGCAGCTCGGCATCGGCGACCGCGAGCGTCGGCTCAGCCTGTCCCGTGCCCTGGTGGGCCTCGGCGAGGACACCGTCGGACCCGTCCTCGCCTCGGCCGCCGAGCGGGGGACCGAGGCCGTCCGGGAGCACGTGCGCGAGACCGAACGACTGCTGCACGACCCGGACGCCGCATCTGCGCTCGCCCTCGAACGCGCCCGGCGCGAGGTCGCCCTCGGCCGGACGCGGTCCGTCAAGGGGTAGGGCCGGCGGGCGCCCGGCCGGGAGCGCCGGGTGGTCGCGAAGCGTCGCCGTCACGGTCGTGGGGGGCCGCGGGGCGGCTGCGGGGCCGCCGCGTCGTGCGGTCACGACACCCCGTGGGTGGGGTGCCGGGTGGTCGCGGACCGTCGGCTGCGGGGCTCCCGGGCGACGGTTCGTGACCGGTGGGGGAAGGTGAGCGGGGTGTCGTGACCGGTGGGGTGCCGGATGGGAGGCGCGTGGCGGCGGGGCACCGGGCCTCCCGTCCGGCACCGCGCGCGTTCGCGGGCCGCGGTGCGGTCACGACACCCCGTGGGTGGGGTGCCGAGTGGTCGCGAATCGTCGGCTGCGGGGCTCCCGGGCGACGGTTCGTGACCGGTGGGGGAACGTGAGCGGGGTGTCGTGACCGGCCAGCCCGCGCACGCCAGCCGGCCAGCCCTCGCAGCGGGGTCAGTCGCCGTCGGGCGCGAGCCAGATGGACGACGCCGCCGCGGCCGGCAGGTCGACGAGGGACTCCGAGCCGTCGGTGGCCCGCCGCGACACCGCGATGACGCCGGCGTAGTCCCGCACCCGCTCGACGCGCAGGTGCGTGCCCAGCCCCACCCCGAGCTCGTCGAAGTACCGCAGCAGCGAGGGATCGTCGTCCGAGACGCGGTCGACGGTGCCGCACGCTCCCGGCTCGATCGCACCGAGGAGGGTGCCGGGGGAGTCCGGCACGATGCCGTCCGCACCGGGGATCGGGTCGCCGTGGGGGTCGTGCGTCGGGTGGCCGAGGTCGGCGTCGACCCGGTCGAGGAACTGCTCCGACACGGCGTGCTCCAGGGCCTCGGCCTCGGTGTGGACCTCGTCCCACGAGTAGCCGAGCCGCTCCACCAGGAACGTCTCGATCAGCCGGTGCCGCCGGACCATCGCCACCGCGACCTGCTGCCCGAGCGGGGTGAGCACGACGCCGTAGTACGGGGTGTGCTCGATCAGGCCGTCGCGGTCGAGCTTCTTGAGGTTGCCCGACACCGTCGACGCCGACACCTTCAGCGACGCCGCGATGTCCCGAGTCGCCAAACCGGGTCCGCCGCGCTCGCTGGCCTTCCAGATGAGCTTGACGTAGTCCTCTGCCATGGTGGACAGGGAGGGCAGGCGCATACCGCCAATCGTACGTCCCGCCTGGTACAACCAGCAGATGACCACCACCGCCCCCGTCCGAGCCCCTCGCCGTCGCTGGCCGGTGCCCCCGTCGCTGCTGCTCGGGCTCGCGCCGATCGTGGTGTTCGCGGCGATAAGCGCCTGGCGGTCACGGCCGAGCGACGACTACGCGACCCTCGGGCAGACGGTCGACAGCGTCGTGCACGCCCTCGTCATCCCCGAGGGCATCGCCGTCGCGGCACTCGCCCTGTTCGTCACGGCGCTCGGCTGGTGGCGCATCGCCACGGTCGACCCGCTCCGGACACGACTGCGGTGGACGATGGTGGCGCCGATCCTCGTGCTCGTGGTGTGCGTCGTCCGGCTGCCCCTGATCGACTGGACCGCGCTGCCCGCGCACTACTTCCTGCTGCTCGCCGTCGGGGTGCTGTTCGTCGGGGTCTTCGAGGAGCTGATGGCCCGCGGCACCCTGCTCGTGGGGCTGCGGCGGCGCCTGCCGGAGACGGGGGTGTGGGCCCTGTCGTGCGCGCTGTTCGGGCTGCTGCACCTGCTCAACGCGCTCGCCGGTGCCGGCATCGGGCCGACGCTGGTCCAGGTCGTGTTCGCCGCGTCGTTCGGGTCGACGCTGTACGTCGCGCGACGGCTGACCGGGTCGCTGCTCGCCCCGGTGCTGCTGCACGCCTTCTGGGACTTCGGGTCGATCGGGTTCACGGCGACCACGGACCCGAGCGACTTCGGGAAGCTGACCCTGCTCGGCCTGATCGGGCTGTTCTCGTTCGGGGTGCTCGCGTTCGGCATCGTGGCCGGCGGGATCATCGCCTGGTACGACGACCGGCCCCGTCGGCTCGCGAAGCGGTGGCGGACGGTGCCGCCGATGGCGGCGGTCGTGGTGCCGGGAGGCGAGCCGCGCCTCCAGGTCGACGTGGTCTGAGGGAACGGATCCGACGCGCGGCGCGACGACGGACGCGGCGACGACGGATGCGGCGCCGACGGGCGCTGGGCGACTGCGCGTGGACGCGACGGTGCCCCGGAGCGCAGGACGCTTCGGGGCACCGTTCGGTTCCGTGTTGGTCGGTCCGACGCTCCGTGTCAGTCGGTCCGACGCTCCGTGTCGGTCGGTCCGACGCTCTGTGTTGGTCGGTCCGACGCTCTGTGTTGGTCGGTCCGACGCTCTGTGTCGGTCGGTCCGACGCTCCGTGTCAGTCGGCCCGACGGCGGAGCTGTCGACGACGGATGACGACCAGTGCGACGCCGGCCATCAGGAACACGATCGCGGCGATCGTGACCCCGGTGAGCTGCACGCCGGTGAAGGCCAGGCGCTTCGCGGACGGATCGGCCGCGGACGGGTCGGCGGCAACGGTCTGCCCCGCGCCCGCGCCCGCGCCCGCGGCTCCGGCTGAGGCGCTCGAGACTGGCGCCGCCCCGCCACCCGTGCCGCTGCCGGTACCCGCACCCGAACCCGTACCGGCCCCGCGCCCGGATCCCGCGCTCGAGCCCGTCCCGTCGCCGGTCCCCGCGTGCGGCTTCGCCGTGGGCTTCGGGGTCGGCTTCGGAGTGACGGCCGTCGACACGATCCGCGAGACCGCACCCGTCGTCGTGTTCAGCAGCACCTCGCGGTGCTGCGGGTGCGTGAAGTCGAACATGCCGCGGAGGGATCCCGCCCGAGCGTCGAACGACTGGTCACCGATCCGGCCCGTCGACCAGTTGTCCTCGATGAACTTCGTGGTCGAGGTCTGCTCGATGGCGGTGTGGTCGACGTGGTTCTGCTTGGCGAACGGCGAGATGACCAGGTACGGCAGCCGCTGCGAGGGGCCGCACCGGTCGAGGTACCCGCCGGCGACACCCACCTTGGTTGCAGCCGAGGTGCAGACCGTGGTGTCGTTCGAGGAGTCCGTCGAGCCGTTCAGGATGGTGGGCGCGACATGGTCGTACCAGCCGTCCGAGTCGTCGTAGTTGATGATGATGGCCGTGTTCCACCACTCCGGCGACTGCTCGATCTCGTTGATCTTCGACGTCAGGAACTTCTGCTCGTCGAGCGGGTCGGAGTAGGCGGCGTGCCCGTCCTGGGCTTCGGGGGCCTTGAGGAACGACACGGCGGGCATCCGGTGCTCGGCGAGGGCCGTGTCGAACGAGGACAGGTCGTACTGGTGGTTCGCCCGGTCGGTGGAGCCGATCATGCGGTCGCTCGTCGGCGCGAGGTGGTGCGGGTTCGACGTCGACGCGTAGTACGCGAACGGGTTGTGGTGTGGCGAGTAGTCGTTGCTGACCGACCCGCCCACGTTCGTCGTGGTGGCGTCGCACTTGGCGAGGGTGCCGGTGCCCGCGTACGCCGTCGTCGGGGCGAAGCCACCCTGGAACCAGCCCCAGGTGACCCCCTTCGCGTTGAGCAGGTCGCCGATGTTCTTGCCCGACATCTTCACCAGGTTCGACGTCGACGTGCGGTCCTTGTCGGAGCAGTCGTCGTAGGCGGGGTCCGGGTCGGCCGTGACGGTGCCCTGGCCCGCGGCGTCCTTCGCGACGACGGAGGTCGAGGTCGGCACCGTGGCGCCGGTGACCGAGTCCACGCCCGTGCCGCCGTGGGTGTTGCCGCTGATCAGGTTGAGCGCTCCGGGGGTGGAGGGGCCGAAGCCGGTGTCCCAGGCGTCGTCGCTCATCGCGTAGTTCTGGGCGTAGTTCCACAGCCCGGTGGTGGTGTTGCCGTCGTAGTAGTCCATCGTCAGGCCCGGCGACCCGTACAGCCCCGTGCAGGTGTCCACCGAGGTGCTCTCGACGAACTTGTCCATGGCGCCACCGGCGACGGCCTTCTGCTCGGGCAGGTAGTTGTGGTTCTGGTCACAGGTGAGCGCCTGGGCCGGCGTCAACCGTGACGGCGCGTAGGCGTTCGGGTTCTTCGTCAGGGTGCCGGAGGACGCGAGCGTGTTCACCGTCGGCGTGCCGCGCCCCGCGGTGAAACGGGTGCCGTCGGTGTTCGCGGCCTTCGGGTAGGTGCCGAAGTAGTGGTCGAACGACACGTTCTCGTCGTACATCACGACGACGTGCTTGACGGGGGTGGTGGTCCGCAGGGAGTTGTCCGCGGCGGACGCCGACTGCGGGATGGCGATGGCCGTCCCCGCGACGGCCGCCAGGGCCATGATGGCGAGCGCGCCCTGTTGGATGCGTCGTTCGGAAGGTCGGAACACGAGGAACCTCTCACTGGTCGGGACGGTGGGGATGGGGAAGCAGTGGGGCCGGCGGGCCCGGTCAGGTGCGTGCGAACAGTCGACGGCCCAGCCAGTCGTCCGCGTGGCGGACCCCGGGCAGGGCGAAGAAGTAGCCGCCACCGACCGGCGACACGTAGTCGACGAGGGGCTCGTCGACCAGGCGCTTCTGCACGGCGACGAACTGCCGTTCCAGGTCGGCCTGGAAACAGGCGAACAACAGGCCCATGTCGAGGTCGCCGTTCGTGTCGGTGCCGTTGTCGAAGTTGTACGGGCGTCGGAGCATCTGCTGCGCACGGGCTTCGGCCGTGCGCGGGTTCGCCAACCGGATGTGCGCGTCCATCTGGATCACGTCACCGGTCGGGTCGTCCTGGTACCGCGGGTCGTCGAACTCGCCGCTGCGGGTGAGCGGGGCACCGGAGTCACGGTGGCGGCCGATCATGTTCTCCTGCTCGTGCAGCGAGACGCGATCCCAGAACTCGACGAACATCCGGATGGTCCGCACGACGTGGTAGCTGCCCCCGGTGACCCAGTCGGGTTCGCCGTCCTGTCCGCCGCGGGTCCAGACCAGGTCGTCCATCACGCTTCGGTCCGCGGTGGAGGGGTTGCCCGTGCCGTCCTTGAACCCGAGCAGGTTGCGCGGGGTGCCGGAGGGGCGCGGCGGCGAGGCGAAACCGTCCTGCCGCCAGCGCACCTGCATGCCGCCGCGGGTGGCCCGGGCGATGTCGCGGACGGCGTGCAGGACCGTGTCGGTGTTGTGCGCGCACACCTGGAGCAGCAGGTCGCCGTCCGAGATCGACCGATCGAGGTCGTCGTTCGGGAAGTCCTCCATCGTCCGCAACCGCGCCGGGCGCTGCCCCGCCAGACCGTACCGGTGGTCGAACAGCGAGGCACCCACGCTCGCCGTCACGGTGAGCCCGTCGGCCGCGACCTCCGGTCCGAGCACGCCGGAGTCGGCCGGCGGCGCGGTGATCCCGACGTCGGCGGGCGTGCCGCCGCGGGTGAGGAAACGGGCCCGCTCGGTGATCGTCCGGAGCAGGTCGGCCAGGTCCCCGCGGCTGGCCGCGGTCACGTCGAACGCCAGAAACGCCGACTGTCGCTGCGCCGGTGTGGTGATCCCGGCCTGGTGGGCGCCGTGGAACGCGTACGAGGCCGCGTCGGCACCGCCGGTGGTCGCGGCTGCTGCCTGGAGGCCCGTCCCGCCCCCGGCGGTCAGGCTCGCTGCCGCCGCGGCGGCTCCGGCACCGGCCGCGACCGCGCTGGTCAGGAACGCGCGACGGCCGAGCCCGCGGGTTCCCGGGGTCGACGGTTCCCGGTCGTCCGGACCGCCGGCCGGGCACGCGCTGCCGTCGGCGGACAGCCCGAGGCTGGCGTGCGCCTCGGCCATCCGTCGGTACGTCGCCGCGTCCATCCCGCGTGGGTGCTGCCGGCGCCGGGGGTCCTGCTGGATCTGGGGCCCCTGCGGGCTCTGGCGCTGCGGTCGTTCGGTCACGAGGTCCTCCTCGGGTCGCAGATGGCGGCGACGGGAGCGAGCCGCTCGAGTGCGGCGTCGAGGTCGGCGTCGAGGTGCTCGCGGTCGGTGCGGCCGAGCCCGTCGAGGGTGTCCCAGCTGCCGTCGGTCCGTCGGTGCGATCCGACGTCGGCGCGGAGGGTCGCCAGCGCACGATCGGTGGCGGGCAACCCCGGGTAGCGGCTCCGCAGGATCGGCCGGAGCGGCTCGAGCGCGTGTTCCGTCCCACTGATGTTCGCGTCGATCGTGGCCAGAGCGGTGTGGCTGCCGGCGTCGGTGGCCCCGGTCGCCTCGAAGCGCAGCGCGTTCTCGAGGATCTCGTGCGCGCGCAGGCCGACGTCGAGCGGGTCGACCCGCTGGGTGGGGAAGGTCCGGCGCAGGTGCGCGACCGCGGCGACCAGGGCGTCGGCCGGCGCGACGGCACGGCTGCTGGGGCCGCCCGACCACAGCAGCGCCTCGACACGGTGGAACCCAGCCAGGTGCGGGTCGTCGAGCGCGGTCCGTCCGGCTGCGGCGACGCCGTCGATCGCGGTGTCGTCGTCGCCGAACGCCCCGTAGGCGGCTCCGAGCTGCTCGTACTCGCGGTGACCGACCAGCCAGTCCCGCTGTGCCGCCCGGACGTCGCCTGCACGGACGTCGGCGTCGAGCGCACGCACGTCGTCGAGCAGCGCCGGCAGGCGGCTCTCGATCCAGGTGCCGTAGGACTTCGCAGCGGGGATCAGGTCGTCGCGGGTGACCGGGACGATCCCCGGGGTCTCGTCGCTGACGTGGGCGGCACCGCGCAGGTGGACGACCGGTCCGGTGCTCGGGTTCGCGTCGGCGGGCAGGCAACGGAAGCGGTACTGGCCGCGCGGGAGTCGGACGCCGTAGTCGTGCGTCGCGCCCGCCCCCAGCCCCTCCGCGTCGAGGTAGACCGCGCCGCTCGTGGGGTCGACCAGCTGCACCTCGATCCCGGCGACGGACGTGTTGTGGATCCGGAACGTGTGCGGGCCGGCGAGGGCGCGGTCCGGACTCGCCGGCCACCCCGCACCGCAGGCGTCGGTGCCGGCCTGCACGGAGGCCGCCGCCGTGTGCGGCGCCGACGAGGGGACCAGGTGCGGCGCGACGATCGCGGTCCCCACGAGCGCTCCGAGCGCGCCGACGACCACTGCCGTCGTGGCACGAACCGACATCGGCACCGATGACCCCATCCTGTAGCGATTCACAGAAAACCCTGATCAGACCCGCTTTGGGCTCCAATCAGGGCAACCTTAGGATCGCTCCCGGGGTAGTTCTCCCGTCGTTCACCGGGGAACGGTTCTGTTCACCCGATCGTCATCAGGGCGGTCGGCACCAACCGACCCGCCGTCGGGCTCGCGCTAGAGCTCGACCTCGAAGGGCTCGGTGCGCACGAGCTCGTGCACGCCGGAGATGACCTCGCTCGGGCGGAACGGGTACTGGTCGATCTCCGCCTGGTCACTGATGCCCGTCATCACGAGCACGGTGTGCAGCCCCGCCTCGATGCCGGCCTGCACGTCGGTGTCCATGCGGTCGCCGATCATGCCGGTGTTCTCGGAGTGCGCCCCGATCCGGTTCATGGCGGAGCGGAACATCATCGGGTTCGGCTTGCCCACCACGTAGGGCTGCTTGCCGGTGGCCTTCTCGATCATCGCGGCGATGGCGCCGGTCGCCGGCAGGACCCCTTCGGCGCTCGGGCCGGTGGCGTCGGGGTTCGTCACGATGAAGCGGGCGCCGGCGCGGATGAGCCGGACGGCCTTGGTGATCGCCTCGAACGAGTAGTTGCGGGTCTCGCCGACGACGACGTAGTCGGGAGCGGTCTCGGTCATGATGAACCCGGCTTCGTGCAGCGCGGTCGTCATGCCGGCCTCGCCGATGACGAACGCCGAGCCGCCGGGCATCTGTGACTTGCAGAAGTCCGCGGTCGCCAGCGCACTCGTCCAGATCCGCTCCTCGGGCACGTGCAGGCCCGAGCCGCGGAGCCGGGCGCTGAGGTCGCGCGGCGTGAAGATCGAGTTGTTCGTCAGCACGAGGAACTCGGTGCCGTCGTCGAGCCACTGCTGGATGAGCTCCGGGGCGCCGGGGAGCGCCTGGTTCTCGTGGACGAGCACGCCGTCCATGTCAGTCAGCCAGCACTCGACATCGTCTCGGGTCGCCATGGGCCTCACCTTACTGCGCGGGGGTTCGCGCCCACCGTCCCGGGCTCGACAATCACCATCAGCGATATTCAGAACATGAATAATCGATGTGGCATGCAATGTGTGCGTACGCTGCCTGTCGGGGCGGTTCTCGTCCCGACGATCTGCGGGACATCAGCCTCGCGAGAACAAGGAGACCCATGCGATCTCGAAGTAGAGCGCGCATCGCCGTGTCGACCCTGGCCACCGCTGGCGTCGTCCTCGGTCTTGCCCTGCCGACCGCCCCGGTGGTGGCGAGCGAGCCGGAAGCACCCGGCGGCACCGCATCCGCCGCGCCGCAGAGCACGGTCGCCGTCGCGATCGACGTCACGAAGGACGGCAACGGCCCCTTCACCCCGACGGACGGCGCTGGTGGCGACGCGAGTGAGAAGAACGGCATCGTCCGCACGATGGACGCGGTCACGTACCGCGTCTCCCTCAACTCGAACGACGGCACCAGCACGAACGAACGCTTCACCGTGACCGCCCCCGCCGGCACGTCGTGGGCAGGGGTCCCGACCATCTGCGTCGGCCCGGGTTCGGCGATCTCGGGGGCCGTGCTGACCTGCAACATCGGCACGCTGGGAGAAGGCCGGACGGTCTTCGTGTCGATCGTCCTGGGCGTCTCGGGTGACTTGCAGAACGGCGACACGATCGCCGTCCCGGTGACCGCCACCGCGGACGAAGCCGAGAACGGGACCGCCACCGCGGTCGCCGACGCCGTCACCGTGTCCGCAGCCGCGCGCTACAACCTAAGCAAGAACGTCCACGCGTCATCGCTCCGGACCGACGTCACCGGTCCGGACGGAACGACGAAGGGGCTGCAGCTGATCTACCCGATCGCCGTGGACTGGCAGCCGCTCGTGCCCGGACAGGGGCTCCTCGGGTTCGAGAAGAGCGCCGGCCCGATGACGTTCGCGGACGACCTCTCCCGGATCCTCGGCGCCGTGCCCTCCGATGCGGTCCTGTGGAACGGCGGCAACCCAGTCTGCGGCCCGAACGAGCCGGGTGACTGGCGGATGGGCGGCCTGCCCGGCGGCAGCGGCGGCGGCGAGCAAGCGGTCACGGACTCCGGTGCGTTCTCCTGCGAGCAGTCGGCCCCCGGCCGGGCGGTCGACGTCACGATCACCGGGACGGTCACGGACCCCGAGCACGTCCCCTCGAGGAGCCTCACGAACGGGCCGATCGCCGGCGGCGCCAAGCCCTACTTCGTGAGCGGCTACATCAGCCTCTGGATGCGCAACCCTCCGACCGGGACCTCGGTCGAGTCGGTCAACACCTTCACGCCGCTGCAGACCACGTCCGTCAGCGGAGCGCCGAACTTCCCCGGCGGCACGGAACCGACGGGTGACAACTCCGCCGAGCGCAACGTCCTCGAGTACGCAGACGGCTCCGCGCAGAAGCGGCTCCTCCGGGTCATCGGCGACGGGCAGGCCGTCGAGCGGGGCTCTGCTCGCGACGGCGACCCGTGGGCCACCCCGGGCACGCTGCTCCGGAGCGACGTCAGCGCCTCCAACAGGGGGCTGGCGTCGTTCGAGAACGCGATCCTCTGCGACACCTTCGACCGCGACACGCAGCACGTCACCCGCGTCGGCGGCGGCGGGGTCGCGGCGTTCACCAGCGGCATGACCAGCGCGAAGGTGCAGTACGCCGCGTACGACATGACCGCTCCCTCCGCGGGCCAGAAGGCGACCTGCGACGACGAGGACGGCCCCTGGTACGACCAGCCGGAAGACGTCCCCGGCGGCATCGACGCCGTCGGAGCGGTCCGCGCGACCGGTGACGTCCCCGGTGGCAGTGACGGCACGCTCTACAGCTACGTCACCACCGAGGACGCCGCGGACGGCACGCGGGCCTACGACTTCGGTCACGCGTGGTTCGGTGACCGCTCGGAGCGCTGGGCGCACGACGTCTGGTCCGACGCGGACCTCGGTGCCGGTCCCCTGTCCGACAGCGTCATCCTCACCGAGAACCTCGCCCGGATCCAGAAGAAGATCGTCGACCCGGGCCACGACGCGGCCGACACCCCCGACGAGACCACCTTCACCGTCGCCGGCGACACCGTCGACTACGCCCTGTACCCGTCGCTCACGAACGGCAACACCACGGGGAAGGAGACCTCCGTGACGGTGCGGGACGTGCTGCCGAACCACGTGACCTACGTCGCCGGCAGTGCCTCCGAGGTGCCGGAGATCGACACCACGAAGGACGATGACGGCAACGACGTCCAGCGTCTCACCTGGACGACCGCGGTCCGGCCGAACGAGGCGATCGACCCGATCACGTACACCGCCGCGGTCTCGAAGCTCGTCCCGGCGGGGGCGATCACCAACGTGACGGACATCGCTTCGCCGACGGACAAGTCGCCGCAGGCCCTCCGCAACGCCCAGCGCGCCGTCCAGGTCGTCGCCACCGGCGGGGTCGGCGTCGAGAAGACTGCCGTCGAGCCGGTCGTCGTGTCGGGGGACCACCTGGAGTGGGACCTCGGGTACACGAACATCGACGCCACCCCGATCGACGGGCTGGACGTCATCGACGTCCTTCCGTACCGGGGGGACACCCGCAACTCCACCTTCCACGGCACGGTCGGGCTCGCCGAGCCCATCGCGGTCGCCGCCGCAGCCGGTGAGCGCGTCCGCTACACGAGCCGCGACCCGCGCGACGTCGTGCTCGACGCCGCTGACCCGTCGAACCAGGCTGGTGGCACCACCACCTGGTGCTCGGCGTCGGCGTTCGGCACCGAGGGGTGCCCCGCCGGGCTCGCGGACGTCACGGCTGCGCGCATCCTGCGGACCGCCCCCGTGGGAGTGGGCGAGACCGTCACACACCGGGTCGTGGTCGCGACGGCGGGCCAGCGCGACGGTGACGCGTACACGAACCGGTTCGGCCTCCGCGCCTCGAACCTCGCGCTCCCGGTCCAGTCCAACCCGGCGACGGTCACCGTCGTGGCCGGTTCGATCGGCGACTTCGTGTGGTCCGACGAGGACGGCGACGGTCTGCAGGACGACGACGAAGCCGGCATCGCGGACGTCTCGGTCCGCCTCACCGGCTCGGACGACCGCGGCGACGCCGTGCGCCGGACCACCACCACGAACGGCGACGGCGAGTACACCTTCGACGACCTGCGCCCCGGCTCGTACAGCGTGCACTGGACGGCACCGGACGGTCGGGAGTTCACGAAGGAGCTCGTCGGCGACGACCGCGCGATCGACTCCGACGCCGACGCCTCCGGCGTGACCGCCCCCGTCGAACTCGCCGCGATCCGTTCCGACGAGGGCCGGCTCGAGCACATCGAACAGGACCGCACCGTCGACGCGGGGCTCCTGCCCGCAACGGAGACACCGACCGGACCGCCGGTGACGCCAGGTGGCCCGGGAGTGCCCGGCACGCCCGGACATCCCGGGAACGCCGGGAATGCCGGGAATGCCGGGTCTTCGGGAACACCCGGCGGCCGTGACGACGCGGAGGCGGCGGGTACCGGCGACGGATCCCGCGGCCCGGCACGCGGCGGACTGGCGTTCACCGGAGCCGACGGACTCGGACTGGCGGCGGTGACAGCGGTGCTGCTCCTGGCCCTGGGTGGCCTCCTCGCGGCGCGCAGACGTCGCACCCGCGGATCGAGCCAGCGCTGAGCAGTGGGGCCGCGGCGAGG